>Ga0153987_1000597_pt1 | contig 11019 bp, 11 predicted proteins | sample TSNC071MetaG_FD_102279 | JGI IMG/M metagenome (GOLD analysis project Ga0153987, IMG submission 102279) | Attine ant fungus gardens microbial communities from North Carolina, USA - TSNC071 MetaG | ecosystem: Host-associated > Fungi > Mycelium > Unclassified | place: USA: North Carolina, William B...
ATTATCTGATTATCTGAAGAATGTAATTGACAATCATGGAACAGCCAGCGTGTGGTGGTAAAAGTGATTCCAATCGTGAAAAAAGATGTGGGGCAAAAGATGGTCCGGTTGTTCTACATGGTCAAATGCTTTCTTGCTCCTGCTCTGGCTCCTTGTAAACAAGGATGTCTCTTCTCTTTGTAGACTTTTTTGGCTTTGACCGCGATTTCGAGGATTGTATAGTAACCTTTTCCTCGGACAGGCCATCACCAATGCGAAAGATGACATAAAGAGTTGACTTTCCTCTGGTCCTATATGCGATATCTTCTTCCTCATCTTCAGGGACAATCTCATCTCGGACTTCTACTGTCCCAGTGGAAATTTCCGTGTGAATCTCATCTCTTGAAAAGGGAGAAATGGAAGGAAAAGCGCAGGTGAGCTGGAGCAATAGAGGGATTGCGGCACCAGCTGCGTGCAAGTGGAGGGTTTTGTATCTAGAATAATTAGACCGCACTTTGAACGTAACACTAGGAGGGCTACGTACCCGTCATTGACAACCAAGTTCTTGCATCTGCGCATATATGCACCCAATGACATTTTACGCGTCAGACAGATGTAGTTTTTCCCTTCTGTATGGGAAGAGAATGGCCCGGTTGCAGAAGCAGAGGCAGCGACAGCGGGGAAAGGTCTGGGCGCCGCTAGCTTATTGATCTTAACACGCTTCTTGATTTCTGGGTCTTTTTGATTTTTTTCTTGTCCGAGAGACAAATCGCTGGTCGAGGTTGGTGGGTTGGCTTGTGCTTGAGAGGAACGGGCTTCAATCTCTGATGAGACAAGATCGGAAGCCAGTATTTCGGACGTCAGCTTGGTGCGTTTTTCTGACTTGTCCTCTAATGCTTCTGGCGACGCGCAACGTTTGTTCGAGCTAGTCGACATGATGAATATATTGAGCAATTAAGAAATTCAATGGTGACACAAGTGTAAACAAACAAAACTTGAAAACCTGTCGATCCGATCATTTCCCTATCTTTCTCCTGACCGCCAGCCAGCGAAGCAGCCTCGCTCGTCTTTTTCTTGTGTTTATTCTTCTCTTACTACCGACCATGAGTATCCCAGATACTGCAGATCAAAATATACAGATGTGGAAGGTCAAGAGGCTCATCAGAAGTCTAGATGCGGCTCGAGGGTCAGCTGTCCTTATTATATTCATTTCTAGTCGTCTGATAGACATTTAGAGCGGGAACTTCTATGATTAGTCTCATTCTTCCGCCTAAAGTAAACTGAGTTAATTCATTCTCTTATTCCGTTAATAAAGTACCCTCTAGGACCAAATCCCTCGCGCGTCTGCTATGTTGACACAGGAATTTGGGACTGCGTCCAATATCAAATCTCGCGTGAACCGCCTATCTGTACTGGCTGCGATAACTAGTACCCAACAGCGACTCAAACTTTATAATCGTGTCCCACCCAATGGGTTAGTCCTATTTGTTGGTACTATCCTGACGGATGAAGGCAAAGAAAAGAAGGTCTCTTTCGATTTTGAGCCTCACAAGCCCATCAACACGTAAATGACCACATTATTCTCTCTTGGTTTTCATTAATCAATTCCTCAGTTCTCTTTATCTTTGCGATAACAAATTCCACACTGAGGCATTGTCCGAACTACTCGAGTCTGATCAGCGTTTCGGCTTTATCGTAATGGATGGTAATGGTACTTTATTCGGTGTGCTTGCGGGAAACACACGTGAGGTCTTGCACAAGTTCACCGTCGACCTTCCCAAAAAACATGGACGTGGCGGTCAATCTGCCCTCCGTTTCTCCCGTCTCCGCGATGAAAAACGTCACAATTATGTCCGCAAAGTCGCAGAGTTGGCGGTCCAACACTTCATCACCAACGACAAGGTTAACGTGACTGGACTCGTGCTCGCTGGCTCCGCAGACTTCAAGACCGAGCTTAGCCAGAGTGATATGCTTGACCAGCGTCTTGCAGCCAAAATCATCAAGGTAGTCGATGTCAGCTACGGTGGAGAGAACGGTTTCAATCAGGTATTGGTCAAGTGTATTTCTCAATTCGCAAATTCTTATACAATCAAGGCTATTGAAAGTTCGTCGGATTCTCTTTCAAATGTCAAATTCGTCCAGGAAAAGAGGCTCATTCAGAAGTATTTTGACGAGATCAGCCAAGACACTGGCAAGTACTGTTTTGGTGTTGATGATACCCTCAAAGCCCTTGAGCTTGGTGCTGTCGAAACCCTCATTGTTTGGGAAAATTTAGATATCACCCGTTATGTCCTCCGTAATGCTGCTGGAGGTATGAAAAATCATAGCTTTTCAGAATGATTGGAAGTTGAAACGACGCTTTCAGAGGAAATTGTTATCCACGTTAACAAGGAACAGGAGAAAGATCGCGAGAAGTTTACTGATAAGTCGACCGGCGTGGAAATGGAGCAGTTTGTTGAACCTCAGTCTTTACTTGAGTGGTTTGCCGAGAAGTACAAGGAATTCGGCGCTGCTCTTGAGTTCGTCACCAATAAGTCCCAAGAAGGTGCACAATTTGTCAAAGGTTTCGGCGGCATCGGTGGTCTTCTACGTTACAAGATTGACTTTACCAACTTGGTCTCCGTTGACGACGACGAAGATGAGTTCTACTCTGAAAATGACGATATCTGACGGTATTGTAGGCTCTTCGGAGCCCCGTCTTACCAGAGCACGACAAGTGGGGGAGGGAAGGAGACGGAAGGGATGTATCAAGAAAACCAAAAAGTTGAATTATCCTTGATCCTGAAGGCTTCTGGCAAAGGATACTCGAGCAAATCTTTTACGCTCTTTCTGAGCTGCCTATCGGTACGTCAATGTCTTGCAATTTCTGTAGTTCGCTTATCGCGCTCTCGTGTAGGTTTAGATATTATCTAGATTTACTCGGCCTCATTCAACTAGATGCGATGTTATTTTTGCCATTTGTCAGATCGTGTTCCGCTGTTTTGGGGCTGTCGACTGTCATCAGGAACCTTGTCTGGCCCTTGTCTGGCAAGAAGTGATCTAAATGGTTGAATTTGATCATGTAAATCTTCAAGTTATCACAGTACCATTGAAGTTTTGACTGAACATGACTGAACCGTCCAAAATATAGCCAACCAAAACTGAGACCAATCTTTTGCTCTACTGTGTGCTAATCACTTGAGATCTGTCGATGTGTCTGTTCAAAGTGAGTAAATACAATATTTTTGATACTCATGAAATGAGTTCTCGAGTGAATATTTGTCCGTACTCGTCTTGCCTGGAATGTGTAACAGATAAGTTCATTGTCATCTATTGCGTTATGCTTAAAATATTTTATAGTTAGTGGTCTCACATCCAGCTTTCAGGTGTCTGCACAAATTATTCCCTCAAATATTCAAAAGTAGTTATCTCAGTGCAAGTTATCACTCGTTCGATCGCAGTGCGTCAGTGCGTCATCCACATTTCCACCGATCGACAATTCTGACTGACTCTGAGACCTCTGCTATATAGAACCAGTTCGACCGGCCTGATGTCCTGTTAGTATCTTCCATCATGTCTTCTCTTGTTTCAGCCGTACAAGGTGGCATTGAAATGCTTACTGACAATCCGAAACGTGCCGACTTGAAGCGTGACATCGTTAACTGCCCGAGTGGGTCGATTTTAACAACTGACCATGGTGTCAAGATTTCCAACACAGATACTTGGTAAGCTACGTTCCATGTTCCACAATATTTTTTATTGTTGCCTCCTAGGTTGAAAGTGTCTGACGGACAACACGCCGGTGCCGCTCTGCTTGAGGACCAAATCGGACGTGAAAAGATCCACCGTTTCGATCACGAGCGCATCCCTGAACGCGTCGTTCATGCTCGTGGCACCGGAGCTCACGGCACCTTTCGAGTCTTTGACGATCGTGCTTCCAAGTACACATATGCGCCTCTTTTGACGGACCCGTCTAGAGAGACACCCATCTTCATCAGGTTCAGCACCGTCCAGGGTTCTCGTGGTAGCGCAGTGAGTTTTCTTCAATGTCCTGCTCTGCGCTTATTGACAGTCATCGCAGGATACTGTTCGTGATGTTCGCGGATTCGCAGTGAAGTTTTATACTCCAGAAGGCAATTGGGATATTGTCGGAAATGACATACCGGTTTTCTTCATCCAAGAAGCCATGAAATTTCCTGACATTGTCCATGCTGTCAAACCTGAGCCTCGTTTTGAGATTCCGCAAGGACAAAGTGCCCATAATAATTTTTGGGATTTCGTTGGCCTTCAGCCAGAGTGTATGTATTTGCGTCCACCTCATCCAACATCCTTATTTATGTGGTTTCTAGCTGCGCATATGATCATGTGGGTTATGTCTGACCGAGGTAGGCCTTGTTCGAGACTTTGTTCGAGACCTATCATGTTTACCCATCTGTAATGAAGGTATTCCGCGCTCTCTTCGGATGATGCAAGGATTTGGTGTCAACACCTACACCCTCATTAATGCTCAGGGTCAACGATTTTTTGTTAAATTTCATATGATCCCGAAACTCGGCGTCTACAGTCTTGTTTGGGATGAGGCGCTAAAAATTTGTGGTCAAGACCCTGGTAGGCCTTTTCGAACGCTGAGCAGCGCTGTTTTCGATTCGTTATTTTCAGATTTTCACCGGAAGGACCTCAATGAAGCGATTGAGAGCGGCTGTTTCCCCAAGTGGACGTTTGCGATCCAGGTTATCGAAGAGAAGGACGAGGATAATTTTGAGTTTGACATCCTCGACGCCACTAAAGTTTGGCCGGAAGAGCTGGTTCCCGTCCAGCCTATTGGGGAATTTGAGCTGAATAAGACCGTAGAGGAATATTTCCCCGAAGTCGAGCAAGCTGCTTTTTGTACCAGTCACGTCGTTCCTGGTATAGGGTTCAGCGATGATCCCCTTCTTCAAGGTCGGAATTTCTCTTACTTTGACACTCAGATTTCTCGACTAGGCATCAACTGGGAACAGGCAAGTCATCTTCGCGTCCATATTTCTCCCATTCCAAGACATTATATTAGCTTCCTATCAATCGTCCTGTTTGTCCTGTTCTGAACCACCATCGCGATGGCAAGATGAATCACCTCATAAACACCAACAATTTTAATTATTATCCCAATCGCAAAAGCGCCGGATGCCCAGTCCCACCTGCGGAAGGTGGATATATAGAGTGAGTCGTGATCCTTTCATATGAATCGCTGTTTAACAAAAAGCAAGATTCAAACAGAAGGTTGAGGGTATGAAGCAACGCATCCGCGGAGTAAAATTTCAGGAGCATTTTAATCAAGCCCAACTTTTCTACAATTCTCTCATGCCTCACGAGAAGGCTCACCTTGTCTCGGCGCTATCTTTCGAACTCAGCCATTGCGACGATCCTGACGTCTACAAGTCATACACTGAGCTGCTTAATAATATTGACTTCGATCTTGCCACAAAAGTGGCGATCAATGTCAATGGTGTCGTACCTGAAAAGCCAGCACGAACCAATCATGGAAAATCGTCTGCTTCGCTTTCGCAAGAATACTTTCGCCCAAAAAATCCAACTATTGTTACACGCAGAATTGCTATACTTGTCGCTGATGGTTATAATGCAGTCGAAGTTCAGACTGTCCGGAAGGCGCTGACGAATGCAAAAGCTGTTACTTGGGTCATTGGCCCTCGTCGCGGGAGGATCGATTCAGGGGATCACGTCTCTAAAAATGATGAACCCATCATAGCGGACTCTCACTTTGATGGTCAGAGATCTACACTCTTCGATGCCGTCTTTATACCGTCTGGTGCCAATCATGCCAAAGCCTTGTTAAAGAGTGGTCGTGCTCTTCATTGGATCAAAGAAGCATTTGGCCACTGCAAGACGATTGGTGCGATAGGTGACGGTAAGGAATTGACATGCTTACTGCATTACCCCACTGAGACACCATTTGTAGGGGTTACGGTTGTCAAGCATGCCATAGGGCTCTCCGATGTTGAATTTGCAGACGTTGGTGATAATGTCGTCACCTCCTATGGTGTTGTTACCACAGGCAACTACAGCACAGTCTCGGCCATTACCGATCTAGCCAATATCGCACTCGACAAGGGGTTTGTGTCGAAGTTTATTCATGAAATCAGCAAACATAGGTGTTGGGAAAGAGAACTGGATGGCTTGACGCAGATGGTAGCCTATTAATGTATTGCTGTGCTCCTCTCGGTTTGTAAGTATGCGCTCGGTATCAGAGCAATTTGACGAGTGAGATCGCCAGACATGTCTTACTTTTTTAAAAATCTGAACCTTCTGCGTTTAGTCGTGGGGCGTCCTGGACAGTAACGAACAAACGAATTCCAAGTTTCTGTCCCTATGCTACTCACAGCCTTGTCCACATCATGAATGAGAAATTCCAAATTCCAAGCACACTTTCCAATGTTTCACTCGTCGCCACTTCTTGCAGATAATAAAGCACTTGCACACTCCCGCCCACTCTTTTATCTCGAACAGAGTTGTTGAGACTTATAGGCCAGGACCGACGTAGGTGGATTAACACCCGATTATGGGCTAGGTTATGCGAGTAGTTACAATCAAGTTTTCCCCCTTGCCAAGGGATGGTTTTCCAATGAGCTCGGAAGTTCGAGTATGTGATATGACAGATGGACTATCATTCTTGAATAAATTATGTTGAGATAATCTCATCTGTAGGACTAAGTGGTGACACAGGTTCCAAAACAAAGATATATTCGGGGCAGGGGAGGAAAAGAGAAACCAGCCACTATTGAAGGGCTATCCAACATCTGGACGTCGTGTTTGGAGGTGCTCAGCACCCTTCAAGGTTGTAGAACTTGTAGTATTTGACGCTTGCCAGGCCAAGAGGGGCTTCGGGGACGGTGTGAGCGAAACTTGAAACTTCATTAAATTACTTGTAATTTCAATGATCCTTTGGCCTATACCTCGTTTTCTGCATGCATCAGGATGGCGCTAAGTCCTAAAATAATTTTTTCACACGCCAATGATTCCGACAAAGACAGTTTAATAGACTTGTCCGGATATAAAAAAGTTCGCTCCCAACCATCGGTGCTGATGGTTGTAATACGACAAGTCAGTACTGACATCAGCATAGAGACATGATCATTGGAAAGAGAAAAAAGATACTCGATCGGGGATATTGCTGCACACAGATGTAGAGACAGATATCAATGTTGAGAGGAGTCAAACTCACGAAAAAATAGCGATCTATCTTGAGAGAATAGCTTATCTACAGTGCACATATCCAACACTATAACCGGATCAACAAAAACCCGATTGCATGTGTTAACAAAGGCAGAATCTCGATAATCGATACGCGGATTTACTGCAGAGTGACGAGTTCTGAAGCAAGGCAAATTAGTATCAGGACAGTGTAGGCAAAAACAGATGATTGGAGATCTGATTTCATCAAGTTGTTGATAGCAGAAGTGCTAGCTTCCGAAGAATAAAGAGAACATAAGATCAACATCAAAGACACACCTTCAGCAGATGTAGGGTGAATAGCAACCGTGTCATCCAGATCTATTTTACGAGCTATAGCAACGAGTATTCATCAGATATACGAATAAATCGTCTAAACAAGAAAAGCATGGCTTACCGCCCATCTTGATGGCGACTGCGAAGCCTTGTAAAGCCTCGTCACTACCTTGGCCAAATAGATGAACACCGACAACACGCTCCTCGGGTCCAACAACAATCAATTTGTACATAGTAGGTTCTTTATGATCTTCGTCCACCATTGAGAAATAGAGTGACCTAAACGAAGTCTTATCTGTTTGTGAAGAATCAATGACGCATATCCAGTAAGCAAACACGAAGTCACATACAGATCTTCACAGCATCACCGTACTTCTCTCGCGCTTGAGGTTCCGTTAGACCTACTGTCCCAATAGGAGGATGCCTAGGCAAATGTACAATGGAATGAGCCAACGAGGTCGCTGGAATCATAATAACATACGAGAATACAACGCTTGGAATATTATCATAACTTAGCCTATCATCTTTGAGCACAGGCGGTCCGAACAAGCGGTTAGCAAGTCTCCTTCCCGCAGCGATAGCTACGGGTGTCAACAGCCATTTTCCCTGAACATCTCCAATGGCGTAAATGCCTTTAACGCTCGTGTTCTGGTATTCATCTACGATGATATCTCCTTTCTTGTCAAGCTTAACACCAAGCTCCTCTAAGCCCAAACCGTGGGTGGTTGCCCTACGACCAATAGCCCATAAGATTACATCAACATCGACCTTGTCATCTGTATCGGTATGGACCGTAAGCGTCTTTCCGTGCTCGCCTTCGATTTTAGTGACATTGGTTTTCTTATGAATACTAATGCCAGTCTTCTCCATCCAAGGCGTCAATACCTCCTGAAGTGAGGGGTCAAATGTCCTCAAAACAGTCTCTCCACGTATAAACATATGCACTTCTGATCCCAACGTATGGAAAATACCCGCCAATTCAACAGCAATGTAGCCAGCACCAATGACAGCAACACGCTTCGGCTGCTTGGTGAGATCGAAAAATCCATCTGAGTTGATGCCCAAGGAAGCTCCTGGAATCTCGTCATCGGAAGGAATGATAGGTTCGCCTCCAGCTGCGACAGTGATATGGTCCGCCTTGAGCGTGTAAGTTTGGCCGTCGGAACGCTTGACCTCGACAGTGTTTGGAGAGGTGAAATGGCCAATGCCCTGATGAAATTCGACACCTTCTTTCTCGAAATTATTGGCATAGATGCTGTTAAGACGACGGATATAAGCATCACGCTGGGGTTTGAAACTTGCCCAATCAAAATGTGGTTTATCGAGACCGTCAAATTTGTACCCGGGGGCATGATTGATCATTTTATCTTGTAGATCTGCGGCGTGCCACATGATCTAATAAACGGTCAAAAAATGCAGTCAAGTCAAACAAAATGGGTAAGGGACAACAAGGGTCGTGTTAGCAGGTACCAAGGGTTTATGGGTGAACTCACTTTCTTCGGCACACACCCTGCTCATGCGGGACGCAGAAAAACCAGCTTGATTGACTCTCACGCGTATAAACGATATACGTAGACCTACCGACATTAACACAAGTACCACCAAGATATGGGGTTGCTTCGACAACGGCAACCTTTTTGCCAAAGCTTGCTGCACGCCGCTAGAGGGAGGAATCGCAATCAATCAGTCAGTTTACACACAAATGCTGGGAAATGTGTCCCAAAAAATCCATTAGACACCCAAAGTGAGGAGTGAAAGAGGAAAATAAGTGAAGTGCAAACGAGTTACTTACAGAAGTGCCAGAACCACCGCTACCACCACCGATCACGACATAATCATATCTATCTGTTGTAGGTTTGTCGTGAATAGGAGGCATCCTTCTAATTTGCTCTGAGGAATTTGTTAAAGCTCGTGAGACCTGATAGCATCGGGCCGAGATGATTCATAAGACGGGCAGCAGATGAGAGACGATGTATAATCAGAACCCATTCAGGTGCAGGAACTCACCTGGACAAGGCGATGAGCAGCAATATTTGTTCCAAAGAAAGACTTCAAGCTTGTCCGATGGCAGAAGAACAAGGAACGAGCAATAAAGAACGCCATCGAGAAATGACGTCTTATGAATTGGACGCCTCATGTACTCCAAATCCAGCTAATATACCTTTTTTGGCACATCAATTACTTGACAACAATTTCTTATGTGAGAAATAGATAGTCTCATTAGGTGAACACTTCTGTTCCATTTGCATCTAGACCAATGTATTTATTGTTGAAAGACGAGACGCATACGAGATGAGTGATTAAGTAATATAAATAAATAATACATTCCTTAGATACAACACACTAAATTCCTACCCTTAAACCCTAGAAATAGATACTCAGAAAGGTATATAAGGACGACAGTATGCATTGTAAAAAAAGAGTAGAATTTTATCTATTTTTATTTGAATAGCCCACCTTTCAGGTAAGACCTAGAGCTTATCCATCCTGCTGCATGGATGCTGCTTGTTGGTGAGGCACAAGTTTTTCCTTTTTGGACATATGTTATGCCCCTTGTTCTATTTCTGTAAACCATGGTTGTGAGGGACACACATGTTGTCCTCATGTTATGCTTCTCTTTGTTCCTGGACTATCTCTCTTTCTGTCAGGTTTGAGCCCTAATAGATTTTCAAGTCTGGGCTTGGCCTCAACAAACAGTTGTGCCATCCCTGTACCTTGCCTCTGGTGATCCCAATGTGTCCTTGATGAGAGAGAGAATATATCAGAGAATTTACAGGTGATTTCTAGGTAGGGGAACCTAGTTGAGAATAAAACTAAGGTATTAGCTAAGATAGGCCATCTAAAATAAGAAAGGGAGTTCCCAGGACTGTTCCCAGGGGTTTCCATGGGAATTGCTAGAGACACGGGTCTGTGTGATTATATAAGCCTTGGATAAGCATTAGATAATCATTGAAAATAGTAATAAATCTATATTATTAGAATAATAGATTCTTTTTTGTTGTGAATTATGGGATGAGTTATACCATTTATCATTTTCTATGTCTCTTATCTCTTGGCATCATCTTATTGTTTTGGACTACATGTGACTTCTCTTGATTAATAAGCTTAGTGATATTTGCACATATGTAACTGTTCTATTCCTTAGTTCTGTTTTTACCAGACTGAGGTATTTATCATTAGTTTTCATCATATGTATTCTGATATACTGATGTATCTGTCAGTGACATCTTGATAGGTATAACATATTAATATAGTTTTGTTTTTACCAGACTGAATGACATCTTGACAGTAATGTGTCAAGCAAACATATATTCTAAATAAAAGGTTATAGGCCCTGTTTGTCATGAATCGCCCCTCCAGGTATTGACTAGCCACAATGGCTAAGTCATTATTTATTTTCATTTTCATTTTCATTTCTTTTATTTTCCAAAAGCGCCGCGGCCTAACGACAAGATGACTCAATACTGACGCAACGATCACGCGCATGGACAAACATCAGTAAATAGACATTCTTGTATATAAGATAGGCATAATACAGCGGGAACTCTTAACGAGTTC
>Ga0153987_1000599_pt1 | contig 11009 bp, 9 predicted proteins | sample TSNC071MetaG_FD_102279 | JGI IMG/M metagenome (GOLD analysis project Ga0153987, IMG submission 102279) | Attine ant fungus gardens microbial communities from North Carolina, USA - TSNC071 MetaG | ecosystem: Host-associated > Fungi > Mycelium > Unclassified | place: USA: North Carolina, William B...
AACGTCTTCATACGTTGAAAGAAGAGCTTGGTCTCCATTGTCCATATGAAACGATGCCATTGATGACCTTCCACTTGCTTCACTAGACATGGCACCTGTCCTCATGACCCTGGTACTCTCATTGTCCAACTCTGAGTCACCTGGGAATTCGTAATCGGAGACAGTCATGACCGAGTGGAAGCTCTCTCTGGATTCAGAGAATCCGCCGGAGGAAATACCTGAAGGTGTGACCATGGCCATACTTGCTCTGGCATCATAGTAGTCAGTTTCGGTCTCGGTTTCGGTCTCGGTTTCATCAGTGGTGTCTGCACCGGTTTCAGTTTCTTCGCCTTCCTCATATTCCTCATCATGGTCATCTGGTGTGGAGGTGGCAGAGATAGAGGACAAGGGGCGAGAGAGGAAAGAACGTGTGATGGTGTTGTCACTGGAGGAGTGCGAGTATGAGGCGGATATCGATGCAGGAAGATCAGCTCTGGTGATCGTTGTCCTACGCACATCTTCAGAGTATGGTTTGAATTTAGCTACAGTCGTTGAAGGAAGCGACGTGAATGGTTCGAAGGTTACGGGCTCTGTTTGCATCTCAACCTCCACCTTAATTGGTTTTTCGATTACAAGATCAGTCTGACAACCAAATTCTCTCATCTCAGCTTCATCAACATCTTCCATGTCCTCTCCATCCTGTTCAACACCATCCGAAAATTCATCTTCCTCATAATCACCTACAACCTCCTCCCTCCATGCTCTCATCTCTTCATCTTCCCCTCTAATACTATCCTCTGCACCTAATACCGTCAAACTTGATTCATTTTCCCTCACGTTCGGACTCGTAGGTAATCCAAGTTCAGTAGCTAAAGCACTGGGATTGTTACCAATGAGCGAGGGCGGTCGGGCCTCTTTGAAAGGTACACCGCCTCTTGAGCGTCTTCCCGTACCTCCAGACGATAAATACCCACGAGAAGATTGCCGTGTAGACCCGCGCCGGGAAAGAAGAGATTGACGAAGTGGTGACCCAGAAATGTGATTAGATGAAATCGACGGGATATGCTTGAGTATGTTGGCAAATACAGGATCCATCCCTTCGACTGAAGCAACACTTGTTCTGTTGGACACTGCCCCTTCAGCAGCGGGAGGTGAAGGAGAACATGAAGCAAAGAAGCTATCTTCCTCTTCATCCGCATTCTGGAATGTGATAGGGATGGGAGGGATAGGTGGGGGTGGTGATGGCTCCCTGCTTCCAGATTCGTCATCGGATGTTGGTGTAGCGCCGTAATGAGACCCGGGAGACGCAGCGGCCATCCCGAGTCTTTGAATGAGGGTGATACCACTTCGGCCGCGGCCACCACGACGGGCAGACCTATGAGAGCCAAGTGCACCAACTCGGAACGGTGTACCTCCACGACGAAGTTTGCCTCTATCTGAGATGGGCTCTGATACTTCAACCTCTTCACCTACGACTTCTTCAACACCTTGAAGGTCTTGAAGATCTTCACCTTCCTCTCCATTGGCTGATGAGGTACCGCTCGTAGCTTGTTCAAACTTGATCCTTAACATCTTTTCCCTGTTAAGGCTTCCCTTCAGGGTGTTGATTTGTCGCTGAGCATGCGCAAGACGTTGCTGCAATGCTTCCATCTCTTTGTAAGGGTGAGTAGGCACTAGTAAAGAACGACGAAGCGGTGAATCCTCTGGACTGTCCACATCAAACTCTGCAGCGAACGCGTCTGCAGGAAGCATCATGCCAGAAGGATCATACTTCCTCCTATTCAACGAAATTCCAGTTGAAAAGGGATCGACCTCGGTACCAGCTTCCGTCCCGGCAGGAGTGATGAAGCCTTCTGTACCTGTTGCATTTCCATCACCAGGCGTCAAAGGAGAGCCATTTTTGGGTAATTTCCGATTCGCGCGAGTCAGTTCTACTTTGAGTTGGTCGATAGTAGATTGAAGATCAGATTTATCACGAGCAAGACCAGCAGCATGTTTGCGAGCCTGAGCAACATCAGATTCGTGCTTGGATTTTAAGTCTGCGAGTTGAGCCGAAGTTTTCTCTGACTCAGTCTTATAATGGTCCAGGGAGTCACGAGTTGTGTTAAGCGTTTTGGCAGATTTTTTGAGATCGGATTCAAGGCGCACGACGGAGGCCTGAGAATCAGAGAGTTGGGAACGGAGTTCCTGGAGTGTAACTTCGAGATTCCAATTTTCTTCTTTGTATTTATCTATAAAGGGAGTGTAAGTGGAGTCCTTAATGAAAGAAGAATGATAAATCCGCTAGATGGGCGAGGATGAAAGGTACAGCAAGGGCACTCACCCGAACTCCGTTCTTGCTGCTGAAGAGCAACCTTGAAAGCCTCAACCGTCTTTTCGAGATCATCTCTCTCCTCTTTCATATCCTGTATAGCCTTGTCCCGCTCCGTAAGCAAACTTTGTAGGCGCCGAATCTCGTTCAGTAGGTTATTTCCAATATCCATCGCAAACTCTGCATCATGAAAAGCGCCACCATCACGGTGATGAATTGCAAAATTGAAAGATGAGCGTTATAGTAAGAATCAACGTAGCAGAGAACACTGACCTGGATCGATGAAAGAACGGTTGGCCGCGTTCTTCGCACGACGGGACTGTCCCGCAGCGGTGCCCTGGGGCCGTTTGTGCTCAGGAACCTCGTGTGGGAGTTCGGCAAAGGCAAAGGACGGGGACGATTGATTACCATTCTGATAGCGCTAATCGAAGATTCTAACTGAGTATAGTTCGGAGACTACAAGCCGCGACGGACGCACCTTTGAGCTGGCACCAAATGCGGAACTGAGTTGCACATTTTCTGCATCCCACGAAACAATTATCTCGCTGAGCTCACGATATTTTTCTCTTGCCTGGGGGTCTTCAACTTCCTCCTCGTCGGTCTTGTCGCCAACCAGCTCCTGTAATTGCCGTATCCTTTCCTCGAGCTCCATTTGCTGAGCAAGTACGCGTTGACCAAGATTTCCCGCTTGTTGCAGCTGCTTTTCCTTCCTATCAAGGAGATTTTGGAGATAAAAGTTCATGTCGCCTGCGGTAGTTGCTACAAAGGGGTCTGCGACGCCTGGCGGCGGCATGCCGATGCCACCGCCGCCACCATGGACGACATTGAGGGCGTCATGTGCGTTCGAGAGAGTATCGGAGGCCATTCTGGCCTCTTGGATTGTGCGCCTCTCTGTCGATGTGTGGGGTTCGGTAAAGGGAAGAGTCACTCTCTATTTCGGCATAGAACCAACTATACTCCCACGGTCAAAGTCTAATGATACTTTTTTGGATCTCACGTTCACTATAGATTGTCTGCAGAATATCCAAGTTTGACATTGGACGTGGTTGTGTGAAGAGTTTCCGCCGGTCTTACAAGAAATTGGAGAGCTTGGGGCCGCGTGTTGACTCCCTAGTCAGTAATCCATTCGTTCGCAAATTTTGTCCCTATATACTTCATCCTCGGTCCATCACATCATAAACAAGAAATAGTCCATTTCTCTCCTAAATCCATACTTGGCAAGTCCAAACCAGTGTCACAACCACTGCCTAATCCACTACACAGGTCTATCATAAGTCTATACTAGAACTACCCGTTCGAGATTTATCAAAGAAATCGTCGAGCCACAACCAAACTTTCGCCTACATGTGTTTTTGATAGGTTGTTTGCCCTTTTCCTACAAGGACAGCTTGTAAAGGACAAAGGAATAGTTTTAAAGGAATCTTCAACCATCAAGACATGTTGGTTTGTCGAGATGACACTGTATTGATACTCACAAAAGCTTTCATTAGAATCAGACTGCATTATACAAGCATAGTACATTGTTTATTCGGTAAAAAATTTTGCGGCCACATCCCTCACATGTTTCTTCGTTTGATTCCAATTCTGCATCCAAGCGGTTTTCTCAAGAATCCTTCCCTGGTCTCAAGCTTGATACGAAAAGATACCAATTAACAAAAGTCTCAAGGAGAAATTTTCAGACACACCTCCTGATCAGGGCTCTCGAGAATGATATCATAGCGGTGCAAAATAGATGCTATAATGATAAGCAACTCCATTGATGCCAAGTTCCTTCCAACACAGGCCCTAAATGGAAGAAAGTGGGATGAGCCTAAGCAAACATTTAAAGAAGCTAGCAACCAACCGAGGACCAACAGAGAATGGATTGAAAGTCTTCTGAATTTTAGTATGATCACACTCGAACCACCTTTCTGGACGATAGGTCTCAGTGTCTTCACCCCAGACTTCAGAATCACGATGGATCGTGTAACTGGGTACACTCAATACTGTTCCTTCAGAGAAAAACTGCCCACCAACAGTGAGTCCACCTTCGGGTACGATGCGAGGTAAACCGAGTGAAGATGTTGAGTGAAGACGAAGGCCCTCGTTGATGCACGCCTCAAGGTAGGAGAGGTGCTTGACTTGGTCTGCTGCCGCAACTACTTCGTCCTCAGCACCCAAGTGCTCGTCCAGTTCCTGTTGAAGTTTATCCTGAGTGTTGCGGTTGCGAGCGAGATAGTAGAGAATTGCACAGGTTGAGCTTCGATCATCACATGAACGTCGTGTTCCTTTGGTCAATGCGGGGAACTCACTTGGAAGTCGTGTCAGATCCTGCAATGAGAAGCGTGAGAGCCTCTGCAGTCAACTCTTCACGTCCTAAGGGGTTGCCATCGCCATCTCGTCCGGCCTGGAGGTTGCTCAGGAGATCATTGCGGTCGGTGGGCGCGGCCAAACGTCTGGAGACAGCAGCTATAGCAATTCCCGCTAAGGCCCTGACATCTTTTCTGCCTTGTCTCCAACCCGGTAATTGACGGGCAATTGGACGCCAATGAGGAGGGATACTACCCATGGACATCGAGTATTCACCACGACCATTCAGGATCTTGACAGCAGGGATATTTATCAATTCATCTCTTGTAGCTTCTCTCCCATAAGAATTCATCATACTCTTTTGGTCCTTGGCTACGAGAGCAACATCCTGGGCGGCCTCGATCATGCCAAATGGTGCACCAAATGCAAGGTCACCGATGATGTCAAATGCTAGATAATTTGCCCCTATCTTCCCGTTAGCACGGACTGAACCATAATTCCAAGCCGAAAGCTCACATGGTAGGCAATCAAACCACAGACGTCCGTTTATTCCCCTCCAGCCACCTTCACCATCAATTCCGGACATACCCTTGATCGCCATATCAGACAGGCGGTCCCATTGCTGTAGAAGCTGTTTGACGTGCAATCTGATGTGGGGCTCAAATTCCAAAACGTTCTTTTGTGAAAAGATGTTTGAGATGATTTTGCGCTTGCGCGTGTGCTCATTCCGGTCTCTGACGTTGAAAATACCTCGTTGAATTGACACAAACGCGTCGTAGAAATCAGTTTTTGTAGCACCATTGCCATGCGCATAAACGATGGCGAGGGCATTCGGGTCAGCGATAGAAATATGATTTGGAGCTAAACGAATGATGGGGCCTTTAAAGAGCTTGATGTCATGTGATGCAGAAAAAATAATAAGGTGCTGTACCATATTTGCGATGCATTTCGTGGATGACCTCAGACCTGTGTCCCCTCTTGGATACATATCCCAACCAAAGATCACTAAACTTGGCAAGGAATGGACCTGGATAGTTGCGGATGCCTCGCGGGTCTAGAATCCACGGAACAAGATGTGCTACGAGGATGGCGGCCAAGGTGGCACAGGCAGTAGTCTGTGGATTGTTGTAAAGAAAAGTGAGTGCGTCTACAATCATGGTTTGACGAGGACAATACGAGCACCAAGTAGCTTTTAAATATCGAAAATGGAAAGGCGGATTTAGCCGCGTTTACCCCGTTTGGAAAAGAAGCTATGCGATGGCGTCGGTGACGTACGTGTCCGTAGGACATAGAAGTAGCGGACGCAAATTGTCCGCAAATATCCACTTGTACCTGATGAGAATCATGTACACATGGGACAGGAAAAACATCAAGGGGTATTCCCTAAACAAGACGAAAGTAAAAGGAACGCCCATCCGATAGATAACATTTGTGTTCACATCTGGTCCACATCTGGTGTTCTATACGGAACTATCAATGGAACTTGCCGTTTCATCCGTAGATGACATAAACCAATTCGCATAGTTCTCACAGACCACCCTCTCGCCACCTATGTGCATCTTTTAATAAAAAGGTCTTATCAGAAATCAGATCCAATTCTAGTCCTTCTTCCTCGGCTGCTTCAAAAAATGCTTCCACTACTTGAGAGGGATCAGCCATAAAATTATCCCTTTCCCAAGTAGCTTCTTCGATGGGATACCTACAGGAAAAACAGTCCGTAAGTTTCCAAAATGCCCACAGGGAAGCCTACCCATCCCATTCGACTAGATAATCCTTGAGGTGCCCCCCATTCTTCGCTCTCATCCCAACGATGCGCTTCACGAAGTATTCTCCTTCTTGAGTGGCTCTCTTGAACGGGCAGTCAGGTCTACGACAAGTTCCAGTCAGACTCTGGCGCAATTCTAACAACATCAACAAATGGCAGCAATACAATTAATTCATAAAACCAACCTTGATCTCTGTCGATACTGCTCGTTAGCCTCACTGAAAAAACGGATCCTAGATTATACTCACCGACCAGCTAAACAAAACGGACAGGCAAAGATCTCCGTTTCCTTTAACCGCACGTCACCAAATTGAATACCAACGCATCCATTATGATACCATGCGTGACATCTGCTCAAATTCCGAACAACAATGCTTCAACAAACATTATTCACGAAATTAAACTTATTTTCTTACGAGTCACAGCTGATGAACTAACAACAAAGATCAATTCCAGGAAGCAAAAATTTAATGGTACTCACATTCTTATCGTGCCTTTCCCCGGTTTTTTTCAGAGGCCATTTGACTCGATTTGATGAGCTTGGTACGCCGCAGGCTTTATCGACGGTCCGCAGCTGTTGCATTTGGTTTGTAGCAGTCTTCTGGGCTATGTTTAGGGGTTTCCCTCTTATGGCTAACTTTTTCTGCTTCGAACTTACGCCTAAAATCACTGGTTTTACATCTACATCCCTCGGTTCGGTTCTTGTTTTCTTTGAAGGTCGATCGCTGTCAGAGTCTCCTTTTCCAATCAAACCTGGGTTGACCGAACCACTCTGATTTGTATTTACCCTTTGACGTCGCCTGATCCTGGTCGAAGCTTTGCTCTTTTTTTCATTCTGCTCTTGTCTCGTCCGAATAGCGGCGAAATCGATGGTTGGCATCGTTGTTGGACCATTGGCCGAGTTTGTGTCTCCACTAGCTTGCTCAGCAGCACCATTGGATAACTCAAGTCTCCTTACAGGCCTTATGTCGGGCTCATCGCTGGCATCTGCACCCAAATCAACAATCTCCTTTTCAGCTTTGACCATTGCTATTCTTTTTTTCAATTTTTCCCATCCCCGAGGACGGCGTTTTCCTCGCTTTCTTCGAGCTTTGAGAGTTTCCTGTATTTCAGTTGTAGAAGGTGCCTGATTAGAAGGTGAAGGACCATTCTTCTGCTTCGTGACATCCACCAGTCCTACAAGTGGTAGGTTATCGGTTAGATCAATCCATTCGAGGGCAATATCGTTCCGTGTAGCTTTGAACTTGTTCGATGTCGGCGAGCTTGAGCCAGACGAAATATATATGGGGCTCCCTTCCTGGATTTCATCTTTCTTTCTGCTCCTACTTATATCACTTTCTGAAACACCTCTTGGTATTTGTAGAATGTATCCCTGCCTACAGTCTGCAATCGATGGAGAAGCATCCTTTGTAGAGCGAATACGATCCCTAAGTGTCTGAGACTCCGACCCCAAATTAGATTGTTCGACAGTATCTCCAACGTTGATCTCTTCAAATTTTCTCTTCCTACTCAAACCTCCTCTTGTACCCAGAACAGAGCTGAGAGTAGGAAACCTCCCAGGTGAAGGTGTAGTCATAGGGTAAGCATCATCGGGTAATATGTTGAGGATCACTTCATCTGGAGAGACAACTGGGGTAGGCTGTAAATGTAGGTGCTCCGATTGCCGAACTGGATAAGATTGCGCCAAGAATGTATGATCAGCACCTCTCTCCAACAGAGGTTCGTCAGCCCGCATTTCAGCATATTCTAGCTCCTCTTCGTCCACATTACCGACTCCCTGCCCAATAGTTTCAGATGAATGAATTGAATCATTTTCTTGCTGAAAGGACGACTCAACTGCAACAGTCTGATCTTTCGCCATCGTACACGCCCCTTCGGTACTCTCTTCTTCTAGATCTTTCTGAAAATCATGCGGTTCTGAAGGCGCGAGCTCATCAACCTCAGACTCAGACTCGGAGTCTGGCAGGGTAGCAAATTGTGCTATCATTGGCACCGCTTCTTCTGACGGGCTGTGCAGACTTGACAGGTCGATATTAGTCTGGTCAAGGAATTGCGGTATCGATGGCTGATGGGTGGATTTAGGTGTCCCAGGAGAGCGCCGGCAAGGATCAACTTGAACTTTGGGAGATGGTACGGAAGATGGGCAGTCCTTTTCTACTTCACCTTCCTCCTTATCCTCTTCACCTCCTTTCTCCCGAAATTGTATTGGTTCAGGCGTTTTGTCGAGATCTACATGCACCTCTCCTTCGTCCAACCTTAAATGCTGCATAACACTCTTGTCCACCTCGTCCACACACTCCCGTAAAACGCCTATTTCCTTCTTGAGCATGTCGTTTGCCGCCAATTCTTCAACTACACCCTCATCTTGATCAATCATTATTACTTCCGCCGACATGCTAACACGTTCATCTCTTTCATCTTCTTTCTCAGGATCAACTTCATCCACACACATTTCACTGCCCTCAACCTCAGCCACCGGAGAATCCATTACAGGGTACTCAAGCTCAGGCAACACGTTAATGAGAGGCGAAATCTCAGTATCCAGAAATTCCTGATTCGAGTCATTAACAAGCCCATGTTGAGTAGCGATTTTTGCTTCAACTGCATGGCTCAAGGAGGACGGCTCATCATGAATAATGTGTGGAGAATGTGGTGAGAGATGAGAATCGTCATGACCACTCGATTCGGCTTCAATAAGAATATTCGACTGAATCGGTGATTTGGGTGGCAAAGTATCCGGAACTTGCGAACACGACCGTTCCACACTCTGATATGTTATCTGAGAGAAAGATTGTGGAGATGATGGTACTTGAACCAGAGCTTTCGCCACTGTCTCAGGCACGGCACAAAAGCCTATTTGAGACGGCGCACAAGACTGCATCCGCTGCTCTGACAAAGGCGGCAGATCAAGAGAAGGCGATGGATGCTGAGCTTCCTGTGACCCATGGCGACATCCCCCCGCACTGATAAGAGGGGCCTTCTCTAACCCAGTTAAGGTACTATTCTCAGGTAGGGAAAAGATATAAGAACGTCCTCGACATGATGGTGAATTTGGCTGGGAAGGTCCTGGTGACGCTTCCAAGAATATTAGCCAATCCCAAGAATCGTGATAGATGGAGTCCGCGTACATTGATTCCCCACTATGTCATCGAAACGGCAAAATAATATATAGTTCAACACCATCGTACATTTTAAAAGCACGAGAACTCACCCCTGTCCCAGTTTACCCTGGAAAATCCATGCAATACGGCATTAGACTGTTTTTGGATAACACTGACACTACACTCTGGTTCTTGTCTAGAGTGAGGACGTGCTTCGGAGTTTGAAGCAAGGAATGACTCAGAAGTATGCGATAACGTTGGCGTTTGGCCCATGTCTGCTTGAGCTGCGTTGTTCGGGTCTGCCCTGATCCCGATCAACGTATTTGAGAGAATGCGGCCTTCATGATGATTCAATACTTTAGGTTTGAGTGATCGGTGAACAGATTTTGATTGCCAACCTGTATTAGCCAAATCTAGACTTTGGCTTCGACTGGGACTAGATCTGGTACCCACTAAGTAAATGTAAACATTGGATACTACAAGACGGAAAGAAAAAATTGAACATACTTCGGCTTGTCGATGTCGAAGGCCTCGTGGTTGTCGGAATAATGACTCGAGATAAAGAATTTGAAGGTCCAGTCGTAATATTGGACTCTGGGCTAGACGGAGGTTGATCTGCCTCCACACCTAGGTAAGATATGCTTTTAGTGACATGGACATATAAAATGAGAGATACGTACCATCCGCAGCCAGATCATGAATTTCTTGAAACACTTCACCAAATGCCAGGCAAATTTCATTCAAGCAACCCATGAGAGTCCTAGTCTTGCCTCCCTTTTGCCTCACCTCTGACACTCCAAGAAATTTTTCAAGGGTGTCAACTTTTTGAGAAAGGGTTTGTAGGCCCATTTTATGTGCCTCAATAATGCTTTCCACGTCCTTTTTGACGCTTACGACCTCATCTTTCACCTCATCGCAAGACTTTCTGACAGACAAAATCTCTGTTCGAATGTTTGCGGTGAGGTTATGGGTCATTTCAGCATGCATGACTTGCAAACTTTTGGTCAGGGATAACATCAAATCTGTCATTGAATGTGTGCCGGAAGCATCAGCATAGTTCTGGGGATAACCAGTCACATTTTGGGAGGGAGATGCAGCCTGGAATTCAAAGCGAGGAGTAGCTTGAGTGTTTTGTGACCGCCTCCATGCTCTTGAAGAGGTTTGTTCAGTCGGCACAGATGTCTGTAAAAATTGTCAACTCAGTCCATACCGCATTCAATGAATATATTAGCAAAGTGCGTGAAAGACAAATGTTGCGTTAAAAAAAAGAGTACTCACCCGAAGGCGTTCATAACCGTTCACCACGGTAGACATGGTGCCCGAGGATGTATGGACTGGGTTTACCTGAAAAGAGTTTGGACACGGACGATGTACATTGGCATACGAACTGGTTATTGGTATACCAGCAACCCATTCTGGGTCCATGAGGACCAGTGACAGGCAGGGGATAGATTTTGCCGTGAACCGACATCACCAAATTGCCTACCCTAATGCGATTGAATGTAACGATAAGTGTAGAATCAACGATTAGAAGATCGTCATCGAATCTCTTCGCAGCGGCCAT
>Ga0153987_1000601_pt1 | contig 10977 bp, 14 predicted proteins | sample TSNC071MetaG_FD_102279 | JGI IMG/M metagenome (GOLD analysis project Ga0153987, IMG submission 102279) | Attine ant fungus gardens microbial communities from North Carolina, USA - TSNC071 MetaG | ecosystem: Host-associated > Fungi > Mycelium > Unclassified | place: USA: North Carolina, William B...
CTGATCAGTCCTACAGCTTGTCGGTCCGTGGTCCTCAGGTCGGGCTCCTACTCGCCTTCTGTCAACCTCAAGCTGTATACGCGACTGCATATATCACTAACTGAAAAACATACCCTTTCAACCGGGAAATACACTCAATCACGATACCAGTATAATCCACGAGAACCTCTCGGGACCCCTCGTACGTGATCGAGATCAGTTTGCGCACGAGAAGATAGGAGACATGAACGACAAGGTGGGGATGTATGAGATGATTCTGCGAGAGTTCTTTTGATTGCATTCATTGTCTACACCTTCCCCAACAAGCATACTTGACAAACTTCATTGTCTTACTGAACCTACTATCTTGAAGCCTTTTAGAATCTGTATTCTCTGCTGAGGTTTTCCCTCTTCTTTATCGTGAAACATGTACATGATGAGTGGGCGACTGCTGAAAAATGTCCAAGGAGGAACTCGATTACATTTTTTTGCAACTCCTATGGCTAGCCTATTGATGGAAATGAGATCATCCGCGACGTACGAGCAATGACTATCACCAGTCGAACTGGGAGGAGGAGATTCGGTCAAGTGAGAACAACCCTAGTATCAATCATATTGGACGACTAAGTCTCTGCCAAAAATCTTGACCACTCATTGGGATCCATGGAGTAGCTTTCAGTTTCGAGGCTTGGAAAAGACCGATCCCGAACTGCCTCGTTATAGCACTGAATACCGTTTTCTCTCGCAAACTTGAGATCTGCAAAGCATCTCACGAATTTAGCCTTTTGACCAGACCAGGTTCCCATAATATCGTCAAAGACCAACGTCTAAAGATAAGAATTAAAAAAAAAAAAATCAGCTTCAACGACACCGTGAACATGCGAATTCGGGAAACCTGTCCGCTTGTCCCAGGGCCAGCACCAATCCCAATGGTCGGAATTGTCAGTTTCTCAGTGACATACTTTCCGATTTCTTTGGGGACAGCCTCCACCACTATCGCAAACGCTCCTGCATTTTGGAGAGCAAGCGCATCACGGACCACCCTCTTCGCGCCTTCCGCGCTCCGGCCTTGTACTCTATAACCAGACAAAGCAGTGTGTCTCTGAGGCAAGAGGCCAACATGAGCCATGACTGGAATACCGATTTGCGTGAGTCTCTTCACCACATCTGCCATTTCTTCGCCTCCTTCCAGTTTGATCCCCTCGACGTTCCCTTCTCTGACCATGCTGACGGCATTGTGGACGGCGTCCTCGATGCTTGCATGGTATGTACCAAAAGGCATATCAGCGACGAGGAGCGGGTGTGTTGTGCCCCGTGCGACTGCTCTGGTATGATAAATCATCTCGGGCAGCGTCAATTGTGTCGTCGATGTATAGCCCAGCGCAACCTGGGCAAGTGAGTCTCCGACGAGGATGATATCCGTCAGAGGTGACGATGAGCAGGCAAGTGCTGTGGGGTAATCATATGCCGTAATCATAGTTATCGGTGTCCTAGACGCATGGAGTGCATGGAGAGCTTGTATGGTAACTTTTTTGCGAGAAGAGGTAGGTGTTGACACAAACAAAGGCGGTCGTACGCTCATCCATCGTCGTCGCTGACGTAGAACAACCAGATGTGATTGAGACGCTGAAAAGAATCGCTGAGATGATAGTGGATAGAATCTGGACGGATTCATTTCAGAGGCGAGGTCGGCAGTGGTGCCATTCAAAAATCTGATAAAGACCTGATCCGCAAGTCACGGAATCAAATTAGATCTGCATTAGATCTAGGCAGGACTAAACAATTTTGACAAAACAATCTTCAGCGCATCCACAAGATCACATTGGTTAACTAAACGAAACATTCGCAAGGAAAGCTGTACCACCAGAAAGATTAGAAAAACCGATTACGAAAATCCAAGTGTCAGAACCAAGATAGCTTGTATTTTTTTTGCAGGTCCGTATAGATTATTCACGCAGAACCGACGCCCTTCTTCTTCCCTTTACCCTTCTTTTTCCCGCTTGTGCCCCCCTCCTCCTCTCCACTACTTGTTACATTTTCTCTCGATCCACCCTTCTCCCAGACACCAGCACTCAACCATGCAAACCACATCATACTTCTCAGCTGCAACACATCTTCCTTCCACAGCAACCTCTGATTCAAATCTCGAAACTCCTTCGTCAAGTTCTCACACCGCCCGATATTCTCTATGCTTACAAAATCGATCGCAACCTTGATACAATCCGCCAGGTTCGCGACCTGATGTGCGCATCCCGCAGGTATAAACACCGCCTCTCCCGGTCGCTGATACACACGATACGACGTGACTTGATATTTATCGTACAGTTCCTTGCGCAGTTGTTCATCGAGGTAGTAATTTTGAGCATGAATGGGGTCAGTTGATTGTTTGGCGAACCTATCGCTCAAAAAGTGCCGAAGTTTGTCACTGTCGCAGGCGCGGAAAAGGTCCCATGCAGCACAGCCGGGGGAGCCATCGGGACTGTTCTCAGCATAAGTCATTACGTTGACGGCGTCTGCCATGTCCATGTGCAGCCTAGTTGTCCCTTTGCTTCCCTCGGAAAGCGTCGAAGCGAGTGCGTTGTACATTTTCGGTCCCAAGTCGGGGGCGACCGTGTTGACAGGAAAATGGGACCCGATATTCGCAACACCATCACGACGCACGTAATCAGGAGCTGGCACTGCATTACTAAAGTCCTTGTAGAGGTCAGGAAATGCGGTCCTGAAATCGGTGGAAGGGGGCCAGTCCTTGAGCTTCCAGCATTCCTTCCTGTCGCTGTACTTGCCAAACATGTCAAAGAACTGACGGACCGTGACGCGCATGTTATTTTCCTCTTGACATTCGATGATGATGCATGTTTGATCGCCAAAGTTCTGAATAAAGTAGTCAGGGTTCCAGGCAATTTTGAAGTGCTCCAAGCACCCGGTGACGACGATGGGGTCTCCTTGTTGCCAGATAGGCGCAAAGAGGGAGATAGAATCGGCCATGTTGACTTGGGTGTAGGAGTAGCGTTTGATGTCGCGATAGGGTACGGAAAGGGTGATGGGAGGAAGATGGGGTGGAATGAAAGGAGGCGAGGCAAGCGACTCTGTGTGAAGGAGAATCGCTGCAAGGCTGTCCTTGCGCAGGGCTGTTGGTGGAGAGATAGGAGGGACATGGATGTCAGACGGCGGTGTTCCCACACGGGCGCCAGAACGTGGAGTGAAGTCAGGCATCGCGCCCATCTGTCCATTAAGCTGCCGATCAGACGACCGATTGGCTTCTTCTGCAAGCAGACTCTCCATTTGAGGAATGGCTGTATCTAGTTCTTCTTGGAAGAATCTGGAAACGGGAGAAAAGTCCTTGGCCATGTGCTCATTCCTTCTCGTGCAACTGAGGAAGAAGGGATTGCAGTGGGCATGTTTGTCTCTCTTTTGCTGGAGTACGGCGAGTTCAGCCTGGTTTGCGTTGGGTTTGTCGATGGTCAGCTCCTTGACTTGAGTGAAACACTCGGTACAAGCTTCGCGTCCGCAGAGCCTGCACATCCATGTGCAGGAGAATAAAGAGGTCATGCATGTATCTAGACGAGAGATGTCAGGTTTGAGACGGACAGAGGGGGGAGGAGAAAGGGCATAACCGCATGTGGCTCTGACTTCACTCTCGCGGGGGCGACGGATGAGATCCTTGAAGTTGATGTGTTCGCGTTCATTCCTGAGAACAGGCAACAAAGCTTTGGCGATGCTCAGCTAACCAATGGAGAAAAGGAGGAGGAGGAGGAAGATTTGCTCGATGAATGTAGGAAAAGGAGGACATATATACAAACCTTCATTCTGTTGATGTGGGCCTCCTTGAGGGGAACATTCCATTTGAGAGGATAGAGCAGATTGGGGGGGTCCTGGTAGCGGGCGCCGAGAAAGCTGATGCCGACGATATCGCGCTGCTTGTCTTTGAGGAAGAAACGGATGCCCTGAAAGCGGCAGGTGTCGCCTGCCCAGCGCCTGGTGCAGGAGACGCAACGTGGAAACTGCTCGAGGCGGTAGCGGTTGGACATGCAGCGGGCGGACTGGAGTTCGGGGTGGAGGGGGGTTGCATTTTCAGTGACGAGGCCGTTGACCTGGCCGTTGTCACCGGTGACGACACATATGCGGGCTAGAGGGCGAGGATGAGGACGAGGAGGAGGAGGAGGAGGAGAACGCACTGGTGGAGTCGCCTAGTGTGGTGATGGCGGAGGCATAGGAGATGGGGGACATGGTGGGGACTGTGGAGAGGAGTGAGGGGGGCGTGAGTGAGTACGCACTGTTCTGGATGTGGAGAGCCTTTGAGCGTTTTTCTGCGGTGTAGCCGCGGCGGGGGCCATCTGGCTTTGGCCGCTTGGACTGGGGCGCCGGCGGGGGGTCTGACAGACGCTTGCGGGAGGCGGGGTCGGCGGGCTGGACAGAGCCGCGCGCAGCGATGCGGATGGAGGCGCGTTCGCTCTGCTGCCAGTGGGGAAGGTCCCAGGAGGCTGCGCGGAGCGGGTAGGACGCACTGTGGGCGGGGCTGAGCACGCTGGTGGAGGGCGTGAGGAGGTCGTTGTGGGCGTCGAGCACGGGGTTGAGGAGACTGTCGATGGACGCCTTCTTGGATGCGTCGCCCATGGCTGTTTTTCCTGTCTCTGCGGTCTTTTGTCTCCTGTGCACGTGCACACTTTACACGTGACCATCTACACGTGAGCCTTCACACGTGAGCCTTCACACGTGAACACTCTTGACACGTGTACAATCACGGTATGGCAGAGCTCACGCAGCCCACACAGTCGAGGGTATGTTATTTCCGCGACATATCAGCCCGGCGTGCACAGACCTCCTCAACCCTAGCTCGTCCCCGCCGTCCCCTCGTCGCCCCCGCCGACGCCCCCGAAGGACTTTGTCAGGCAGGATGACCACTCCGACGTATTCTACACGCCCTGCTCCTCGCCCGCGACCTCCCGCTCCTCACTCACCTCGCCCGCCCTCCGTCCAGCACGTCCTCGGCCCCATCTCCCAGCGTCTCCACGTCTCCCGCCGCCCAGAATCGCTGTCCCGTCAACCCGGACCCCATCCTCCCCGGTCGTCGCCCAAAACAAGACCAAAGCCACTGCTCGTGTGCATGCAACCGCGAGCATGGCATCCACCAGTTCTTCCGTGTCCTCAAACTCACTCGAGGGCCATTCAGTCGTCTTTTCCGACATTGTCACCGAAACCACCCAGGCCACGACCCCTTCCTTTGGCAGCAATCGCGGTGCATCCACGCACAACAAGCAACGGATGCCTGTCGTGAGCGACGCGACCAAGCGCTGGGCTGATAACATTGCCGGCGACACTCTGAAAGCAACCACCACCCCCATGTACCCTTACACGAGAAGACGACCCGATGACAACCATGTTATCACAACTCAGACCAACTCATCTACGTTACACAACCACTATCAATACCAGCGCACTCGTGATGACAAAAGCTCGGCACCAATGATGAGCATGACAGCGGTTCTGGAAGCAGCAAAGCTCTGTGAGAAGGATCACCCAGACACTGGAAAGATCATCGACGAGATCAGTCCGCGAGCCGGAAAGGGGGCCAGCGTAGGCACAAAAGGCAAGGGAGATACCTCTACCGCAACCAGTTCAAAAAATGTATACCAAGCAAAGGGGAAAGAAAGAGAACACATCTCCCCCATCTACACGCGACATCAGCCCCTGACATCCTCCCCATTAGCCATGTCTGCCAAACCCTCGTCGGCTCCAAACGCTGCAGCACTGCCCAGGAACAGCAGCTTTACCGACGTATCCAAGCTTCTTGCTCGCCCGGTGCTTGGACATCGCCGCTCTAGATCACTAGGCCCCGAGTCAATGCCAAAGTATCCATCTTTGGAGTCGCCTTCTAGCTCTGCATCATTGGCTTCGCACAAAAAACAGGATGTTACCTCGTCCCACACAGGGGATCATCCACGTGTATACTCCGTCAGGCATAGTCGTCGTTCGCCCCACACAAGTACAGAAATTGTCACTTCCAGCGCTCATCCACACTCATCTGGGGAGCTTCCATCAAAAGGCACGCCCGGTTTCACGTCCCTTGTGCTCCCTCGAGCACCACCGCCTTTCAACCCCGATGGAGACACAACAGCACGCAGTCATGGTGGATTGCTCTCGAAGCCTGGAGATGGCAAAGTTGACCTGACAAAGGATGGTTTAGCTCAAACCACGATGGCGAGTGTAGAAGTGGTCAGGGGATTAGGAGGCATGGCTAGTAAGAAAGGTTTGAGGGATAGGCTGACTTCGGTCAGGCGAACGACGAATCCCACAACTGGCGAGGTGAAGATGGCGGACAATGAGCATAGAGAACCAGCGATAACAGATGTGGACGGAGCAACAAGTGTTTTGGGGTTCACAAGTCACAGAAAGCCTCCGGAATATGTCCCAAATGGCAGTGTACTCGTGCAGGTTTGGGCTGTAGGCATTGATGGTATAGATGGTAGACTGATTGGAGTGAGGCTGGTTTCTGGAGGTATTGCCAATCTGCCTTCTTCTGCTGTGACAACCAGCAATTTTGGGGATGGTCAGAATGGCCAGAGAATGGACGGGCCCGAAGTTGAAGCAGAGCCAGGAATGCAAGCGGTCAAGCCCATATCTAAAGTTTCAGGACTCGGACGAAGTCTTAGTCTGCGTGAGCGCTTTTCTCGATCGGTGAGCCTTGGGCGATCAATGAGAACAAAACTGCATCGCCGCGAATATTCCCCTGATAAGTTTCAGCATTCGACCCCTCAACGGACGACTACGCTACCCGAGAAACAGATGCTTTTGGGTTCTGCTAGAGCGCTCATACCGGGTATTGGCCATGTGCCTGGGCGAAGTTTTGTTGGGCGAGTGGTCGAGTGTGGTTGGGAGGTTCGAGATGAAGTAGTGAGGAAAGGAGACTGGGTTGCTGGATTACTTGATGTCAAAAAGGTGGGTGCAGTAATAGTATATTGATAATTCACTGACACTTCTTCCTAGTCCGGTGCTCTTACAGAGTTTATCGTTGTCGATCGACACCGTATACATCGTGTTCCACACCCCAAACTGTCGTCCACCACCGGCGAAAGGGCACTTTCAGCACTGATTTTTTCTTCCGGTTCCTCTACTCCTAGTTTCCCCCAACACACCTTGACCCTCGAAGAACTCGCTCTCCTACCCCTATGTGGAGTTCCCGCCTACCGCGCTGTCCGAACATTTATATATGCCTTCTCCTCGATGCGCGAAAACCCCACTATCTCCTCGATCGGTCGCAGCTCGGAAATGGCCAAGTACAGACTTGCCGGACATGATCCAAACACGCCCCTCAATTTCACCACATACGGTGCTACGGTCTCTCGGCTCAATTTAGGCGACCACGAAAACGGTCGAAGGAGGCGTGCACTTGTGTTGCGTGGGCACGACGGTGTAGGTGCTATGGCGGTGCAAATGTTGGTTCTTAGAGGATGGCGTGTATGTGTTCATGTCCCGTTCATCGCTTCACCACCCAATGTCCCCACGACATCGACTATTGCTGATGCTTTCATGGAGGAAGTGGAAGAGCGGACTAGGAACTGGGGAGCGGAGGAAGTCATTTTTGACGATGGCGAAGTCGTCGACATGGATGAAGGACGTGGCGCCGTGGTGAGAGTGATCGATGGTCTGAGAGAAGATGGGGATGTGTTCGACGTGATTCTGGATACCATCGGTGGGAAGGACGTGAGGGAGGCAGCAGAAAGGTTATTGAGGTCGCCCGGAAGGAGAAATTACTCCGACGAGAATGACACCCATGGCGCAACCAAGAGCGGAACGACGATCAGAGGGATAGGGCAGTTCACAACTGTCATCGGGGATAATCCCGAACGAGCGATTCCCAGTGCTGGAGATTTGTTCCGCGCAGGGATACGCTCACTCAAATTTGGAAATGGGAGTACGAGTTCGTCCTTTTCGCCCTTGGAAAAGGTGTCAGTGGAGAACGTGAACGCTCGGATAAAGGGCAAGGTTGGTTATGCATGGGTCAACATTTCTCAGGACGTCGATTGGGAAGGAAAAGATATCGGAGAGACCATCGGTTTGCTCGTGGATCTCGGTCTTGAGTATGGGATCAAACCCTGGGTCGGGGCAGAATACACTACCGCTGATGGCTCCAAACCCAATAATAGGAGGGGAACTCGAGAACCCTCGTCATCTGCGTATCCAGAAAAAGGAAACTCAGATCAGGAGGTGGGATGCGGTCATTGGGAAGGAAAACGCATTGTGCCACTTGAGAAAGCTCCCGATGTATTTGTGTGTGGTGGTCCGCTTACCAGCGGGGGAACCGTCGTTGTTAGAATTGCTACATAATTTTTTCTTACACATCCTCACCATCTGCTATTTTCTTTCTTCCCCACTAGCGGCATCATCAGTGTTTTATGATTGGTAACATCTAAAAGCATACTATCTATGGATAAACATGTAATTATTTTTTTTGTAGTTCTTCTCTTGATGATAAAGAGATACACCTATTTCATAACTGTATACTATGGATACCCCAGATGAGACTTCACACACAGTCATCTTGCGAAAGAGTGTGTTGAAGAGGACTACCAAGTACATCGTAATCCAGGCAGACCGATGAAGTCGCTATAGCCATACCAATAATTCTATTCTCTCGTGAAGAGCTCACATTAGAGCACGATTTTTTGATGTTCAAAGGTAGGCCATACCTGTCGAGAAGCAAATAGAGAAAGCCAGAGAGCCACAAGCATGTGCCACCTAAAAAGGGGACGTTTCCAACGTGATCGATAACGCCGGTTTGCCTGAACGTTTATTGAAATAAGGAATCATCCGAATATTGTCGGGAGTAGGACCCTCCGCTTCCAACTTTTTGCGTGCACGTTCTGTCTGGTGAACAGTAAGTTGTTTTCCTAGAGCATCCCCAATTTTCAGGGCGATAGCGTGTGCTACTAACCAGTCCAGAATCTGCCACGCCACGCTCAAGACCCTCTAAAAGAGTACAAGCTTTGCACAACGGGTTACTTGACATGTACCCGCATCTCTGGCAGGATTCTGCAAAGTCAATCAGAAGAACACGGAGAATTCAAAAAAAAACCGTCAAGCACGACTGATCAGAATCGTTGAGACGACTCACGCTGCATATGCTGGGTGGCCTTGACCTCTTTTTTCACCTCAAAAGCTTCTCCAGAGTGTATTATATCAATGATAGCACTCGGCCTCGCAGCCTCGAGGTCTTTGAGGAATGCCCGCGCATGCCCGCGGTAGGCATCGGGAGAATAGATACACTCCGTCGAAAAATAGTCCAGCTTCTTGAAATACGCATACCTGAAAAACTTCTCGTCAACTCGGGAGTGTCCAAACGGGCAAGGTTCGGTACTCGCATTACGATCTCTTTCTCATAAGTATACTTGAAGGGTTTAGATCGCTTAATCGTATCTTCTCCCTGAGTGCAGATAGCCGTGCAACGGCCCAACCTAGCTACATCGCCTCTCATAACTTTCGTGAGAGAGAGAGGCCAAGTTCAGCGGGGTTCCTCTAGCTACAGCAGAAAGCGATCCACTTACTATTCATCAGAACAGTTTCTGCTATATCGTCCGCATTGTGACCTGTGACGATGTGGTCCACCCCGAGCATCGCTGCACCACGATCAAGGGCCTGTCTCCGGAATACACCGCAAAATGTGCAGTTGTTCTTGCGACCAACTTGAGAAACTACTCTATCCATGGTCCACCCATACAATTCATCGTAGGACAATATCTTCAAGGGCATTTCATACTGCTGCTGATTTCGTTTGACCGTCTGAACAACCAGATAGGTGTCTTTGCCACTTGAGAAAATGTAATGGCTCACTTCTAGTGAATCATCACGATAACCAGTAATTCCCTCGTCTATGGATAACAGGAATAACTCCAAGCCATACTGAAAACGTTCGTTAAGCGTCTTCATAACGAAGGCTAAAACCGTTGAATCTGTTCAAGACATGTCAATCGCATGCAATGGTTTGCTCATATGAACCACATGCCTTTACCCCCAGAGGCACCAATGGCAACCCTATCTCCAGGTTTGAAGAGTTTTGAGTTGGTGATTGTGTTGTGTACCTCAGTTTCAAAAACATAGAAAAAACAGTCTTTGCAGATCTGTTGACCAGTCTTAGGTCTCCTTAACATAGCCTTGGTTGTTTCACACAGAGAACATAGTCTGGGTGCCATGGGGTGTAGTGATAGACATTAAGAATTGAATAATACATTTGAATAATACTCCTCGATTTGCGATCATTTGTGTCGATTGACTCGGCAATCGAATCAGACCCCAAAAGTTCAAATGAATCGTCACTCGTCTGGCAGACACGTTGCTAGTACTACCGGTGCTCAATGCTCAGTGCACTCGTGTCCCCATGCACACAAGCTCAGAACCAAATGAAATCCCAAAGGAGAAAACAAGATACAATGAAATGCGCGGCAAAAAATCATTGTCATATGTAAATACAAACCCACAAAGAACTTGTACAAGAAAAGATATGCAACCAAAAGCCCCACAGATCAGTTGAGATCATTGAAAGAATCATGAGAATCGAATGCGCAAGGGGGTATGAAGGGACGAACGCTGACAAGATAGAAACAGATAACGTATCAATGAGAAAAGCTCTCGGCAACCCTGCGTACTATGTGTGGCGCGATTCCGATGAAAAGAAAGCACCATAGCACGACCGAGGTTGCCCCGTACCGTCAATCAACGTGGCGTGATTTAGCTGATTGAGTAGAAGCTATGCTCATGGGCTCGGCGTCTTCCTGCAAAGAGGCTTGAGTAGATTCAGCAGCCTGCTCGACGTCCACTTTTTCTGGGCTGGAAGCTACGTTACAAATTCTGTCGTTTTTTTGTCCCGGGGTTGAAACATTGGCGGGTGGTGAAGAAGCACGAGGTGCGCCTATCACAACACATCAGCAAGTCCTAACCCATCTACCCCAAGGCTCAGGCCCTCATACCATGAGTGTCTATCGATGGCTAATTAGTTTTGATCAA
>Ga0153987_1000602_pt1 | contig 10974 bp, 11 predicted proteins | sample TSNC071MetaG_FD_102279 | JGI IMG/M metagenome (GOLD analysis project Ga0153987, IMG submission 102279) | Attine ant fungus gardens microbial communities from North Carolina, USA - TSNC071 MetaG | ecosystem: Host-associated > Fungi > Mycelium > Unclassified | place: USA: North Carolina, William B...
GATGATTTCATGCCACTGTTACGACAAGTTAAATTTATCCACAGTGAATGGGATATCACGTGGCAACTACTTTTTTGGATTGTGGAGGGCGTAAAGCAGAGCCACAAGTATCCGCAGGAGGCATGAAGGCAGAGGAGAAAGGTGTGGGAAAAATTTATTGGTAGAGGGTTGGGATAGGAGTGTGCTCGGAAGTTGTAATTAGAAAAAAATGGAATTACTGTATCATTCCTGAACAATTAGTGCTGTGAGGGCCTTGTTCTCGGATACCCTCACAATAGCCTATCATCAATGTTATGTAGTGACTACTGACTCTCAAAAAGACATGAAAGGAGAAAGAAATGACGATGGGTCAAGACCATACAGGGTGCATGAAAAAGAGCGGCTTGTGGTAGAAATGTTCAGTTCCGCATGCATAAGTTCTTTACTGAATCCCAGTCTAGAGTGAGGCTTTGTTGAAGCGACTAGTGTGCTGTGAGTCACTGAAGGAACGCGCTTCTGATCAAACACAAACGTCGAACAAATATCTAGCTTTCAATCGATTGACTCTCTTTCGGAGTTTGACTTTCGGTGGTGTCAATCGAGAGCTCAGGGGACAGAGATACAAGTACAAATATGAATGCTTTCTCAGTGTTGTATTGCTGTTCCTACGAGGAATGCTGAAACATAATCTACTTTCCCCCTCATAGACGATAAGTGCAGGAAGATAATAGCTGCTTTTTAGAGATTATGACAAGTTTTCTCGATCGTGCATAGATCACACTCGACAACCGTGTAAATGCGGAAGAGAGAACAGCCATACTAGTGGTCTAGTTGTTCGGGTCAGTAAGAATTAGCGAGTGTCGGAAAACTGATGCGAAAGTCACCGAGCCGATCCAATCTACACATACGGCAGAGAAGCACAGTCATCACTACCCGATATAATTTCTCGACAGGGACCCCTGGTCCCGAATCTAGCCCTGCGAGGATAGTGCCAGTTTTTGCGCACCATCGACTGATTGCTAGATTTGGAGTTACGCACTTTTTTTTTCATGGTGTTATATGCCTTCAATGTTATCCAGCCGCTCAGTATATTTTGTTGCGTGTTGTCTAGCCTATTATTTGCCGTATAGCTGAAGCATTAGGACATTGTGAGCTTCAAATATTAGACGAGGATAAAAATAAGTGTGATTACTTTAAAGGGAAACGGACTGAATTATCTTTCTCGCGCACGGACAGCATTTCGACCATAACATCACGTCACACAATTCCTCTGCCGCCAGAGCTTACTCATCCGCCGTCGCCCTCAATGATGTTGGCGTCCAGAATGTCCTCAGAACCCCTCAGCACACCATCGTCGACGCCCTCACCACCTCCCCCTCGAACTAAAGGATCGGCTGCACATACGAACAGCAGACAGGCAGTACCACCCCATGGCCTCAATAGTGACTCCGAGCTTTCAGAGCTGACAGAAGAAGAGCAGGAAAGCGCAGAGAAGCGGGACCACGTTTCGAATGGACCTGACGGAGACAGCATGACTGCCGGTGACGAGGAGTCCGGTGGTACCTCCGGGGCTACATCAACGAACGCGTCAAAGCGCGGGGCAAATAAACCAAGAGGCAAGAGGGTAGGCGGTAGGAAGAAGAGGAGCAGCCTTGTTCCAGCTCCAATGTGGGGATGGGCGGAGGTCAGGACCAGCAATGTCCGGGAAGAGGAGGAGGAAGAAGAGCTGTCAGCACAAGCAAAGGCTCTGGAAGAAGAAGAAGACGAGGAGGAGGGCGAGGGGAAAAAGGCTGCATTCTGCACAGACGACGCCACAGATATCAGCACATCGCAAGCTGGCCCGAGCGCTGTGAACGGGATTGAAAGGGAAGAAGCAGAAAGCGAGACTGAAGAGGATAATAAACGTGTAAGGAACATTCAAGTCAGGCTCGGAATAGTACTTCTGGAACTGATATTACAAAACAGTCTGAATCTGATTCAGATCCAATGCCTCCTGCCAGACACACCAGGAGACCTGGTACCTTTCCTCCTCGAGCCAAGATGGTCCGCCATCGCAACACAGCAGGGACCAGGTACTTTTCTCGATTGTATGTGAACCCACCTATCTCTGTCGATGACTGTGACCCCAGAACGGAGGACGAAGAGGAAAGCGACAGGGATGACGCAAAGGAAATCGTCGACGCCGATCGCCCTGCCGATGATGCTGGCTTTTCACGAATGACTCCTGCGGCTGATGACAACGTACCCGTCGTCACTAGCGCTACCCTCAAATCTCCACTCAAGCCAATATCTCGTGTCAGTGATCACACCGGGCCTCCTACTGCCTCTATTGGTATCATTGCTACTATTGCTGCTTCGTCAATAGTTGCTAACTCCATAGTTTCTGACCCACCCTCACCTTCCTTAACTTCACGATCACAATCCCCAGCGGTACTTATGGCAAAAAGGTCTGATGATGAGGGTAGGGGTGATGATAAATTATTCGACTCGAAGAAGCCGTCTAAACACACTTCTTCGTCTCTGAACATGGATATTGACATTCCAGAAAATGAGGGTGATGCAGATATGGAGCCATTTGCCGAGGCAGACGGGGATGACGTTGAGATTGAGCCAGAACAAGAGGCTGATAACGAAATTGAAGCAGAGGTGGAAACCGAGGAAGTCCCACCAGATGATGATCAAGAAGTCGAGCTCGAAAGTGACCTACAACCTGCACACAGAGCTGAAGCTCTGGATGTACTTGCGACGATTGAGCTCAAGTTCGCACTCCTGAGGGAACGTGTTTATGTTGAAAAGATGGAGGGTTTAGCTTGGGAGGAGAAACTTGTCAATGACGGTTGGTGTCTGCACTATGTTGATATACCATAACTGACTCCCTGAAGGGACGCATCCTGAACTGATACATATACAGAAGGAACTGCTCAAACGTCGCGACAAGCGTCTTGAGCTTGCTTCATGCAAGCGTGAGTATGAACTTGTAAATGTAGCAAAAATGAGACGGGTAAATGAAGATTCGATATGGAGTTGGTGGAAGGTGTGTTGCGCGTTGTGTTTTGATTTTCGAGATCTCATTTCTGTATAGTTCGCCCGTGACGAGCTTCAGGTAGATATGATTGCAGAGACCAGTCGAAAGCGGCGACGATTAGAACGAGAACGCCGAGCTATTGAACGACCCCAACCTGGTGTGTATTTTAAAACCCGGGAACAATCTATCAGATGTCTGATTTCTATGGTAATCATAGTCCGACGTATACCCGTGCCACCTTCTGAAGTGCCCCCAGCACTTTCACTACGCAAAATCGTCAAAACATTCCCGTTCGTAGATAAGCATAAATCTCAAAGCACCCAATCAACTCTTAAGCAAGCCATTTATCCCGAACTCTCAGGTCTCTCATCTTCCGAAATTAACGCTGATCTAGAAATATTCTTATCAAATCAACGTTATGGTTTTCGTGGTGGTGATCCGGTATTAGGGTTTCCAATGCAGATAGGACCTCCGGGGAACTTTGGCAGCGGTGGGTACGATGGACATCATGAACATACCATGGTTGGACCAATACCTCCTCATCCTCTACCGCCTCTTGGAAGTCGAATGCCAGCGCAGCAACATTTGCCACCGCCACCTCCGCCTTTTGCACCACCTTACATGCAACCTCCGCATCCAGGATATGGATATCCACCACCATCGGGAGGAAATGGGAGAATGCCTCCGCCCCCACCACATGGATATGGACATTTGCCCGGACACAGTCACGTACAACATGGTCATGCACCAGGACATGGATCGATGCCACCGCCCACTCATGGAGGACCTTCACCTGGATTGGGGATGTATTCTGACGAACTGATACCTCCCTCATCGCATCATTATTATGGGTCCCAGCAACATATAAATGGAGGGTATCCTCCTGACGGAGTGATACCCCCGCCTCCTGGTCCGAATGTAGGACATCATGGTAGAAGATCGATGTCGCCTATGAATGGAGTAGCGATGAACGGGAAACAGGGGTTGACAGGACATGGTGGGCATCATCATTATGAGGGACAAAGTGGATGGACTGGACCAGGTATAGCGCCTCCAAATGCTGGTGCTATGGTCCCTGGAGGGTATCCTGGGCAGGGAAGACCGCCGCCGCCGCCTTCTTCAGTTTCAACATTTACACAGAAGGGAGAGTGGACGGGAGAAGAGAGGAGGAGGGAGAGGGAGTATAATGTCGGATTTGAGGAAGAGGAAAGGATGATAGTAATAAAAGAGAGAGAGGCAAAAGGAAGAGATATGATAGATAAGGTCGATAGAGAACAAGAGAAGGAAAGGGAGGGGAAGGGAAGGGAGAGAGACGGGATACCGATGGACGTTGATAGAGTGACGGAGAGGGAGAGGGAGAGAGACAGACACCTACAACAGGTAATTGTTCATCGACAACAAGGCCAAGGCCCTCCTGGACATTCATCATCATCGGGACAGCCACCATCACATTCTCATTTGCACAACAGTATGCCATCAAGTCATCATACGGCTATTGGAGGACATCATCACCCTCGTGCTGCACCATCTAGTACTTCTCTATCTCACCACCACCACCACCACCATCATCATGTTCTACATCATCATCACGGACAGTCTTCTGCTCCTACTAGCGGCGGATCTGGTTCGGCTTTGCTCAGTCCAAGGATGTTGGCGAAGGAGAGAGAGCATGTTGAACATGAGAGGGAAAGGGAGAGAGAGAAGGAAGGAAGGCCGGGATCGTCTTCTGAACATGGACAATACCCGACTGAAACAGTGAATCTTAATTCAAAACATGGTCTCACTCAGCCATCGCAACATTTAGGGAGGGATAATGAGCATGGGGACTATAGAGATAGAGAGCGAGATTGGGAGCAGAACGAGAGGGAAAGAGTGAGAGGTAGAGAGAGAACGAGATTACCTTCGCGGAGGCCTTCGCCTAGTATCCCCCCTCCTGTTAGCACTGGAAGTGGCGGTGCTCAATTGCAGGCGCAACCTCATGGACTAGTACCTGGACCTGGAATGGAGACCGATAGACCGATAAAGACGTCGTTTGCGATGTCTTCTACCCAAGCTCTGCAAGGAAGTATGATGAATGTGAATGGAGTCTCGTCACCTCGAGGTGAATACTAATTTATGACCAATGTCCGTGTATGTTATGATTGACGGATTGTGCACCATAGTGTCATCTGGTTATGATGCGATATACGATCGGGATAGACATGGGAATGGAATTATCAAGTCACCGAGTCATAGATTCTCGAGTGTTGGACCTGGTGCTGGGGGAAGAAGTGCATCTGCAACAGTTGGTCCTTCAACACCTTCTACTGGGTCAGCGAATATGAATCCTAGAGAACGGGATAGAGAGAGAGAAAGACTGGTATTAATGTCTCCGTCTCTTCCATCGTCCAGAAAGGCGACAACGCTTTCGCAAAGTCCGATACATGGAGGACAAGAACGAGAACGAGAGGGAGAGCGGGGGGTTGAGAAAAGTCCGAAATCACAGAGGGTGAGAACACCTGTTCCAAGTGCCTCTACAGGGACGGGACCAGCGAAATTTGGAGCTTTGCCTTTGCCGGGTGAACGGGAACGAGATAGGGAACAGGTCAAACTTGGAGCGGTATCGCCTGTGTCTGGTAGCGGTGTGAAAGCGTTGAGTCAATCGCAAATGTTGTCCGTGTCAACGTCGGCTGTGAGCTCAAGAACTGGATTGTTGTCGGGACCCGGAAGGGCCATTACGCCTGCTACGACTGAAGGGAGGAACGCGACGTTTTCATCGCCGAGAAGTGCTAATGGTACCAGTAGTGGCAATTTGGATATGAATGAGAGGGAGAGGAGGGTTGAGAGGGAGAGGGGAAAGATGGTTGTGGATGAAGTAAAAATGGGTATGGCAGGACCTGGTGTGTTGTCATCGGCAAGCGGGTCGCCTACTGTTGGGATGACTGCGTCTTCGAAGATGAGTGTGCCACAGATGGTTGACTGATTCTTACCTTGTTCTCTGCGTATGCAGATTCTGGCCTTAACTTACCCTTTGTGCATGTGTTTTTGGCTCTCTTTTTTTGCCTTGGAGTATTTTTTTTGTAATTGGGATAGTGCGTGGATGAGGTGGTATTATTTTGTTTTTTGTATTCTTAATTCTTGAATTTTAGTTCTGCGATGACGCCCATGTAATTTACCTTTAGATGATTTACGTTTTCTATAGTATAATCCTGTTACCTAAAGTGATGATGACCTAGTTTACATCTTGAAATGAAGATAGACGTTTTGAGAAAATTATTGAGAAGGAAAAATTTTGATGATGATAAAAAATGACGGTGATGACAGCGACAGGGACAACGACAATGCAATGCAGTTTACGACCAAAAACGGAAGAAAAAAAGAAATCTGACTAAAGATCAATTGAGTCAATGTGATCATGTTTGAAGGGACGGGGGTTTTGATGGGGATTTCATATCCCGCTGAATTGAATGAAGGTTCGGTCTGTCGGTCTGTCTGTCTATCGGAAGACTTTTCGGTTCGCTGGTTGATATAAGGAGTTTGCCGAAGGAGATAAAGGCGTTTCAGACTATGTACATGTATATAAATAGAGATATGATTGGATATATTGCCTGATCAGACTTTCGATTGTAGGAAGACTAGATCCTTACCACGTGGGAAGGTTCTATGAAATGATGGAGAGGATTTTCTTTTGTGACCCCCTGTTCCCCACCGAAGTTTCATAATCCCCGTTTGGGTTTTCTTTTTGAAATGAATGCTTTATGTTTTGGGGGGTGGGGTGGAGGGAGCCGAAGCTGTGGAACATCTTTTTTCTGATTTCTCTGATTTCTCAGGCTGTGTGAGTGTATATGCGTGTGATTGTGTGTGTGCGTGCGCGCGTGGTTTTTTTTTTTGGGAGGGGGAGGTTTCCATGAGGGAGGGGAGAAAAGTGACACTTTCTTTTCTCGAAGACAAGTTTTTGGATTCTGATGGTTGTCATCTGTATTGGGTTCTCTTGAACGTTCGTGGACGTCGTTTTTCGGATCGTGAAGTTTTTAATGTCAAGATGAAACTGTTCAAAATCCCCATCCAGGAAAAAAAATGGACATATGTATAGATATGGTCACACGATGATGATGGTGATGCTATCACCACCGATGGACGGAGGGAGGACCCCAATGAATTAAATCCGGATATTTAAAAATAGAGACGGATCAGCAGTTGTGATTGTTTTTACACCTGAGAGGGAAAGGGAGAGAAGGAGATATGGGACTATTGTCGAGGAGAGAGGGAGAGTAGCTCGGATCCGAGGGGGTAGCTACGGTTGGGAGTCCGACATACGCGGTCTGATCAAGCCTCGGGAGAGATGGGATCGGTGTGATAAAGGAACATAGGAGAGGAGAGGAGCGGAGAGTCACTGTTTCAGGAAGTTGGCACGAAAGAAAGAGCGAATAAGGCGGCAACCGGCAAACAAAGAAGACACTCTCATGGTGCATCGGGGGAAATACGCAGCGTCGTTGTTCGCGTCCGAATCAGGAGTGATGTCATGGAGAGAAGACATTGCTGGCGCGAGAGAGACGAGGCACAGGAGCCACGGAGATTGGTGAGATCAAGTGGATCTGTGATCGAGGAGACGGGCTCGATAAAACGGCTGCCGCAGTTTCTGGGCAGCACAACCACTATGTTCCTCCCACATGTCAAGGCCGAGGCTGCTGCGTCCCCCGAGCTGCCATTTCCCTACCCTACTCTCTACCGCTTTGGCTCTGCGGCTTACGACGACACCGATGTCATCCCCTTCCTGCCCCCCGCCAGCCGCACTGTGCGCCGCAGAAGCAGCAAGGGTAATATCAGCCTGCCCACTTGCAAGACACGTGACTCATATATGATCATTTACAGCCTGTGACCAGTGCCGCAAGTCGAAATGCAAGTGCGAGCGCCCGGCTCCCACTGAACCCTGCAAGAACTGCAGTTTGCTTGGCACCCGTATGTCTTGTCTTTTTTTTCTGTGCGGATCTCTCATTCTCACATGGATGTTATTACAGCTTGCACTTTTCTGGGACCATCCAGAAAGCGCGGGCCTCCCAAGGGCTACATCGATGCCATCGAGGCTCGCCTCCACCAGACTGAGGCGCTTGTCGGCATCATGCTAGCGTCGCGTGACCCCCGCGCTCAGTCGCTGTTGCGAGACATAGCACGTGATCCTTTTGCCCACGAGATCATCGCCCGGGTTGATGCCTCTCCGTATGGCGTCAAAGGTCGCAGTAAGGATTTGGTGGCCTCTACCAGCAAAAAACATGAGTCTTCGTCTACCCACCATCCCTCCAACGAGTGGCAGGATGCCGTCGTCGACATGCTCAACGCAGGCAGGACAGACCATCCCCTCTACCACCAGCTGCCCAGCCCAGCTACCACCTCGGCTCAGGCTGACCGCGATCTCTCACAGGCTCTCGGTGAGCTCAGTCTGAACGAGGACAACCAGGTCAGACATCACGGCCATGCCAGTGGTCTTTATCTTCTCGGGGACCAGGAAAGACTGGACAACCGGTACAAGGGCGGTATCTGGTATGTCCCTCTTCTTCCCCTTCCTCTTCTCTCCACTCACCGTCTTCCCAGGAGGTTCCCTGGTGCACGTGTTTGGCCACCTTTGCCTCCCGTCCCTCAATCTCTGTCTCACTCTCTTCCGCCCATCGATGAGCAGGAGCGTTTATTGCGCTTATATTTTGCTCATGTCCATCCCTCTTTCCCTGTCATTCACAAAGATACTTTTTGGGATGCTTGGAATAACCGGTTCGTCTCGCTGTTTTTTTTTCCCTACTAGTCTCTCACATCTTTTTCAGTATTGGCAGTCATCTCTCCCCTCTGCTCTTGTTTGCCATGTTCTCTATCGCTGCCCGTTATGATGATGCTTCTACTCAAGACCTCAAATTTCGTACATTCCCCTCTCCCTCCGCCCCAGAATTCACTCCCAATTCTACTCCCCCTCTCCCAACAGATGGTCTCACCATGTGGGCTGCTGGTGAAATCTATTTCAACTCAGCACAATTTCTCCTCCAATCTTCTTTTACCTCTCCACGTCCGACCACTTGCCAAGCCCTTCTTCTCATGGGTTACCGTGAGATCGGTATTGGCGCCATGACATTCGCGTGGACCTTTGTTGGCATGGCCGTCCGCATGGCTCAAGATCTTGGTATGCACCGGAACGCTGATGGTTGGAGGCGGCCTGCCCAGGATCGGGATGCTTCTTCAGTCCCCGTCTTCGGTACCTCGGAGCTGGAAGAGCGGCGTCGGATCTGGTCTGGCTGTGTTGTCATGGACCAATATGTCTCTGCTTATATTGGCAGGCCTCTCATGGTCTGTCAAAACGATTATGACACCGATCCTCCTCAACTGACGCAGGCAAGTCTGTGTCCTTCTCATCACTTGATATTCCAACTTGGCCCCCGTCTAGTCCGACGAAAAGGAAGATCTCAACCCAGGTGGACAATCGGCTTCTCCTGTCTCTGGTCGTCTTGTCTCATGTTTCAACAAGTTTGCCCAGCTTTGTATGTCTTGTCTTTTTATCCCTGACTTGTGCTTATTTCCCCCCCTTAGCTGGTATCCTCAGTTCGATTATGAAAGTGATATATGCTGTTCGGTCTTTTCCTACCAACAATTCCGATACTCGTTCCTCGACAGAAGTAGAAAAACAGGTCATCACTCTCGAGAGTACTCTAACCGAATGGTATCTTAACCTTCCTGAACATCTCTCCTATGACATTGCTGCCAGTCCTATCAACTTGCCTCCACCACACATTTTGACACTGCACATGCAATATTGGTGTGCTGTACTTCTCCTACACCGGCCTTTGTGAGTAATTTCCCACCTAAAGTATAAGATTTACTCAATTCTCTTGTCAGTATACGGCGAGCTTTGGACAAGGTTCAGTCGGGTTCAGGTCATCCATCCGATTCTGATGATCTTGCGTTGATGAACTCAAGAAAGAGTTATGAAATGTGTGTCACTGCGGCCGGTCATATCACTTCAATTGGTAGGTCAAATCTGCGTGCGTGTAAAGCAAGGCTGACCAAATTTGATAGTGACATCCTATCACAGCGTGTATCCGCTCAATAGAGCTTCGGTGTTTCTGTGTTACTATGTATTTACAGCCAGTATCATGCATGTTAACAGCCGTACGTCTTTCTTTAATCTTTTGGCCGGTCTTTGTTGAACATTGTCTAGTTTCAGCACATCCAGGTGATCCACTAGCATGTATCCGTCTTGGTCAATGCTTTGAAGCACTGACTGCGATGCGATTCATCTGGCCTAGTGCTGAGAGAGCACTGGATCTACTTAAAGGAGCCAAGACAAATTCTACCACTGTACCTGTGGACACGGATCGGCGGAAGGGGAAGAAAAGGTCTTTGTCGTTGGAAGATGCGACATTAGAGCCTGACTCTGATGGGTTTGGAGAGTATATGCGATCGAATATGAGTGTTTCCAAGTTTCAACGGCCATCAATGCAACGAGAAATGACGCGAGCTACTCAATTACCATTATCGTTAACACCGTCGTATCCCACTGCCGCACAGGCATATGCCGTTCAGCCACCTAGTTATCTGTGGGTTAATAGTAGCTGTGGTGGTTCAGGTTCATTGGATCTGTCGCCTGTCATTGGCGCTGATCAGTTGTGTTGTGATAACGAAGGAGGACAGTTCAGTGGGACATTTTCTACGAGTGTGTTGCCTCAGGTTTATTCGACTGGATTTGGATCGTCGGGGAGTGGTGGTGGGTTTGGTTGTGACCATCTGTCGTCATCTTCATCATCCTCGTCTTCGTCATCCCAAGGTGCTCAGCATCAACGCTTGAATCATCAAGTATGGTCACCTCCACCAACACAGTATCATTCAAAGACAGGTTCTCAGTTACAACAGATGCAGGTTCAACCGCAGTTCTGGAACGATTTTTCGACATTATCTCAACTTGGCTCTACAGCAATGGCGGCGGATCAATGTGGAGGGTATAATTATCATCATCA
>Ga0153987_1000605_pt1 | contig 10950 bp, 11 predicted proteins | sample TSNC071MetaG_FD_102279 | JGI IMG/M metagenome (GOLD analysis project Ga0153987, IMG submission 102279) | Attine ant fungus gardens microbial communities from North Carolina, USA - TSNC071 MetaG | ecosystem: Host-associated > Fungi > Mycelium > Unclassified | place: USA: North Carolina, William B...
CATGCTTTACTTTGGCAAATTGACAATTTCCTCTTGTGTATCAACTTTGTATTCAATGTCGCTATCACATCTCATGAATTATATCCTGCATAGTCATGTAATAGCACTGTTTGGATGCATGAGTATCCTAAATTGCCATGAAAGTCAGGATCTAATAAATTATGAAATACCTAGGATGACGGTCATGCCTCTGCCACGACTGGAAATTTTTTACCCCAGAGACTTCAATGAAACTGGTCTCATTGCTATATACATACATCATGTTGAGCAAATCTTGACAGCACCCTCTCAAACCAACCCCCTGATAAATCCAACATTATCAGAATACAGGAAATGTGCACAAAGGTCGGCTTTATATTCAGGTCCGAAAAAGGCCCAAACCCAAAATTCTATTTTTAAAAATTTAAGATTCAAAAAAAGACTAAGAGAAAACCTGGTATTTTCATATCAATTGAGATGTTCGGAAGTCTGGTCTCCCATTTCGGTGGCTAACTGAATACAGTGGACCATGATTGGTATGAAGCCAAAAAAAGCTTGTTATTGGCATCAACTATCTACCGGGTCCGTAAAAATCGAGGGCAAGTGGCGTAAAGAAGTTATCATAACAGATTTGAAGCGACTATGGGTATTTTTGAGTTATTCCCACCACAAACAATCAAGGGAGCCCGGAACCCATTTGTGAGGATGTTGATGTTTTTTCCTAGACGATTAAATCTGAATGGATCTCCGCTTTCTTCGTCTCTGATTTCCAATCCTCTCGCATTAGTTCCTTTCTGGCATTGCTCTCATTTTCCTTTATCAAGACAAAAAATACCAGCTCATTATTGATTAGCCATTCTGAATAAGCAGGTGTGCTTGAAAAAATTCCTTATTGTCCGGGACCACTCACATTGCTCTTCTGTTTAAAGGCCAGAAAAAGGCGTGCCGGAAAGCAAACAAAGTCGCCAGAATCACTCGACTTCCGGTACAATGGAAGTCACTAAAAGGTCATCATGCAAACTTTTGAATAGGATATTCGTCTAGCCCAGTCTTATTTTCACATTATCTTAGGTCCCATCCCACGCAGCCAGATGGGAGACAGAGGCACAGAGAGAGAGGAGCATGAGGGACCCCAAACCAGAAGGAGAGATCAACTTTTCCAATAGTTTCGGTTTCACCAGATGAATTGACAGCTTATTGCCTCATTGTACCGAGCAGGGAGAAGCCCTGGAAGCTAACTTGAGAAAAAAAACGCCACTGGCTGACCTGTTCCTCAGATCGTCCACAATTGAATTCCAGATCCTCGTTGAGCGAGGAGAAAGCTTGAGCTTCGATTGACCATGGTTACAGGCTGATATGAACCAGTTGGACGGTCAAGCATTTCCTGTCACACACCACACACATATACACATACACAAACATACGCATAAGTCTGTGGATGCACTGATAAACTGAATATAAACTGAATTCACGAGTTTGCTCCTTGACAATTCTTTAAAGAGGGACCAAACTCATGTGTCTGTTACACCTATACTTGGTGTTGAGAAGGATTGATCTCATTGAGAGAATTGTCTATTCAACCAGAAAAACTCTTTTCACCGTTAATTAATAATACTTGCTCTTTCAAGAGCTTTTATACATGCCCATCAACAACTCAAATAGTTGTAAAAATCCTTTCCCTACTTTGAGTTAACTCTTCACTCGTACCGTACTCGCGTTCTGAGTATTGGACCATTAAAAAAGAAGTAGTGCTTCGATCAACCTTGGGTTAATCTCTAGCACAATCCTTTCTCCGGAAGAAGAAACACCTGAACCACATCCATCAACTGGACGACACTCACTGATTCCTACTGCTACCAACTGCTACCAAAAAATCACATTGGTGGAGATCACTCATGTCTCTCAGCTCAGACCGAAACAATATTTCTATGTGCATTTATTCCCAACTGCAACCACGATTGCATCCGTCATGTAATCCAATCTCCTCCTTCTCCCTCTTCCTTTTCCTCCCCTTCTTCGATCACTACAAATTAAACGTATTCGTACCTGATCTTCCTTCAGCCTCAGCCTTCTCTCATTATACCAAATCCAAAAAGGACACCCAAATTCCTTATCTTTGTTAATTCACCTAACCATTGGAACAAATGAATAAGGAATGATACACTCACATTGACATCTATATCATCCTTCTCCAACACACATAAACATATATACCTATACCCCAGGCGAATCAATTCGTTACGCGTCTATCTAAAATGGTGTGGGTAAAGAACCCACGTCTACATCTAGTATCGATCAAAATTGCGGATAAGCATTCGAAAGGAAGATCAGTCAAGATGGAATCCGAGGACCACATGGAATAATAATAATCAATCGATCCTCAGACCCAACTCTGGAAAGAAACTGTCCAGAGTGACTAGACCCATCAAGTCAAGTAGAAAGATACAATATACAAAGTCAGAAGCCATCATCATCATCAGGTCATGCATGTGTGCAAGTCATTACTTATTGCCAAGAGAGAACCAGTGGAGAACAGAAGGTGAGAAGAGATGGCAATTTTGAACCTTATAAGCCAAGAATCCCGAAAAGAGGTAAACGAAAGACATGATGTTGGCAAGAAACAATGACTTAAGCAAATAGAGGAAGATGATGATCGAAGGAGAATACATGATGATAAACAGATGAATAAAAGATGTTCAGTGTCCATGGCCAAATTTGTGGCCACATTGGAAAGAAGACTTTATGTCTAGGCAGCCTCTGGAAGATGATCAAATTCCACCTTTGAAAGAGGCGGTGCAAAGTCTTTGTGTACTCTCATGTGCTGACCAAGGTTGTCATGTCTGCTGAAGTCCTTGCCACAACCTGGATAGGGACATCGGTGGGCTGGCACGACGGTGAGAAGAAAGTACGAGGAAGCGAATAACGCTCTTACGCTTTTCATAGGTATGTATACTTCTGACATGTCGCTTCAGGTGTTCACCCCTTGCGAAGCACTTTCCACATCCCTCGACCTCACACAAATACATGCGAGCACCTTTACCAGCTGTTTGGCGCTTCCTGCCAGCACCGCTGGAAGCACTTCTGAGATCTTCGAGGGATGAAACAGTTGGAACTCTGCGACCTCTCGACTTCTTGGTGAGATTAGGAACTGGGACGGGGACAGGGAGAGAATTTGAAGGACGAGGACGACGTCGAGAGACGGTTGTGGAGGGAGCGGATAAAGTGGTGTAATTGAGGCCATTTGAGAAATCAAAGTCAACATCCAACAGTGGAGCACTCAGTCGTTCAGTAGTTGCATTTGAGTCGTGGTCAAAGTAGTCTACCATGTTGGTTGCGGGAAAATCGCTGGGGTAGGGGGTGTATCTTGTCCCTGAACGAGTGCGGAGACTGCGACCCTGGGGAGTGTAAGATGGATAAGAGGCAGAGACGGTGGATTGCTGGGGACGACGTCTGGGGAAACTTGAGCCAGGGAGGAACTCGCTGTCATCGGACGAATCGGTTAATGAATCCTCTTCGCTGTATTTGGAACCGTCAGATTCTTGAGTCGGAGCTTGATCGTCAACCTCGGGGAGACCGGGAGAGGCAGTGAGGAGACATGAAAATGGCTGTTCAATATCTGAAATATCGACTTCCTCTCCCTCGGCGTCGTCGTCGCAGTATTCTCCCTCAGCAATGTTGGGTTCGCAGTCCCAGGTATGTGGGATGGAGGCGGGAGGCATGGATAAACCGATGCCCAGGCCAAGGCCGAGAGAGGCCTTGAGATCGTCGGTGGGGGGACAAGCGTATGAACTTGGTTCATGGTGGTCAGAGGTGGGCACAGCAACAGGGATGCCGGGATAGGAAGTTGAGGGGCAGGACTCGGGCGGGTACTGGAGATAAGGTTGAAAGAAAGGAGGACGATGGTTGTATTGGGAACTGCGGGGGTCAACTAGACTGGCGATGTCCAGATTGACTGGCGCATAGGCATTCATAGCGTCCGGATAGCCTTGTTTCTGCCGCACAGAGGGATAAGATGTACTATATATAGAACATGTCAGAGAGTGATAAGGGGATGCAGGAGCACTGACAGGGCACTCCAGTCAACATCGAACTGGGGCAGTGAGTGAATGTGGACGAAGGGGTGGCGGAAGCACGTACATGGTCCATGGGGCGTGGATGCTGTATGGGATGAGCAGGTGGGCTGGGCGAGAGAGGACGCACGGACCTGGTAGAGGTGGTGGTGGTGATAGCAGAGGAGAGACTCGGACATGGGCAGTATAAGGCTGGAGTCAGAATTTGAAATACGCGGCGACGGGAGGCGAGCAAGGATTCGTTGTTATAGCGCAGCGTGGACGAGGCGCAGATCGATCTCGATGGCGGCTGAATGTGTCCCGGGCTCTGGCCATGTCCACGACCTCTATATATCAGCCAGATCTGGATCTTCTGCTCCCCAAATGCGCTTCCCTCCCGCCGCCCGCCACCGCTTCTCTCGTCACACTCCCCTCTCGTCCTTTTCAGGCTCCGCCCCAATTCACATCATTTCGCCGATCTCCCCCATCTCAGATGGCCCCAATCTCGATTGCTTATTCTGCTGCCCCCGTCCTGTTAACAGCTCTCGGCGCCCTCTCTGCTTCTCTTCCCCTCCTGATCCAGAATCAATCATCCACTCCCGACCACCGTCGTCAGGGACAACATTTCCCTACTTATGCTCGAGAGGACCTGGATTTAGATCGTCTTTTTTCCAATTCAATGGTGGGTCTTCATGACCCATGTCCGACAACTCGGCAGAAGCTTCATTATTAAACACGTCGGTCGTCGTTGCACGTTCCATCGTCACCTCTCCGCCCAATTCTTGTCTCTTTTAGCTCAGGAGGTTCATTCAATACGAGCCCACCATTCTCTATGTTTCCTGCTTCTCAATACACCCTCGTTTCTTGTTTGACAGAATATCAACAAAATATCATCGGCTTCTGGAATCACTCCTGACCCCTCGCATATCTTTGCATTAATTGTAGCTCCAACCTGGTTACCACTCTCAAATAAATTTAGATTGCACGAGGCTCGCAATCTTCTCCTGCAAACCTCTTTCGGACCGGAAGCTAAACTACGTCTAAGCAGTAGGACTGGACTATCTAAGTTTGTTGCCACAGATCTCTTTTCGTCAATTCCGTCATGCATCCGAGTCGCGCCTATCCAGAATAAGGCGAAATTTTTGTCAGTTAGCCGACCAACAACAAAGGTTTGTATGAGTCAGAGACAGGACTGTTTTTTCGTGTCAATTAAACACTGAGGGTATGTGACATCTTTAGTTCAATTATTGATTACATTTTCCATGGAGGTTTTTATCCCGTCCATATCCCATCCATGGATGATTTACAGCTACTATAGAATGTCGAAACCAAAAGAAGTTCATCATTATCGGATCTCTCAAGTAAACTTCGCCTCTTATCTCATGGCCTTTACGATCGGGGTGACAATAAACAGCGTTCCTTCACCATCGACGTAAAGTACTAGGTTTTTTTTCAAAAGGTAAAAACGTATTAACTGATTCACTTAATCACAGACTTCCTGCTTGATAAAATGCTCCATGTTCTTAAGAAATCCCATGATGATTTTTTGACACGAGAATTTCGTCGATTTCCTGCGGGTACTCAATGTGGAGTGTCGTTTATATGACATCATCAATGTTTCATGATCAATCACGATGATATTTCACCCATCTACTCAAGCACTGATAAAAAAATGAGATCCTTGATTATCTACTGACAATGGCTGCCTTGAGAGTTGCTTTGAGAGTTGTTCAGGTTTGCTTCATGAGGTAATGTCATAGACTTCTTACATAATCATTTTTGCCAACAATTTGTAATGCGGGGCTCACATGCAGTCTGCGGCAAACTACGTAGTACTAAATGGAGTAGTACTAAATATCATGTGGTGTCAACATATAGTCCACATGACAGGGCACTTCACTGATTACATAATTTCAATCTCTGTTGTGTGTATATGATGACTTTATGTGATTCACATCCTTGAAAAAAACGCCACTATCATTTAGAGATGAAGTCAGTCCCACAAAATAATCACGATCTCATAATCTTTCTTTCTCGCCAGAACTTGCAACAACCACGACTTGAGCTCAGTGTAAAAAAAAACTACCAAACAAAATGGCCCTATAATAAGAACAAGAAACTACACACGCATACATTTGCACACATGTCCACATGCTGTGATATTAGCCAAGTTTAGTAGTCCTGTGCCTTAGTAGTTAGTAGCAGTCAGTAGGCTACCATGGACTGTGTTCGTACACCGCGTAATAAATTGATGAGGTAAAAAAAAAAGAAAAAAAAGATATCAGCCAAGCACAGATGATTGCCGCCGCAATCGGATTTATACCTTTGCTAGTGCTTAAAATTGATGACTAATTTTGGATTGAGCTTTCGGAACTTTCGAACAGTCTTTCTACGGGCGCTATTACAAAAAGTCTCTTAAATGAGAAAAATAAAGAAGTTGTGTGACATCTATACCCTCGTGTTTTATTTTTCTGACGGTATCATTCCGCAGAAATAACCGACAATCGTGGTTCTTTGCGCAGTGGAGGAGAGGCTGTTCCATTCAAAAGTTCAGTAGTATCTTCACAACAAAATACAGATGGAAGGAATTCGTTGTTGTGTAGTCAAGTCTCAAAGTGAGGTAATTGGTTCCGAAAGGGTGGATCATCAATAATTCAACGTTTGATGGACGTTACAAAAATATTTATGTATTTTATCGTCATTCAAAGCTTAATTAGCTTAAAATTATTTCATCCATCAAAAGGGAAAGAAAGAAAGAAAGAAAAGTGATTCGAGGGCCTCGTCCGTGAACCATATCACGGTAGTAGGACGCACCCAAAAACCGGGCATTAAGAAACACACCATTTTCGGCATTTTGCGTCTATGGGAAGAACAAAGTTATTATATCAGATATTTCCGCAGCCAAGATGATCAGGGATCATGAAAAGCTTCTTTCGTCGTTCAATTGATCATCACACCTGCGGTCAGGAGAATTTCAATGCCCTTTTTCTGGTTCAAAGAAAAGGTATTATTTCTGAACAGCCATACGTAATGACAACAGCAACCATTGTACAATCAGTCCTTCTCGATTGTTCTGTCAGAAATCTAGTCCAGCTTCCCTGACTTTTGACATGGACTGCAAACACTTCCAATGATATTGCCACTCTGTAACCCAATTTACTAAGCAAAGGGCACGTCTCCAAGGCTATAGCGTCAAACTACACTTCATCAGCTCTCAAAACTATTTTTGTCTAAGAAAGTACGCAGGAGGCGCCACTTGCCAAAAGCCAAATTAACAGCCGCAATGGTCATTAGAAGAACCTGGACAAATGTGGAAAATAAGACCAGATAGGGTACTCCAGAAGCTCACTGTCATTCCACAGTTACGGTCAACATCGCCTGAACTCAAGCAGAAGAAGGGAAAACTCTGTTGACAATCACAAGAACTTAATCTCGCGAAGCTAAAGTCAAACCAAAGCAAGTGCCACAATTTAGTTCTATATTGCACCATTTTTTCCCAGGCCACCTTGTACCGTTGGGTCCTCGAAACAAATAATTAATTCACTACTTGGGGTTGATGGCAGCTTTGGGACCGACATAGCCAATGAGGATGCACGGCATCAATTATGACACATTCTTTCAGTGTGAGGGCCTTTCATATTATGAGAACTTTTTCATATCGTTCATTAGGTCTATTGAATATACAAATCAGAAAGAAGCACTTCCCTTCGGAACTATATTCCCGAAATAGCTCCCTCACGGCTGCTTGCAGGATGGACAATGTCAAAATTTCGGTTGACTGAAAAAGGTCAAGTGCCATTAAAGTCCTTATCCGGTAGTTGAGAATTACACCAGTCATCCCAGTGGAGCAACCTTGAAATGTCAAATGGGGAACGTAGAAAAATGGTCTTGTTCATGTATTATCAGTGAAAGAAATAGAACCTGGAACTATACGGTTTGTGCATTATGGTTAATCTTTTGTCAAACCATTCCTGCTGTGATCGCCCTTGGACGTCATAATTACAAAGACAACACTAGAGAACGGGGATTCGCAGCCTAAAGCCACATCTCCTCTCTGCTTCCCCTCTATAGGTTCATGTTGTGGGGATGTGAGTATGCCGAGGAGCCGCTTCGCGACAAGCCTACATAGATCATTTAAAACCGCCAAGCATGGTGACGATAACGGTAGAGTGAACGTGTCAAAGCGCCATTCTTCATGAAATCCAAAATCAGACACCAATACAGAAACAGACATTTCCTGAGGATGTAATTTCCGTCCAAAATATCGCGAGTGCCGGGTCGAGCTGGAGCTGAGAGGCAGTATCAAGTAGACAGAAACCATCAGAGCGGAAGCTTGAGGCTGGAAGAAAGATAATGAAAGAGATAACTTGGAACTTGACTCAGACAATTGAGGCCACCGGAGATAGCAAGGCAAGTCGAATGGCGAGAAGACAGGTGATGTGCACTACAACAATAGAAGTATGCCCTCCGATTGTGTATGTGGCCAGAGTCACCAAACATGACACGGATTCTCCCGGTAGGTATGAGAAGCCGTGGAGCAGAGATGGTCAAACATATGGGACACATGACTCTGAGCACAAGAGGCTTGCACATGAACACCAAATTAGTAGGACCGAGTGAACAGAGGGGAAATGGAAGAAACTTTTCCGAGACGCGTCGCAAGAGAAGACAGGACATCTCCACCCACAAGGCCGCATTTGTAAAGTCTAGGACAACTTATTGAAATTCGAAAGGGGCGTTGATAATCGAAGATGTCGTGCTTACCCTGTTTCTGCGGTCTTTTGGCATAGCAGGGGAGACGATGTGCCTGCACTCAACCAGCTGATGATGGTTCCGCGGACGATAAGAGTCAAGAAACTCTTTACCTTGAAGCGGATATCATAGTGGAATTTCAGATGGTTATATAGTCATCCGTGAAGATGATTTTCTGCTCCGTAGCTAGACCGGATCATGGGAGGAAATAAAACAGTGGATGAAGGGGTCGGTGAATATCAACTCGGCAAACAAAACAGGTGATCATTATCGTGAAAATCGAAGTGTAAATGCTGAAAGAAAAATTGCATCAGAGCAAGACAAGCTCCAAGGTTGATTGTCTTTCAGCGGGAACAGCTACGAGGATAGGTAGAGCTTGTGATTGCGTAAGAGCCGCGAGTTTGCAGGCAGCATATCTGATTATGTTAAATTATTCGGAAAGAATAGTATATAGTGATAATGGGGCTAGCAGGATCCTTGAAAAGACAGATAATACAGTCTGCTCGGAGACATTAGAAGGCACAGGGGCAGATGCTGACTAATGCAGAATGCGAGGACCACGTGCAAAATTTCAAAAGTTTGCCTTGACTTAGGGGCTGAAACCAGAAGCTTCCTCTGTCACCCCTATAATCTCTTCTCATTCTTAAACTCCATACTCTTGTCTTCGCTGGTTGCTCCTGTTCAAGCCCCATCCATAAATTCATATTCTTGCGAGCGGTCAGACATGGACGACAATGTGCCACAAAGTACTCTGGAAAAAAATCAAGTTGACATTAAGGTGAGTGCCAGCCACATTTTTTCTTCTGATATTTTGTACTCAAGCTATACTCAAGGTCAATGGACCAGGCATCCTCGAGAATCAAATAGCTTTTGCTGCAGTGGAAGATCATATTCGACCACGGACCCGTTCGCAAACAGGCAATATCGTCAAGCGCCGATTGCCCGAAGAACTCAATACGTCCTCGACTCAGAAATCTATCACTCCTCGTAAGAGGCTGAGAACCGCTACTGAAAAGCCATCATCCCCACCAATGGACCCCGACAACAATCAGAAGGGACATAGAACGGAGTCCCCTATAATAGACTCACGGGACGAGTCTGGGGCAACGACGCGGAGTTCCTCTCCATTCAGCTCGACATCGCCCTTGACTTTCCTCGAGAGTGTTGTATCCTTTGGATATGCTCCCGATCGTCGTGGGCCACGCTCCCGTGCGACGCTTCCGGTTCCGGTTCCCAACTTGACGAAGAAAAGCAGAGGCCGTCGTGTACCTACCCAGGAGGCTATTGATGTGCCAATAGATGCCAAGGATAAGAGAATGTATGTATGTAAGGTTGAAGGCTGTGGCAAGTGCTTTAACCGAGGAGAGCATCTCAAACGACATATACGGTCCATCCATACTCACGAAAAACGTAAGAATCTCTGAGATATTTTTGACTTGATCTGAGCCAATGCACCCGTGTAGCCTTCAAATGTACCCACGAATCGTGTGGCAAGTTCTTCAATCGACATGATAATTTGCTTCAGCACCTCAAAGTACATAAACAAATCAGCGAACGTCCACATCCTATCATCAAGTTGTCAGAATTGTACCCTTCACTGTTGGAGTCAGCACTTGTTGAGGTTCACACAATTGAATCTTCCGAGTCCGAGGCAGAGACACCGCCACCTATGAATCCTCCCTTACAGCTGACATCCCCGATTTCCTATAACTCCTACGTGCTTTCGCCTCATTTTGAAGTTCCTTACGAGTCATACATCACGAATATAGCTGTCTCGTCACTCCGAACTGAGCTACAGCCGCACTCGCCTCCAACATCCCGTGTTCGAGATTCTCTATAAGCTTTGACCTCTTTACTCTCAGTATCTATTTCAAGTCACTACTGGTTACGTTGTCAGTTAAGAGACAATATCTCGGATGTCTATCGTATTTCTGTTGCTCCGTTTACTCTGATGTATCGTTGGAATGTGGGCGCCTCACATCTACTTCTCTTTCAACACTTTTTTCTTCGATTGACTTGTGCATCTAAGCACGTCTTTTACGCTAGTCAATATCTCCTCGATCTAAGAGTATACCTCTTATTCCTATCTGCATGCGATATTTTTCTTTCTAGAGCGTAGTATATCTACTGTTTGTGCCCTGTTCTGTACAAGGTTGCTATCCAAGCCTCA
>Ga0153987_1000607_pt1 | contig 10943 bp, 12 predicted proteins | sample TSNC071MetaG_FD_102279 | JGI IMG/M metagenome (GOLD analysis project Ga0153987, IMG submission 102279) | Attine ant fungus gardens microbial communities from North Carolina, USA - TSNC071 MetaG | ecosystem: Host-associated > Fungi > Mycelium > Unclassified | place: USA: North Carolina, William B...
ACCGTGGATCGGGCAGCCAAAATCGATCAGGAACGGCGTATGACCCTTGGTTCTCCATTGGCTGTGGAGTGTGGACAAGCACGAGACATTCAGTTAGAAGAAGTTAGAAGGCTGCAATGACGAGAGAAGCGCCGGACGAACTCATAGATTGACAAATTCGAAGCGGTGGAAATAGCCATATCAAGGAGATCAGTCAGTACCTTGCGGCGGCTAGGTCTATAAAATGACGCCACTTGTCCAAAGTGGCCCGAGCAGGTGTCAGGTTCTATTCGAGTTTGAGACAAAAGGGCTTAAGAAGGCTGCGGTTTCCACCATAGCAGTATCCCGCACCATGAGCACAGGATCCTGTTGATAGCATCAACCTTCATTGTGTAAAATGGTATCCAGACAATTGGGCTGGGAACGTGGCTATATGGGTGCATGGTCAAGCCTGGAGTCGAGTCAGAATTGTACGGCTCTGTTGTCCCGGATTCGCGAATCACGGAGAGTGGTTGATGTGAAATGAACTAATTCCGGTTGCACTTGAAATGATCTGATATTTATCACGGCGGTCAATGTTGTACCGAAATGATTCTTAGCGAGTTTTTTGATTCGGAGCGCAAGGGACTAGGAGCTAGGAACCAGTAGAGCTCCTTTTCTGGCCCGAGACCTGTAAACAATGATAGGAGGGCAACATCCTTCGGATACTAGCCGTTAGAGCGTCCTGGGATAAGTAGTACGAGCTGTTGATCTGTTGATCTGCTGTTGATCTTTCAGTAGCTTGAGATATACTCATACAGGAGCAATTTTTAACAATCAAGTAAACGCTCAACTTCAACTGCAAAACAAGACATCTTTCAAAAAAAACAATACTACAAATATCGTACAGCACACGGGGACGAGGTACAAAGACACTACTGATAAAATGAGTCATACTCTAATTCAAGCATCTTCGTCATAGTTGAATGCACCAGGCAAATTTCGCAGAAGTGCGCGATGTGCCAGTCTTGTGGACCTTCGTCGTCTGTTCATCTCCGGCTCCTCCTCTTGCTGTTTCTGAACCCAATCTTCTAACCCACCAGACATCTTAGAAAATCCTTTCCATTCGTGCCTGGCAACGTGGCTGCCACCCTCAGTACTTGACCAGGCGGCACTGATCAGCACAGGCTCCTGTAACACTATGAGCACATAATATAAGTACTATAATTCCGGAAACAGCACCTGAGAGTGCCAGCTGACATCTCGTACACATGAGAACTGGCGAGCCCTGCGAGTTGGCTTGACATCAGGAGCAGACGGATCAAACGTGATGGGTAAAGTCTTTGAGCGGTCAAGCACCTGAACAATGCGGCCATCAAGCGACCAAATCTGGAAAAGCCAGTATTTAACTAATGCATATCCAGAACAAGGAGAACCAACGTGAATCTTGCCATCGGCGGATCCTGAGTATATATATTGAGCGCCAGTGCTGGCAATCGGACTGAAGTGGCATCTGATTAGAGTTCTGTAGACACTATGACCTCTGTAGGTCATCACACTACAATCCCTGGGATGGGATTTCAAATCGGATTTAGGGTAGCGTGAATATCTTCCACTTCAAATATAGTTGAAAGCTGTTTGACACTCAGTGAGGGCTCACCGATAATCGAATCCACGAATCCCATGGTGCCTGTCTTTGACTGACTCAAACTCTTGGCTAGAACGCATTTTTCGTAAATCCCACAAGCGCAAGGACTGGTCTTTTCCGTTGGATATTACGTATCGACCATCTCCTTTCGCAGATACATATGTTATACCCTCTGTATGTCCAATTAGTACGCCAGATGGTTTCTGTGAAGCTCCTAGAGAGCGTCTGTCCCTAGATAGTAATGATTAGGACCTGAACCCATTCCTGTTACCGTCAGCCGCACCAAATTTTTAGGAATGTGTCATCAGATGCGCTGACAAGTACATTTCCTGACGAAGTGTCAGCCCAACAACAGCTGTTGATGTCATCACTATGAGCATTGATTTTGACCGTCCTCCTATTCGCCAGAAGATCATATACTGGAAGGTGACGGGTCAGGAGAAGCGGATAGTACTACAACCTCAACGGAACGCACCAAATAGTTTACCATTCCCTCCAGCTATGACTTCAGTCCCATCGGCAGAAAACCTGCAACTATAGATACCAAAACTCTCATCAGAATAACTATCGTACGTATAAAGATGACGAATCTGCGCTGGGTCAGAGAATGGTATAGGTATTTGCTGTGGCAAGTCTTCACGCGTGCTGGTCATATATACCGTAGGCGTCTGGTGAGGAAAGTTAGAATAGTAGATTCCAGCGTATTGAAGCCTTACAATAGACGAATATATCATCCTATAATGAATGTCAATATTCGAAGTAGCAGAGGTACCAAAATAACAGACCTTTCATTGTCAGGAGAGAGATTGGCATCCGTGATGGTCCAGCGACCAGCTCTTCCTTGGATAGTCCTTGATACCTTAAGGGTCGTTCTCATACCATCATCCGCATTGTAGTGACGTCGCTGAGGAGTAATCGGCTGAGGAGGAGCAGCTGTATCGAAGATGTGCAAGCGAAAATCTTGTAGTGACACTTGAGTTTGTAAATTGCTGATATGCTTGCATCCTTACCTTGAGCACAGGTGTAATAGAAGGAAGAATCTGGAGTACAATATCAGAATGATGATGGCATTATCAGTGACATCTGTTTACCAGCGGAGAATTGGCCAGTATAAATATTGGAGGTATATTCCGTCACAGTAGTGCCATTTGAATTGGGAACCATGTCCTATCAACACTGAGGAAATGTAGGTCTTGCACGCGTTGCAAACATACAGAAATGAGCTCCTCTCGATAAGTCTCCGGAATTGCAACAGAGCTCTGAGATAGAATCTGTCTGGCAATGTTTACGACCTTCCGTCGGCTCCGAGATTTAGGACCAATTCTTCCAAAATCCCCACTATATAAAAGTTCGACACCTTCTTCAACTGGTTCCTTGGATTCTTCGTGCCAAGTTGGCCGACTGATTTGACGAGGCTCATGAATCGAGTAATCATCTTCATCATCTTCATACAATTCGTCGTCGTCGCCGTCATCATTGTCAGGCTCAAAGTAGAAGCCGGGTCCGTCGTCAGCAGAAGCAGCTCTTAGCAATCGTGCCAGACTGTGGAGATTTATGCTCCTCAAGCTTGATGACCTCATCCCGCTAGAGGGGCTGGACGATTGCATCAAGAATAGGTCTTGATTTTAGATATTAATGAGAGAACTTGATAGCAAGGATAGGGACGGACCACTCAATATATCTTGAACATCGCCTGTCACAGGTTGAACAGGCTCATCGTCATCGTATGAAGGATTTGAATGAGCACGGGTTGGCTGCATGAGAGACGGAGGCAGTTTACTCAGGCAATTCACGGTCAATCAATATCAATATCGCGCGGTGACGGAGATACTGATCACCGGAAACAGACACCAAACGCACGCACACAACATCTTCAACCTTGCACTCGCCTTGCACTCGCATGGACACCCCTCCATTATGCATAACAGCAGATGAAATAAATTGCCTGATATACTCATACTTCAAGGATTCTGGTACGTACAGATTCGTTTCAAGTCTTGTGCTATTGTCGATTAGTTCCATCAGGTTTCACACATTCTGCATTTACCTTGTGTAGTGAAAGTGCATTGCAGAACTCCCCGTGGTTCTGCAAACACATCCCTCGTGGAGAGCTCATCGAGCTGCTTAGCAAGGCCTTGTTGTATATTGAAGTTGAATCTCATTGGCGTGGCAATGAACTAATGACAGGTTGCAAGAATAAGTTCTCATTGCTGGAACACCATGTTTGTTCTTCCGACGCCTTTTCTATTGTTTCACCCAAGTCTCCTGCTTCTTCTGCAGCTTCTCATCCTGTACCTCCCAAGGCCCCCGCAGATAAGTTACCTAACGAGGACATATCTACATCTTTGGAAGGACAAGCCCATCCCGCTTCCACTGAACCATCATATGATACCACTTCTGTTGTCAAGACGAATGGCACCTTGATTTCCAATGATATATCTATAAAGCGCAAAATTTCTCCGCATCAAACTGATGGTCCCGCTGAAAAACGAGCCAAGCGTGAGCCTGACGACATGGACGTGGGAGTTCCAACAAAGATGGGCTCCCGTGATGCAAACCCATCGCAAATCCCTTCAGATTCAATTTCACCTGTTGCAATTTTCGCGAGCAGAAGTCAGGACATTGATGTTACCGAATGGATGCACACACGAACCGATCAGACCTACACCTCGGACGGGTCTCTCAATGATAAGGCAATTTTGATGCTTCCCGGACATCGGACAGAGGTTTTTGTGTGCTCATTCAACCCTCAAAGACATACACAGCTCGCAACCGGGTATGCTTTTTTTACACTGATCTTCACGATTTACGTGTTTACGTATGAGTAGATCCAAGGATGCTGTTGTTAATTTTTGGAATCTTCCTGATCCCCTAGCACCTGAGTCAGAATTTACGGTCTGGAATGGTCATCCAATGACTATAGACAATCACGTCGATGGGATACCAGGTGACATGACTGCATTAACATGGAACGCAGAAGGAACATTGCTGGCTATTGGGTCTTATGATACAGTCCTCCGGATGTTTACCTCTGACGGTGATCCCTACTTCATACATCATCAACACCGGGTAAGATTGATTGGCAAATTGTCAGCAGCCGACTCACAACGAACTCTCAGGGATCCATCTTTTCCGTGCGATTCTCTCCCAATGGAAGGTGGCTTTTGTCTGCCAGTTTGGATGCAACTGTATGTCTTTTTGACGTCAAGGAGAAACGACTTGTCCGGCAGTATCGGTGTCATCAGGGTATGCCTGCCAGACTTCTGAGAGCTTGAACTAATCATTATCTTGTAGACCGCTGTTATGATGTCGAATGGCTGGATGATGCGACATTCGTGACGGCTGGTGCGGATGGCAATATTTATGTGATGAAGACTGATGGGTTTGAGCCTATCAAAAGAATTAGGTCTGCGGCTTTTATTACTCAATTCTGGGGGCTAATCATCTTATCAGTGGCCATACAGATGAGATCAACCAACTCAAGTGCAATCCTTCGCGAACACGCCTCGCAACATGTTCTGATGACCATACAGCACGAGTCTGGAATGTTGAGAAGATACAGCCAGATTCAGACGAATCCATCCCTGGGCTCATAACCACTAATCAAATCCTTGTATCTATCGTCCTCTTGGGACATACGAGTTCTGTCACTACAATGGGGTGGATGCCAGAGCAAAATCATAGTAGAAAGGATATGTTGGCCACATCATCGTTTGATTGCACCGTGCGAATATGGGACTCTGCTACAGGCAAATGTATGAAACTTCTGACCGATCATCAGCGGCCGGTCTATACACTGACATTCAGTCCGGATGGTAAATGGTTAGCGACTGGAAGCGGGGATGGTTGGGTGCACGTGTATTGGGTCAAAGTATGTTTGTAAGCTTTTTTGTAGTCTTCCCTGACCAAAGAGAACAGACATGGGAGAAACGGTGGTCCTGGTCCATGAGTCATAGCAAACGTGGTGTATTTGAGATTGCGTGGCAAATGGTGCAGGGGATCAACCGGTTAGCAGTGGCGCTCGAAAGCCATATGGTTGCAATTGTCGATGCCTCGAAAATACCTGCCCTCCAGGATCCAGATAAAATGGTAACGTAACTCAGAAATTTATGTATTGTATTTTCTATGTATTTTCTGTGATGATTCATTCTATTTCATTCTATTTTGGCATCAAACTTGCCGAGTTGCCGTCTTAGTGATGGTGACGTTGCTTGAGCGGCACCAGTTAGGTTCATATAAACATATAAATATGTCAAAGCAGTGCTCCAGTGCTTCAGTTTCTCAATGTTACAATTATCGACGTTCGCTGCGTCTTCGACTCTACGAGCCGCATTGTTACGTGCTCATCCAGGACAACAAGCGTTCATTGCAAGCAAGCCATGTGCTCGGAATTATAGTAACTTCAGGAAATCTCCATCCGTCTTCGAGGCTTTTCGATTGCATTCGGTGAAAAGTTGGACACGATCTGAATTTCTCAAGGGGCCGAGATTCTTCAGATCAGAAAGCGACAGTATGCATCAAGGGAAAGAATCCTCAATCTCATGGCGACGGTTTGCTACCACGGCGGTGGGTGATTCCTCTCCGATGCTTTGTTATCTTTTAAATTTGCATAGGCTGGAGTTGCTGTTGCAGTAGTTGTTCTTGAAGGAACCTTGAACAGGGATACACGGGAGCCTTTAAGTGCAGGTGAACGTTCTTATCTCAATGACAGCTTCAAGTACACGGCTGGTGGTCTGCTTGTCACCGCAGTTGCTGCGAGGCAGATCTTCAAGTCAGGTTTTGTATTTCGATTGATGTCGGCTAATCCTTGTGAGTACCTGACCCTATCTCACCCAGTTGTAATTAAACTTTGTTTCAGGGGTGGTCTTGGGTGTCAGTCTGGTCGGAAGCATTTCAACAATGGCGGCTACGATGTATACACCACCAGATAGACCTATTCAGAAGCACCTCTTTTGGTTGGTATGTGGCAACTTTTCGCATGTTAAACGAGGCTACAGCTACATATTATTAGGCTTTTAATGCTTGCCAAGCAGCTACCTTGAGTCCCTTGTTCTTTTTGAGTCCTGCCATTTTGTCCCGTGCAGCACTTTACACCGTTGGAGTCGTTGGATCCATATCCTATGTGGGGGCAACGGCCACGTATGTTTTTCCAGGCTTGAATGCAGACAGTTTCTGATCTCTTTTCAGCAATGACAAATATCTACATCTTGGAGGCCCACTGCTTGCTGGTGTCACCGTCGTTGCCTTGAGCTCTCTTGCGCCGATGGTTCTGCCCATGGGACTCCGTAGTCTCGCTTTGGCTGAATCAGTTTCTTTGTATGGTGGTTTGGCCGTATTTGGTGGTTTTGTTCTTTATGAGTGGGTATCTCTTTTCTGTCTTTTCGTATGAAATTTGAACCTATCTTTCTCTCAGTACTCAAAAGATTTTGAAACATGCTAGGATGGTTGAAATGGGCTCATACACTCCAGACCCTCTCAACGAGTCTATTTCCCTCGAACTGGACATGCTTAACATATTGTAAGAAATGACCATCTTTGTTGAAGTGTAGTCACTCATTTCTTGGTAGCATTCGAATCGTGCAGATCCTCTCTCGCCAGGGTAACAAGAAATAGAAGGAATTTTTACCTTTGCTCAAATGTGTAGTCATCCTAGTGTACTTGAACATATGATATTGTATTTGGCACCCTATGACCGTGATTTGCCCAGTTCCTCGAGTATGCGAATGAAACCCCCTGGATCAATAATGTCTGTTCCTCCATAAACAATATTCCTGTTGTTCTTTCCCGCCCATTCCTCAAGATTACCAAATTCTACGTATCCAATGCCGCCCACAACGAATATCATACCCTCTGCAAAAACCATGCGTTTAGGTCTCATATTACTAGTTCCTACGTTACCAGGCAAGCCAATATTCACGCTACGAGGAGCGCGAGGATCAATGAATATGTAATCGTCAGTCTCTTGTAAGGATTGATTGGACGCAGCAGATGAATCCATGAGAGCCTCAACAAGACGAGTGACAGGGAGGAGTTTGTTCGCAGGTAGGAAGTTTTTGACTCCAGAAATTAAGCCTTCAAATGCTCCTTCTTTCAGGCGATCGGAAAGCTATGAAACAAGTGAGACATCACGACGTGAAACTGTGAACAAGTGACCTTATTTCCGACAAAGGCACTAAAACCCTTCAGTAATTCGCCTCCTTGACCAGCTACACCCCCGAGGTTAGGGGTGGATGTCCCTGTGTTGGCTCCGAACTGGCCTGACATCATGCGCGAAATTTCCCTTGTTCGCCGAACATATTCGAATGCAGCGATATCAGCACCAGAAGATTTGAGCTCTTTCTCAAGTTCAGTGATGTCATCCTTACCGATGACATGGTCTGGTGCTGATAGATAAAAGACAATAACGAGGCGAAGTTTATCCTGAGGTGTAAAATCACCGTCCGGACGTCTTGAGCGAAGAAGTTCGAGGATCGAGGCAGTCGTCTTTTGACAGAGAGGATGGTATCAATAATGGAAGGGACCCATGAAAGGAATGACGCCCACTTGTTTCGAAATAGTTTCTTCGGTACTGAATAGCTCATCCAAACCACGTTCCTTGATTTGTTCAAGCAGTGCAGTGGCAATATGCACATGAGTATCAAGTGTCGCTTTCCTTGCGGTCAGCTCTGGTAGTTGTGTGATAGCAGTCTTGAGGTGCGTGGCGTTGGCAGAAAGGTCTCTGAAAGAGATTTTGTCAGCGAAAAAAAGAGGATACATGAAAGCATTCGCGCTCACAGTTTTGAAATATCATCTACATCGCTGACACCAGTACTTCTGGTAATCTCGGCAGCATCTTGTTTATATTTATTCAATTCCAACTCAATCTCCTCTGCCACTTGAGGGAATGGACTAGCAGAATTACGACCCCAGAAGAAGTCTTTGTTGTCGAGATCATAGCGTTGATTTTTCTGGCCTTCGGACACAATTACACGATTGAGTTTCATGGAAAAACAGTCCGAAAGGAGAGCTTGATACGTCCAACCATGGGAGATAACAGAAGTCAAGTCGATATTGCGATCAAGGATCAGCAAGACTGCGTTGGCAATGAGATACCTGTCAAGATGAAACTATACATTGCAACCTACGTGGCCGCTGGAGACTTGATAAACCCCCGGAGTCAGGAGCAAAGAGAGCATCTGAGGGGTTTGTAGACCGTGAAGCTGTAAGGATGGCATCTCGAATCTTGACTTCGAGTTTCTTGGCCACCATCTCTGCTGCATTTCCTCTGGGCGCTCGGATAAAGGGGACAAGACCTGAGGAAGTAGTAAATATCAGAAAGAAATTTTTATACAACATACCAAAGGTAGCTACAGCACTGAACAACCCGTTAGCCACTCTTTCGATCTCCTCCTCGATTTGTTGTTCGGTTGAAGAAGGTGAGTTCAAAATAGTGTAGGATGTAGGCGGATGAGGAGAAACTGAATTTGCAGCGCTGGCGCCGGCGGAAGTGCTCTCTGGTGCAGGCGGAGGAAGCAAGGAGAACAGGGAAGGTGAAGGAACAACAAAAGATAGGTATTGGTCGACGATCTAGTTAATTAGTCATTTAACATAAGGAGAGTTTTGAACTTACTTGCTCCACTAGCTCACTTGTCCCATCTTGGGCAACAGATGCCGCAAGCTCTTCGAGAAGAGAACGAGGAAGGGGCTCGACGAAATTGAGATGGAAAGACTCATATAGACCTTTCTGGAGATCCTGTGCTATACGATGAATGTTGGCGAGTGTTGGCGAGACGAAGTAGGCAGCAGGTACATCCGGAAGGGCAGGTCGGACTGCATGAAGCTGGCTGTGAATTCGATGATCAGATGTCACTTTTCTTTCAGCACCTGACCGAGTTTCCATACACATGGAGGGTTACACCAACGTCCCGTAAATCTTGAACCCGTAAGACTGTGGCCAGAATATCCTTCGTTTGTTGATCGAGCACCAGAATTTTCCAGACAAGTGGACCAGTAGTTGGTGGTGATTGTAGCCCAAAGGCTTGTTTGTTGGGAACTAGTGACGAGGTTTCTGGAGGTTGGTTCAAGTTCAAGAGAGTAAGCAGTGCTCGTGTCTGAGCTTGCTGCAGCGTCGTGGCCTATTTGACACATATCAGTATCCTTATTTCATCTACCTAAGACCCTTACCTGTTTGGTACCGTTCAACATGAGCACTCCAGGCTAGTAATTGGGAATTCATTACTAGGCATGTGCACGTGATTTGCAAGCCGAGCAGGACCAAAAAAATAGTGTAGAACATTTGTCCTAAGTTATACTGGAGTTATACTGGACACAACTTGACACAGACCACAAAATGTGTTTCGATTGTCTCATCAGGTCGCTGTCATCACAACATCATCACCATCACTCAATCATTGAAAAACCACAGCTCTGAACAACTGGGATCTTTGAAGTCTCCTGTCTACCACCATGTGAGCCTTTTTTCTCTCTCCTCAATTCCAGAACTTCATATTTTTCAGAATGGGCTGTATCCCTAGCAAACACTCGATACACACGGATGGTGGAATGCACCCAGAAAAGGTGCAAGTGAGGAATGCGAACAAATATAAGAACCCAACGCGCGCACGAGTCCCTTCACCGTCTCGAGCTTCTATCTCTTCTCTTCCTCCATGGGTCGATCGACATGACCGAATCCACTCAGGAGACATTTATGGCATCAGCTAAACCCTCTTGACCCATGTTCTCATGTCAACTATCTCTATGGAACTCGTGGTTATTTCTATCAAACGAGGAAAAATACAATACTGTACAAGATGGCCAGCAGATTATTTTTTATTTGACCCACCCTATCTGATGGACTTCTGAATGGTTGAAAACTGATGTGGAAGAATTATTTTCTGGGAGACAGCTCCAATCTTTAGACAAACATTGTGTAGTCACGCCTCACTCTTCTCAGTTCTCGATCAATACATCAACCATCCCAGATTGATTACCATATTTGGATTCTCGTTGGTTCGAATCCTTTCACTTAGTCTTTTTTTTCTCTCATTGAAAAGCTGGACCCTGTGGGCTCATGATTTATCTTGATAATGTCTCAATGATATTACGTCGAGGATTATTTGGATTACGGCATCGACGACCTAGACAACAAAACAGTCCTCTTCCATCCGACGTTCCTCCAAACCCCGCTCCGATTCCTTCGCCATTACCTGCCGAACCCCCTCCACTCTCAACGCCGACACAGAGTCAGTTCCTGTCTCAAAACTCAGACTCTCAGTTTTTCTCGAGCATACCGCCTCCGATCACTACTTCATCCTTCCCAAATCCAAACACTAATGTTGATGTTACCACTTTCACGACG
>Ga0153987_1000608_pt1 | contig 10942 bp, 10 predicted proteins | sample TSNC071MetaG_FD_102279 | JGI IMG/M metagenome (GOLD analysis project Ga0153987, IMG submission 102279) | Attine ant fungus gardens microbial communities from North Carolina, USA - TSNC071 MetaG | ecosystem: Host-associated > Fungi > Mycelium > Unclassified | place: USA: North Carolina, William B...
GCCTGTAGCAATGAGGATGAGGGCTCAGTTATTGAGAGGGGAAGATGACCGTGCCTTTGAGATAACACCTCACTTCACCCTCAAATGAGAACCTGATCTTCCAATGAGCTATAAGACGTAACTAATGATTAAGGGCGACGATTAAGACCTTATTGTCCCTTGCTTGGCCAAGTGACCTACCTTGTCCCAAAAGCCAATCGCAGGAGAAGGGTCCCGAGGATTTGGAGTTATGGTGTCAATTATTCTCACAACGTCCTGGATGACAGGATTGTAGCTAACTCCCCAAGACAGAATGGTTGGGCATGATGTGGTTATATTGATGTTTGGGCAGGCATAGGACTTGACAGGCATGATTGTTTTCGGTACGTGAAGGAAAAGAGGACTTGACCCATAGATGCCCTGATTTTCCGGGAGAACAAGACATTCGACCCATTCACAAGAAAGACTAGAACCTATCTCTTCTGCAATGACAACATCTGAATCAAACGTCCAGGTAGGCATCCTAGAGTCTGAATCTCGTTGGACGTGGAGAAGAGGAATCGGAAGATCGCGGATAGTGATCCGTAGTGAATCCAGAGTGAAATTGATGTGGAGAGGGATGAGGAGAGAAAACTTAGTATCTCTGGGTAGCCCTTTCCCTTGCTCGTAAAGAAAATCGGGCATCTTGTCTAGCGGAAATGATGGCAAAGAAATGGATAAATTGAGAGAGACGATGAAAAGCCTAAACAGAGGTGGAACCTCCGTGTCAACAGCAATCTTGGAATTGGGGAATTGTGCTCTATCGCTCATGGCCTGTGGGCCATATAATCGGTAAAGAATTTCGGATTCTTGCTTTGACCATGAGTTCCTCATATTCTGTAAACGGAACTTCCAGTCCAAGAAGTGAACCTCGTCCAACCGTCTCCGTGCGTCTGCGATGGAGACAGTGTGTCTTGCTGAAAATCGATAATCATGACTGCCCTCAACTACCACTTTCGTGTCTGAGTTGTCCCCGACCGCCTGTATAGCAACAAGCTTAGCAGCGAAAGCCTCTTCCCGTTCCAAGCGTTGTTTGACTGCTTCCAATCCAATTCTCCATATCGCGCTTAGCTTTGACTCGAATGGGTCGTCAATAGCTTCGATGCAGAAGCTACGGATGTCAAATACCATACTAGGTGAAAGATTTGGTCCTTCGGATTCAGGAGCGGGCATGTCAGTAAACATGCCAGACTTTACGATTTGGACAAGATGTTTGACTGCTTTGGCAACAACGGTGAAATCAATTATCAGGTCTGCCAGTACATATCCATGAGGTATGCGCAAACGTAGACTCTCCCCTTTAACTGCAACAGAGACAGAGTGATCCACGACAGGCAATGAAATGTCCCATTGATGAAATGTGAGCAACTCATCCCATTTTTGACCCTGATCATGTTCCCATGGATTGACCATCATTGGAGGAGGTACCCAGAATGCAAGAGACTTGAAGTCGATTTGGACAGGCTTATCCGAAAACCAAGTCAAGTGCGCATCTTCCACAAGCGAGACAACAGCTTGCTTGTGAAGAGCCCACCGTAGGGTAAAGGCTTGTATCCGGCAATTTACAGATATGTCGATGATGGAGGATCTGGACTTGGGTGCGTTTGGTTGGACGGAACTGCAGACATGAGCCAAATCTTTCATTGTCTGAAGAGCGAGCAAGGCGCAATAGATATTTCCTAGTTGGAAATTACTGCGCATTGAGGGTATATCAATGACAACTTGACATGCACTCTGTGGGTTTTCCTCGCCTTCAGAAGCGACAAGTGAAGCATCAATTTTAACAGATTGGATTCGAATGAATTCCTCATCCGTGGGCGTAAAGTCGTCTCTTCCAGCGAGAAAAGGATCATCCGTTTCGTACTGTGTCGCAACAGCACACCGTACAACTAGGTTCTCCACAGACAACCGGGCAGCTACAGAAGAGGCGGTGGGCTGATCCAGAGTTCTGGCTGCGACTAAATCTACCAATTTTTCTCTCGGCAAGCCTAACAATTTTCGTGATTCCAGGTTTTCGAGACTTCGAGTCCTCAGATCTGACCTCATTTCCGAGTTGGAGATCTCCCATAAGATAAATGCCCTCAACCCGATACCTCGCGAGATATCCGTCTCTTGAGGGTTGATATCCGGTGCAGTGACTACAACGATAAATTTGGCCAGTGCTAATGAAATAATCATCCCAGAAGGCAATGAGATGGTTTTGGCAGGTACGTTGATTTCATCGCCTCGCGAGGATGATGGAGGACATGAAGGTAATGTCGCCAATAGTTGCACCGTCGCAGAGACAGAGTCAGCGTGCCAGAGTTCCACGCAAACTGTGTCAATGATAACATGCATGTCGCAAAACATTGACGCTTTTTTGATCCTATAAACGGCAAGCTCTTCCTCCGCTTCCGCGCCTAGATCCCCTCCCACTTCTATTGCCCCAATTGAGAGCACAGGGGGATCATCAAGGAACTCATGATCGGTAGAAAACCCTACCGAAACCCAACCCGAACGGACATGGCAAAGCACAGGGTCTAAGCTGAACGAAAATGTGCCCATCAGACGCGCAACTCCAAAAGGCAAAGGCTCTGAAGTTACAGCCGACTGTGACTCGTATTCAGCCTTCATATCAAGATTCAAACCATTTGTTCTCATCTCCAATGTGCTGGATGTCTGATGATGGTTATTCACGCAGATCGTACGTGCGCAAATGACCCCACAGTGTATTTGTATTGAAAAACGAGGAAGCTGCAGGCCATCAAATTTTTTCGCGAATAAACTCGACTTTGGGGACGGATCTTTGGATTTAGATATCCTGCGCTCCAAGAAATCCCGCAGATCATCCAACCTGTCTGCAATATCCAGGCCCCCAATCTTCAATGATGTCGCCAAAAAGGACGCGTTTGGATCGCCCTCGATGAACATGCATGGCATCAACCAAGGCGAGGGCCATTGATGAACCACGGCTTGGAAATCGAGAGTACCCATGGTCACAAGAGGGAATACGTCCTCTCTTTTATGCCTCTCGATCATGATCGTCGTAATATGAAGCTGAAATCCGTATGATTCTGGATCAAAGCACTGAAGTTTAGTTGCTTGACCAAGCCATTGAGTATAAAGAGAATCCGTATAAGTGCTACTTGGGCAGAAATCAACATGAATATCCTTGATAGCAGTCCGGTAATAGATCGAATGTGATGTCGTCGAGGAAAATGTTAAAGATACAGAAGTAACTTGGAGAGCGACTTTGTTGACAGTTGAAAGCATAGACTGGTTGGAAAACAATCAGGATAACAGACAATGAAAGTATGATCATCCATATACCTTGTAGCTTTGATCCTTCAGCTTACGATGAGGCTGAAAAATAAGCTTCCCAGTGGATGAAATAGACGACTGAAAGCATGTTCAACAACCTGTTGTTCATAAATGCCCTGAACACTCACGGAAAAGGCTCTCAGAAACGGTGTGGCACTTGCTTTCGAAGGCAGTAATTTCGTTTCTAACGAACCAAACGCAGCAGAGGGTGACATTGGAAGAAACCCGGCAGAAAAAAGAGTAGACGATCTAGAGCGTTTCTGAGGTAGTTGTGGAATAACTTCGGTCAGAGACTGGTGCAAGGGTGTCATAGATGCCAATGAAGTTTTCAATGCATTGAACGCGGAAGTTTGTTTCGGAGGCACAATTATGCGAAAAATATCATTCAAAAGATCCACTCCTATAGCAATTTCATCGATTTTCAGCCCTAAAGATATGCTATTGGCATCAATAGTTGCCGTTTGTGGGGAAAAGTTCAGTCGTCCATCTAAGACCACTATTCCTGGCAATTGAAGGAAAGGCTTGGTGCTCTTATGTCCTGCACGAACAATCAATGACGAAACTGTTTAGTAAAGCAGCGAAAAACCCACCGGGTTGCGCGTGCCTCGTCGTTGTACCAACGATATCATTCAGTTGAAATGAAGCCCTAACAGTTCCATGCATCGTTCCCCAAGCCCTATCTAGTGCCCTCTTCAATCCATCTGACATTTTCTTCTTCCACCCTGCCATCCCCGAAAACGTCCAAGACGACAATGCAGCATCCTTCTCCCCCATCGCACATCGAACACCACTACCGAGATCGGAGTCTTCTGCTGAGCTTTCCACTTGAACCAAGTCCAATTCTGCATGCAAATTGATTTCGTCCGCGACCACTTGAGTGCCTGGGATCTCCGCAAGAGTAAACATTGTGGAATGTAACTCGAATGACAGAGCTTGTGTAACAGCACGTATTAATTGGATCCCAATACGAAGACATGCGACGACAATATTCCGGAATAGAGGCCTCAGCCAAGGTTCAAGAGCTAGAGCGACCTTGGCGAATGCACGCCATAAATAGCCCGCCAACGGGGAAGGATCCAGATCTGCCAAAGTCAAATTCCGCGTATGTGCCCGTCTCTTATCTTTTGTCTCTTTCAAAGTTTTGTTCATCTCAATTTTTAACCCATCTATACGGACCGTCAATCGTTTGCGGCCTTGTACCTTTCCAAAGACATATCCTATTCTCTCGGCTCTACATGTCCACCGCCCTCCTCTAAAGTAGAGACCCTTGATAGACCTCAGACTGATGCTGCGTATGCGAATGTGTTTGGATGTCAAAGCAAGAAGCCATGGTACGATGTATGTCCGAAGGAGGAGAGAGACTGTGATGATCCGAGTAAACCAAATAAGCGTCCTCGACCAAGGAGTTGTAGGATTTCCGATGAGGAAAATATAAATGAGTGTATAGAAGAAATCGTTTAAGTTCCATTGAGACATTGAGGTACCTGAAGGAAACTATAGAAAATGAAACATAGCATAGGCGTCAGGGAAGCGTAATGAATGAAAAGGAACATACGACTCGATGATGTGTGCCCGTCGGAGGCACAAGCGCATGTAGATGAATAATGAGATATATGAGGGACAGAGGATGGATCCGGATGGAGTATGGGACAAGAGTAAGAACAGGGCAACTTCAGACGTTTCCCCATCATTGCACTAAGACCGTCAAGCGATCATTTTTCCGAGTTCGGAATCGTTCCACTGATGGGATCATTTCTACCACTTGGTTTCACAAAGTTCAGGCCATACAAATTTTTAACACATAGCAGATGTCTGCATCTGAGCCACCTGAGAAAAGCAGGCCAGTACGCCTTTTTCCTGTGATGTCAGAATTTAAACGAATGCTCTCAGTCACACATCTTACACAGTATCTACAATGGACCTCAGACTTATCCAATGACACATGCGTGCCCACGTCTGCAAGACCCATGTATATCTTTCAATGGTTTCGTGCGCTTTGAATATTGAGAAGCTATCCTGCTCTTGATCTAGTCCCTCCACCAGTGTCCACCTTATTATAAGAATGCTGTCGCCTTGATTAACGATCACAACGCCGATGGGAAGAGCAGTAATATCAAGACACGGGAGCCTTTGCCTAACAAGCTTCATAGGTCATCTCAACGTCCAGACCCGGCCAACTCTTGGTCCTCTTTAAGTTCAAACAGAAATCCTTCCTTTCCTGGTAGCTTGTTTTCTGGTCATAAGCCAGCACGGGGACTCCACTTGGTCGGCCTCAACTCTCTAAGTATGCTTCTAACCTTGCCCTTCATCAAGAAATTCAATGGCATGGAACGGAATCCCCGTTCACTGTCCGTCCCCCAGCTGCGACCAAAGCACCCTCTGCGCGGTATAATATTGTCGTTTCCGAATTCAAATCCCCTGCCTTACACAAGGCTGTCGAACGTCTCAAACTGCGGTCCGATCATCCTGTTTCTGCTTGTTAAATGCGTAAATCAAGTATTGAGGTTCCATCCCGGTAGGTGGCAACCCGACTGTTTTGGAACTTATTCGATCAATATACAAGTACCTCAGCACGCCGGACGGCCTGAGATACGTTCTATCTACTCCTTAGAACAGCTTTTAGAGAAAACTCGTCAGCGTTGAATTGAAGAAGGGTGTCATGCCATCGTTAATGTTGAACGAAAGGGGCCGTTTGCAAGATCAGATGTTTTAGGGAGTCATAGATGCTTCTACGGTATTCGTGCAACCAATGCAACTTGCCATAGCATTGTTTTTTTTGTTCTAAATTCTACATCAACGTCCTTGAGTCATCATACTCATTATCTCAAAGGAAGAATAATTTCATCAAAATGGCTCTCATTGAAACAGATGTTGTGGATCAAGCAAACAATGATCCGAACAGTAAGTTGCCTAGTTCATTAAGTTTCATAATTGTCTTCAACCATTGTGTCCAACCCAGTGTGTTGAACGAGAGGGTAGTGGGAGCATGGCCTTTGAACCACCAAGGACATTCAACTGACTGAGACATGGATGATTATCTAGAGACCTCGAGTATTACTAGCTTGCTCATCCTCGGCTAATATTGTGTATCAAATCTCAAATCGTCTATTTTTCAGATCCTTTCCCCCGATTGCTGTCAATCATCAGTCGGAATGTCAAGGACACTTGAGTACATCACTAAATCTGCCAACGATTGTTTGTATGGTCGAATTAGACTCACCACTCTTCCGAATTGAGTTCTGCAGGTTTGTACATCCAGAATACAGGAGTATTGCTTGAGAACGCGCCAGGGTTGAAAACATGGCAGCCCATGTAGGTTAGTTTATACCGGTGGTATTTGTCTGCCAGCACAAGCTGACGATGATGTCAGTCTCCATTCTTCCGCAACGAGAACAGCATCTGACTGACGGTCGTTGGTAAAGGATATAATCTCAGAGCATGGTCATAATCAGCCAACACAGGTTGGATGTTCAGAGCGACAGGACTAAGGTGCATCTGATCAAGTATTGTCTGCACAAACTACGAGGCAGCATGTTAGAGGAGAACTGGAAATGTATAAAGCCCCATACATATCGCTTCAAATCTGAACTCGAGATGTCAGGTTTTGCGCCAACCGTGTTGCGCAAGATCTTGGACATCATATCCTCTCTGAATATCACAATTTCCTGATCAAAAAACTTGATCCGACACGGATTCGACGCAAAATGGATTTTGGGTATTTTGTTCTTCAATTTACTCGTAAAGCTTGACATGATTGGCCGCCGTGGAAGTATTGAATTGAGCGTCAAGTCATGCGGACCAGGAACGAGTACAAAGTGCGCTGTCTGCGTGATTGGAGGATATTGCGCTATGAGATCCGCGAGCGCACCAAAGCCGTCTACGTCCATGTCAGGAACTGGATGATCAAAAAGCAGAGAGAAACGTACCTTCATACCTTTGTATGTCTCGGCCACTTCCTCGCGATACCGACTTGCTGGAGAAGTTGCCACAGAAGACGATAATTTTGGGTATGAAGTCGTTCTCGATACAATTGTCAAGCATTCTTTGCAGATTTCTGAGCGTATCCGGGACATCCAAATGAACGTCAGAGAGGAAGAAGAAATGAATATCCTGCAACTCTTCCCGAACTCGAACAGCTAGATGTGCCTAGGTTGCTCATGAGATTCTGACCCAGTGATCGAAGCATCAAACTCACATCCTGCAATAAGGACGTTGTTCCTTTACCAAGAAAATCTATATGACCATATATTGACCTGCAGAATATGAGAAGCAGGGCAAGATGGTGAGGCTCTGACAACTTGCCTGGCCGTTGCACGGGGTTCCGAAGGAGGTTGGCCAATTGCAATGACTTTCAAGGTGGCATCCTCTGTATACTCGCCTTCAATAAGGACAAAGCAACCCTCGGTGTATAGTCCCTCGCCAGGTTCACCCTACGAACGGGGAATCAGCAGGGAAGTCTCTTTACAAGTGGAAAGACGCACCAAAGTAGAATAATCCAATACTACGCTTCCATCCGCATCCTCTAAGCACATCTTCCCCTCTTTATTATGGGACAACATTCCTAGCAGCAAAAACCTGAGGCCAGGTCTTCCGAGAAGGTGTTTTGTGGATTTCAAGGTGAGCAGATTCTGTCGGTCCCTCGAGGGAATCGTGGAGGGAGCAAAGTGCTCGTTGCGCAGAATACACTGTCGGATGATATTCAGTCTGTTTCTAATAGCAGTTGTTCTGGATTCTGGAGAAGAGGAAATTGACTGTTTGGTAGAAGCACTGAAAATAGTCAACTCGTTATTGAATGATGAAAACCTGGAAAGGGCATACCGCTCGAATGTACCTCTCTCACTTGACCAATGCCACCTGGGCATCTCGTATGAATCGATGAACCATAGATGATTTTCCGGATTGAGACCATCGTTATATACTGCACCGTGTTCGTTGATGTCGTCGTCGTCGTCTTGGTCTTGCAGACTGGTATATACCCTTTGGAGGATATCAACCGAGACTTTGGTGGTGGCATCTTTGGAACACTAGAGGGTTGATTTTTGATGAGAAATGGATGAGAGACGAGTCTTACCATCTTGACTGTTGTACTCTCTTGCGAGAGCTTCTACGCTGGATTCAAGGTCATCTTGTGAGATTTGATGTTCTGTGAGGATATCCTCAATGAAGGAGAGTGCATCTGGACCGAGTGCATTGGAGTACTTTCTGAAGACCTGGATGTGGGAATGAGGGGGGAGGTAGACGCAGATGAGGGGAGAAATTACCTTGATGATTGTTCGCTGACGAGCATCTGCCATGAGGAGAGTTTTCCGCATTTGGTAACTATGCACTCGACGCTTGAGCATGACATCCGCCCAGGCACTGGACTCGGGCTGTTTGAAATTGGTGGATAAAATATATATATCGAACAGAAAAAAAACAAATCTACTGACACACAGGACTAACCAGGTGCATCCCTCTGGAATGTCCTCGAAACTCTCCGCCGAATGCAACAGCACTTTCCCCAGATCGACATCACTTATGACTGTCACTCAGCTGCCCCTCCTCCTCCTGTCCTCCTCCATCTTCGCCCTCACATCTCCCTATTCTTCTCTGGAACGCACCAACGCCTCCACACCATCCGCCTGCACGAGCTCCGAACCTCCAGCCCTCCTCTCATCCTCAAGTACAAGGACGCCATCCTCAGTTCTCCAGACCGCGTCCTGCACCGATTAGGCGTCAGCAAGACTTTTGGTCCTACCTATCCATCTGAAAATGGGGACAATGGTCTGAGGTACCCCGGCCTGTGGTTTGGTTTTGATGATGACGTCGAGGCTGTGGTAAGACAGAGAGAGGACAGGCTACAGGAGGTCAAGAATATTCTCATTCTACAAAAAGATCCTCACGATCCTTTGGACGAAGTCATCGAACGTCCTGTGATGCATGGAGACATTGAACGTGCTGTCATCAAGGTGAAGCCCTCTCTTCTTTTTTACTGTCTTCTGTGTTCATAAATGTCAGGGACACGATGGCATTTTCCTGCACTTCTATCCATCCAAATCTAGATCTCTTCACATCAAGCTGCACACTACAACTGCTCAAGATCTCACTCTCGATCTCGGTCCTCCTCTGAGAATCCACTACAAAGAAGACGAACGCATGACAATTCACTCCACTAACCACCATCTCACTGCCGAATCTGACTGTGTGTCGACAGTCCTCCATCTTATCTTATCCTCATCCGACCGCTTGACAGATTTCTACAACTACTTCCAACATGGACTAGACTTCTTTATTTCTGGAAGTACACACACTGTCAAAAAGATCATAGTACACACAAACATCGTATGCTCCGCCTGTCCTCACCTTCCGCTCGAGACCTCACACCAAATAGCCTGGATCACCTCTCTTCCAACGATACAAACGTTGTAACTGGGAAATCGAAGGCACACCAGAAGGCGACGAAGATGGTACGTTTACTGTCCCTCCGGCTCCATCACGGCCATCCTGAGCTGCCTCTTCCAGACGCGCCTCCTCGCAAGCGATTTTACGACCGCTTTGAAACCATCAGCCACTTCCTCAGTCCCAAAGAACCGCCCCCTTCTATGCATCTCAATAGGACAGACGACGAAGACGGGCTGCAATTACCCTATCCTATAACCCGTCGTAAGTCCTCCCTCTGGTCAACTTGCATCTGACACAAAGTCAACCAGTATATGGATATGATGGATTTATCCTTGAGGTCCTCGAGTCCTCTCAAATTGCTTCAATAACATTATTCTGACCATCTAGATTTGTGTATTCATAACTCAATCATCCTCTGATGGGACAAGGCATCTAGTTGAACATGGAATTTGATTTCGAGCTGCAAATCTCATTAAGTATAAACCACCTAACAAGGTCAAGAGATGCCCCTGCATCTTCAGCAGATGAATGTCCCGTAGATGCATCCCCTGTCTGGATCAACTTGCCCAACTTTTCTCTTACTCTGTCACAGGCAAATTTTCAGAAGAACAAAACGAACACTTAGATAGAATCGACAAACTCACAAATCTTTCAATGCCCGACGATACGGTGGGCCCGCTTGATGTGGAAATAAGATTGCTGTATCAACACATTTTTTATGAACAATTCTCATCGCTTTCAAATCATTGTCTAGAGCATGTCCAACAAGAATGGTCTCTCGATTGATGAGATTGTCGAGGGCTTCTCGTGTTGATGCAAGTGAGAGTGTAGCCTTTGAATGACTCTCTTCTGCTACTCCAGAGAATCGAGTGTTGTAATCACTGCAGACAGCCTCATGAGTTGGTGAAAAACGTGATAGAGAGATGAAAAGTTTACGTGACGTAAACACCTTCATCCATCTGAATAAGCTCATCGAAAACCACTTTTCCCTTGCTATCCACAAGAGACACACGAGCAACGCGAAAACCACCGGTGCTATATACCATTTCACAATCCATAGCAGCAATGTCAAGTGCATTATCCGAATTCCCGGAAGGTTGCAAGAGTGAAAATGCGTGCCTTGAATGTAGGTCATCCACTGACGATTCGTAAAAGACATGTCTTCCGTGAACGCAGCCCTCACCCTCGCTGACTGGACGAGAACAGCATGTATATACTCGGATCTTATCGCCTGTGCAAGTAA
>Ga0153987_1000609_pt1 | contig 10931 bp, 9 predicted proteins | sample TSNC071MetaG_FD_102279 | JGI IMG/M metagenome (GOLD analysis project Ga0153987, IMG submission 102279) | Attine ant fungus gardens microbial communities from North Carolina, USA - TSNC071 MetaG | ecosystem: Host-associated > Fungi > Mycelium > Unclassified | place: USA: North Carolina, William B...
GTGGAGATACGTCCGAATGAAGTTTGTGACAGGGAGAGTAGGGAAATTTTGGAAAATGCACAAGAGTTAGTGGAAGAATTTGAGGAAGAGTATGGTAGAGACAGTGGAGAAGTGAGAAGACAAGAAAAGGTAGAGGATGACAAAGATTACTGGAGGGGAGGATTTCCTGGTAGACACAGCCAGGAAATTATTTGAATGGTCAGATGGAGAATATAATAGAAAGTATTAGAAAAAGCTAGATAAGAGATGGAGAAAATGGAAGGGACTATGACCCTTAAGACAAAGAAAATTAGAAATAATTCAGGAGGAAAAAGAAGAAGAAGAGTATCAAGGAGGAACAATTAAAGAATGGAGATGAGGTGTATGGGAGATGAGATGGGAGGACTATAGGAAGAAGGAAAATCCTCAAGGAAAAGAAACCTTAAAAGGGGGGTGGTATTATAAAATAACACTCTGAGCTTTCAAGGCTAAGTCCATATCTATACTCCTTTTCATTTTCATTTACTTTTCTTTTGAGATCAAGGTGTAGGAACACATGTCATACAAGTGTGATACACAAGTCACATCACACATATTACATAAGGAAGTTGTGTCACAAGACTTGTCACAAGTCACAGTGTCACATGGTAGTGTGGGAAAGTAGTGTGCAGACCAAGTAGCAATTGTATAAGTAGATAGACCAATCCAACGGGAACTCTCAATGAGTTCTCTTTGTCAACTTCAGCTTAGAGTGGGATAAGACCTATCACAGGGTTAAGTCCTTACACTCAAAGTCTCAGTCAGTGCCTCATGGAGGCCACTCTTTTCTTACTCATTGCAACCCCTAGCTTGTAATCTGTGTTACTAGCCATCTAGCACAACTAGTATATAAGCTCCAGTAGATACTGTATCTCCTTATGCTTAATATATTGTGCTTTCTCTTTCTCTTACTCTCAACTCATCCTCAAGGTTGCAACCTGAGTTATTAGGTCATAACATTTGCAAAAGCACAGAACTATGGTGATCAGGTTATGCGAGTATCTAAAGAAGAAAGGGCAGTCACCATTTGAAAAGGTTGAGCACAACAGTATTTTTTTGTTGCTGACCCAGCAATATATCTTGAAAGCAATAAGCAGTTTCTAATAATTCAAAATCAGAAAACTGCAGGAACAAAACAAATATCTCTTGTTATACAGATACACTACTGTAGTTTAGTTTTCACCTGGAACTCCCAAGTTTTCCCACTTGAGATGAATCTAGTGCTTTCTAGAGAGACTTGCATCATTGAGATCTGGGAGAAGTACCAAACTGACCTGGCCTCCATGAGAAGCTTTCCACTAGATCCTTTGCTTTCTGACAAAGAACTCAGTATTTCCCAAAAGGGACAACAACACAATACTAGAGCTGGCTTAAATTGACTGACCTTAACCATTTGAAGATTGATTCTGAAGTGAATGTTGAGAACTCTCCTGGACATCAGAACTTCTGCTGATTGATTACCTGTTGGGCAGCTATGCATGTTCTCCATATCAATCCAAGTGTGGCTTTCTCAATTCTTCATAGAATTGGGTTAGCATACTAGTGGGGTTTTTTCTGTCTAAAATTACTTTATTCCTATCTAAAGACATAAATTTGAACCAAAGGATCTCACTGACAATCAACTTGGGAGGGTTAATGTTGAGGCAGTGCCAACTGCTGCTTCCAACTATGGATTGTGAGTGCTGCACTACTGATTTCTGATAACATAATTCAGTGTATCTCTTGTAGATGAAGAGCTATCTGATGTCAAAAATTGCTATGACCTGTATCCATGCATTGATTGTAATAGGATATGATGTGATTCCCCAAATTTACACAGTGTTTAACTGTATTGTCACTGTTAAGCCTCACTCAGATCTTCTAGAACAAAAACAGTACTCTAAGTGAACATTTACTACTAAAATAATGGATGTGGGGAGAGCCTACCATAGTGGCAAGTATAGCTGTATCATTTACACTCAAATAATCATTTATATAATCACATGATGTGACTGTAAGGGCAAGCTTGGTCAATACCCAAGGTCACACCTTTTGCAAGCTAGATAAGAGTCCCAGAAGCTAGGTTGATATTTGAGTGAAGGTAGATCTACCCTACAAGCTCCTATATATACTATAGGAGGTGGTCCATGCACAGTCACATGAGTATGAATTACACAATATCAGTTGTCTTAATTAAATAATAGAAATAATAATAAAGTCACCAGAAAGAACACCAGACAAGGGGGTAAGGAGAGAGTGGGTATGTGACAAGAGGATTAGAACTATAGGAAAGGTAAGCCCCTCACCAGTGCTAAGCATAATCCCTAGGATGTCCCCTTACAGTGACCGAGAGCAAATGCATCAGAGAATTGCTCAAACCTGTATTGACATGGCAGCATCACACCTGGTCAGGTATGTGACTGATCAGTGGCAGTGAAGTTGATACCAATGCTTACTAATATATAAACATTGCTCTGGTTCCTGGATCACTGCTCAGTGCCTGGATTGGTGTTTTGATCAGCACTTGGCTCAGTGATTATTCCTCATCATCTTATGTCTTTAGTCAATTTATGTTTTCTCAATCATTGTTTAATTTACCCCAAGATATTCTTATTATTTGCCACCAATGGGCACTTGATAATAATTCTTCAATGCATCATGCTTGGCACTTTGGATCAACAATATAAGCATCAGTAAATAAAGTGCCTGTAATGATGAAATGATCTGCCCAGGACAAGGCTAAGATACACTTCATGCATAACCAAAATTAATGGGTAATATACATTGTGTTTGTACATTTTACACATCTGATCTGGAATGATTGTCATTGTTGCAATGGACTGATGCACTAGTAGTTACCTATCATTCCCTACCATCATTCCAATCTCTTGCAACTCCACTAGTACAATTATGACCAACATCAACTGGCACCCAAGGAGTGAAGGAATTACACATATATATCAGATAGTGTTATGACTCAGAGCCCCTAACCAGATCTAACTGTGATAGGAACCCAAGGCAACCTTGTATTCTCTCCTCACCTCCAACAAGAGGCTTCAGTTAAGGATTTCAGAAGAGTTATATGTAAAGGAGCTATCATGAACCACCTTTTCTGCACTAAGTTCATTTCTATTTTTCTTTTCTTTTAAATATCTTTTTCTATTTATAGCATGGGAAACTCATGTCACACTATGTGATGGGATGCATGACAAAATCACATCACATGTCACATCACATGATATGTCATACATGATTTGGTTAGGAGTGTGGGATACTAAGTGCACAGACCAAGTAGATTATGTATAAGTAGGTAGACCAATGAAGCGAGGACTCTAACAAGTTCTCTTTGTCTAACACTGATAAAGAGTAGAGGCTTAAATCCAACTCAGAGTTGGCATCTTGACAGGAGCATGATGAGACATTGTTCAGGTCTAGCAGTTCAGCTCTAAAGCTTGGCTAGTCTACCTGGCTAAGTCCTGAGGATAGAAGTATCCTATAGATTAAGAGAAACCAAGAGAAAAAGGAAAGAACTGCTGTCCTCTCTTCTCTTCACTTGTATTTATAGTTGTACCATTACATGAACTTGTAACTACTTGTAACTAGTGTGAGTCAAGAGCATTACAAGGAAGGGTAACTATGTGTTACAAGGAAGCATCACAGTGTTACAAGATAGTGTCACTGTGCGTTACAAAGAAGTATGATAAGGGAAGAAGATGTCTAAGTCAATAGTCTGTTACTGTCTGTGACAAAGAAAGTGACTGTGAGGAGTTGCTCCTCAAAAGGGTACATGAAAGGAATTAGTTGATGCCCAGCCTTGTTGTAAAATGGCCAACACGGCAAAGTCATTTTCCTTTTCTTTTTCGTGACTTCATAGAAGTGTGGGAAAGGATGTCACACAGGTGTGATTACATAAGGAGTCACAGTCACGTCACATGTGATGTCACAGGTCACGAGTCACAAGGTCACATGGTAGTGTGGGAAATTAGCGCACAGACCAGGTAGAATCTGTATAAGTAGATAGACTAAATCCAACGGGAGCTCTTAATGAGTTCTCTTTGTCTAACACTGATAAAGAGTAGTTGGCTTAATTCCAACTCAGAGTTGGCTTCCTGACAAGCCTGTAAGGGGAAACCATCTTAAATCCAAAGATCCTCTCAAAAGCCTCCAAGATTTATCTCCAAAGAACTCTGATGACCTCTAGTGGACTCCAAGTTATCGAAGTATTAAACTCAGGAGTCACCTATCAAGGTAGACAACTGCATTATCTATCGAAGTATTAAACTACGCTACTGGTCAGCTCATAGTAAGTACAGTATTGTAGACCTTGGGCTCACCTTAGGAGTCACCTATTAAGGTAGACAACTGAGGGAGCAAGTACAGACTATAAGGTTTATATATGACAAGCCATTACCTCCATTATGAATGAAAAAAGAAATTAAGTTAGCTCCAAGACAGTCTAAAATCTGATCTGAGACATAGGAATAATGGCAGGGGTTGCAATTGACATCTCGAGTGCTACAGTCCTGTCCGGCACTCCCCCTGGAATGTTGTGCTCGAGGTTTGTGGTGCTAGATCTAGTACAGCAACTGTCTTCTGCAGTGTGTCCCTTGGTAGTGCTTTTGTTAGAAAGTCCACTATGTTTTGGGAGCTTGGTACATATTTGAAGATAATATTGCTAGTCTTGGTTTGCTCCTTGACAAAGTGATGCCGCACATCTATGTGCTTGGTGCAGTGGTGGTTTTTGTCGTTAGTGTTAATGGAGATAGCACCATTGTTGTCGGCATGGATAATGGTAGGTTTTGTTGTAGGCAAGCCAACTTCTTCAAAATATTTTGACAGCCATAGTGCCTGGGTTGCAGCTTGTGAGAAAGCCATGAACTCAGCCTCTACAGTAGATAACGCTACTGTGTTCTGTCTCTTTGTCTCCCACGACACTGGACCACCAGCTACCATGAAGATATTCCCTTCTGTGGACCGTCTTGTGTTCTTGCAACCAGCAAAGTCGGAGTCCACGTAGCCTACTGGGTCTAGAGTAGATCCTGCATGGTATGTTATTCTATAGTCAAGGGTCCCTCTTATATAGCTTAAGACATGCTTGAGGGCAGTCTAATGTGCTCTCCCTGGATTGTGCGCAAATTGGGCTAGGAGATTAACTGGAAATAATAAATCAGGACGTATGGCTACTTGGAGCCACATCAATGAGCCTAGGGCCTCTTGGTAAGGGATTTTCTTCATCTCATCAACTTCAGCTGGGTTCGATGGGCATTCTTCGGCTGATAGGGATAAACCACAGGGAAGTGGGGTAGTTGCTAGTGAGCAAGAGTCCATATTGAACCATTTCAGTAAACGTTCTGCATATGCTTGCTGTGATAGTCTGATGTCTCCATACTCATTACGATCGGTACACATTCCTAAGATAAGTTTAGCTTCCCCAATGTCCTTAATTTCATAACTAGCCTGCAGTTCTCTTTTAGCCAGGTTTTTGCCTTCTACAGTTGATGATGCCCCAAGTACATCATCTGTCCATGTTGAGGTCAGTGTGAGTTCTTTGCCAATTACTCTAGATCGGATTTGGGGATCGGCTTGTGATCTATAGTATCCATGCCCCTCAAATGTTTGATTGAGGTTTTTCACCCAGTCGTGGACACCCTGCATGGTATCATATAACGTTTTGCAAAGTTTCCATACGAGACCATCTCCCCCTTCTCAAATCCCTTTGGCTGTTCCATATAAACATTGAAGGAGCTTTCGCTATTGAGGAATGCCAATACAAAGTCTATTTGCCATAGTCTCAATTTTCTTGAGGCAACTATTGCACAAATTAGTCTGACTGATTCCAAGCAAGCTACTAACGCATAGGTTTCATCATAGTCCTCTCCAAGGACTTGGGTAAGCCCCTTGGCCACTGTCCTTGCCTTCTGTTTGTCTACCATCCCATCTTCTTTCTATTTTATGGCATAAACCCACTTTGGGCCAACCACATTTCTCTCCACTGGTCGTGGAGTTACTTCAAAGACTCCTCGTTCTCTTAGCATCTCGGATTCCTTGACCATTGGTTCCCACCAAAGGTCAGGACACTGCATGGCCCTGTAATAAGAGGTTGGTACCCAGGTTTCTGTGTCTATGAGGAAGGTTTGTGGACAGCTTAGGTATTCAAGTGATTCCTGAAGCCAAGATGTGGGCTTAGGCTCTCAATGGCTTCTTCAAATGGCAAGTGGGGTATTGTTTACTGGTGTCTCATTCTCCTCTTGTCCTAGTTTGGTGGTAGCGGTTGTCCTATGTAAATCATTGTCTGTTTGTAGAGTTTGGTCTCTCTTGTGTAATTCAGTCATTGGTAATGGTCTTGGTGCAGTCTCATGTTGGAGTGTACCAGTGTGGCCTTGGGTATTGTTGGTTATAGTGTGCTCAGGAGTTTTGTCAAGGTTTTGTATGCCTTCAACAACTAAAAAAGGGTCGTTGTCATCCAAGATCTCCATATAGGTAGGTTGTATTGCAAAGTTGGTTGTCCACTCCTCAAATATGACATTGCGGGACTAGAAAACCAAACCAGTCTCTCTATCAAGTAGCTTATAACCTTCTCTTCCAAAATACCCAATCAGCAATGTCTTTACTGACCTTGGGTATAGTTTTGAGAGGTTCAGATCTGCAGGTATATGGGCATATGCAGTAGTCCCAAATGGTTGGAGGTGCAATATGTCCTATCACTTTCCATACCACAGTTCTGCAGGGATAGAGTGGGGTTGTCGACTGGAGGGGATCAAGTTTCGGATGTACACCATTGTCTGAACTGCATCTGCCCAGTATTTCATGGGCAGTCCAGACTCTGCCATTGCTGTCCTTGCTCCATCAAGGATTGTGTGCATACTTCTTTCTGCTGCACCATTTTGCTGGTGCACATAGGGTGTTGTATACTCAAAGACAAGTCCATGTCGTTTTCTGTATTCCTCCCATGCTCTATTATGCCACTCTCTGCCTATGTTGAGCCTTACTCGTCTCAGTTTCTTGCCTGTCTGGCGCTCTGCTTCCTTGTGGTAAGCCTCAAAGACATTCAACATGACATCTGCTAATTTTGACTTTAAGAGAGTAACCACCTTATAAGAGGAATGCCCATCCATGAGCAACATAAAATAATGTGTCCCCCCTGCTGATTGGATCGGTGATGGTCTCCAGATGTCAACATGTATTCTTTCTAGTATTTCTGTTTCTCAGTATCCACTGTCATTGAAGGGGTGCATTGAGTGTTTCCCAAGAATACAGTCCTCGCACTTTCCTCCCATAGTAAGTTCCCTGGTAATGTTGAGACTGTCAACTAGTGTTTTAACAGCCATTTTGCAAATCATTTCAGGTGCAGCATGCCCAAGTCTCTGGTACCAAGTATCAAATGCTACCGCTTGTCATTTCACCTGCACTATTAATGCTGTAGGAGGTTCTGGTATTGTTTCGACTGTGTATAGACAGCCATATCGTCTGGCCATCATGATGGTAGTACCATCAATTGACTTTACCTGTGCTTCATGCTCATCAAAGTGGACTTTTGCACCTTTTCCAACTAGTCTTGACACTGAGATTAAGTTGGACCTTAATTCTGGTGTATACAGTGCATCGTTAAATGTGATAGCTCTTGTGATGCCATTGACATTTGTCTCAATCTTGGCCTTTCCTTCGCCTGCTATGCTGAATGTCGACTCTCTGCTTGCTGCTAGTCCCATATTTGGCTGATGCATATAGGTAATTGTTATGAATGAGGCTTTGTCGATGAAGCAGTGGTCAGATGCTCTGGAATCAATTAAGGCGAGTGCAGTAGATTCATTTTTGTGGACAACATTTAATACAGCTTGAGTCATGATAGAGTCTTTACCATCTGCTCACATCCCCAGCATTTCATGTCCCTGTGAATTTGTTGTGTTATAACTGTTGATTGTAGGTTTATCAGGGACTCTGGGGGTGCTAGGGGATGGAGAGGTGGTTACCTCGAAGTCGACATTGTCCATTGTCATAAGGGCAAAGACTTCTTTGTCTTCAGCATCCTTAGTGGTTGTGTTGTTTATAGTAGGTCTTGGTCTGTAATTTCCTTCTCGAGTATTTGTTGCTGTGCCCCTAGTTCCTCCCCTGTGGCCAAAACCAGGAGGGAATTGTCCTTCTTTTCCTTCCCCTGGCCAATAGCATACTTCAATTGTGTGTCCGCAACGCCTACAATTTGGGTTGGTGCATATAATCTGTGTTTGGTCCCTTGGGCTATGTGAGGTTGTTTGGAGAGCTGTAACTGCTTGGGGTCAGTTTACTGGTCGGTTTTGATTGATTCTTAGCCACCACACTTGGAATTGTGATATTGTTTCGCTGACTGGAATATCCTTGTATAGAGATGCAATGACAGGGTCCCATGAGGTAGAAAGTGAGTTGAGTAGGATGGTCTTAAAATTTTTGCTGGTAATGTCAGCACCTAGGGCTCTGGCTTGTGACAATTTATTCTGCATAATAGTGACATGGGTTTGAAAGTCATCTCCATCTGAAAATGCAAGGTTTCTGAGTTCTTGCTCTGCATTTTGTCTTGCCATGTCTGATGTGGCCTCATACCCAGATTTGTATGTCTCCCAGGCCTCTGCTGCACTACTACTAATATTGATTCCTAGCCCCACAGGGTTTTTTGTGTTGAAGGTAAGTAAAATTTTTGTCCAGGCATTTCTGGCTTCCCATTCATCTATAGTGGGGAGGAGTGAGTTCCATGGGGTTTCAGGCTGTGGTGATGTGGTTGGGGTTGAGGTGGTGATCATTGGGTCTTTGATTGTGCCATCAAGGTATCCAACAACTCCTTTTAGTGCTGCAATAGATAATATGTGGTTGCTCCATGTTGGCCAGTTTGTGCCGTCAAACTTGTCTGTGTCACTAAGCATGGGTGGCATACTAGTCCCAGAGGAGGTTATGTTTTTGATGTAGGGCTTTGAGCGCTGGGCCCGTAACCTATTGAATTATTAAACTCAGGAGTCACCTATTAAGGTAGATGACTGAGGGAGCGAGTACAGACTATAAGGTTTATATATGACAAGCCATCGCCTCCATTATGAATGAAAAAAGAAATTAAGTTAGCTCCAAGACGGTCTAAAATCTGATCTGAGACATAGGAATGATAGCAGGGGTTGCAATTGACATCTCGAGTGCTACAGTCCTGTCCGACACAAGTCATCTCTAGATCTTACTAATGACCCCTGGAGGCACTAACTCTAGAGCTAAAGTCACAGAGAAAATCTCCTCCAAGCCTCCCTAAAGCTGTCTCTCCTCTGTTCCTCCTCCAAAGAACCCCCCCAAACTCCCCTCTGACAATCTCCATGGGTTCCTAATAGACTCAGGGTTACCTCTAGAAATTCTTCAGCAATTTGGACAACTCCAGCAGTGTTGATGCTAGGGCAAAGTTATGAGGAGAACATCCTTTGAAGTCATCCCTAAAGCCCCCAATGAACTCCAGTGACTTATGGATGACCTTAGACCATTCTTAGGATCACTCAAAACCTTCTCAAACAATCTCCGAGGTTTTTTAAAGTATCTGTCTCAGAGCTGAGTCAAGAGGAGAACTTTCTTTAGCATCATCTCCAGAGTCCCTAATGAGCTCTGACAACCCAAATCAACTTCAGAGTGTTTCTAAAGTCACTCAAGATGTACCCTGACTACCTCTGACATTTTCTAACAATAGATTTTAGGGAGCATTGGAGCCTTTCCCAAGTCAGCTCATCAATTGATCAAGGATTGAGGGTACTGGATGTGATTGATGATTGGGGGCACTGGATGTGATTGATAAGTGGATGGTGTTGTTAGGACTACCTGTCAAGCCTAAGCGCGGCAGAAGGGGTTATTGTCAATTTGAATTAAGTCCTTTCCTGTACACTAGGACTCCAGCAACGGGAAAGTACAAAGGATTGGATTTTCTAGGGGTTGCTTTAGAGACAACAAAACTAAGGACTATGATACTGCTAGAGGTATTACAATTGATGTACTGTACAGTTGACTCTGATGGCAACAGATTGATGTGACTCCTTGCTGTTACAGGGTTGTGACAGTGCCTCCCTTTTATGGCCATGCCCTTATGGCCTTGAGGAATTTTCGTGAAGTGGTCCTGGTTTCTGTGGATACTGCTCATGGAATTCCTGTACTAACTTGGATGCATGGCTTAGTTCATCAGCTCCTAACCATGAGAATTCATCTGCTGTCTTTTTGTAACCTACCCATTGAACATAGTAGAGAAGGGGGGATTTCCTCCAGCAATCAAGTTTGGAGTCTAGTACTTGTGCTATCTCGTATTTAATGTTCCCTTCAACTTCAATGGGTGGGGGGGGGGTGGGGGTTGTGACATCTCTCGATATTGCTAGGTGATGTTGGTTCCAGTTGTGAAATGTGGAAGACTGGGTGGATCGACCTGAGATATGCTGGCAGTTTAACTTGATAAGAGTAGGATCCAGGTTTCCCTATGATTTTGAATGGTCCTAGAAATTTTTTGGATAATTTTTTGGATGGGCAGGTAGTCTGGATAAACTTGTCTAGTATGAATACAAAGTCCTCTACTTGGATTTTTGGTGCCGGAGATCATTTAGCGTCTGCTGGGCCTTGGTAACGGTTCTGGGCTACTGTGATATTCCTTTTCAGTTCCTTGTGAACTGACTCGAGTTTCGCTATGTAGAGTCTTGAAGTCTCAGATAATTGTTCTAAGTCAGTCTGGATTTGTAGTTGGGGGTGGTAACCCTTGTTTGTGAAGAAGGGTAACTCCTTTGTGGTTGCTGAGGGTGCATTGTTGTAGGCAAATCCAGCCAGGGGAAGTAAGTGGACCCAGTCTGATTGCTGGTAGTTACAATAAGCTCTCAGGTATTACTCGAGGGTCTGGTTTGTCCTCTCAGTTTGTCCGTCTGCCTTGGAATGATAGCCTAAGGTATGATGTAACTTCATCTGTA
>Ga0153987_1000614_pt1 | contig 10908 bp, 12 predicted proteins | sample TSNC071MetaG_FD_102279 | JGI IMG/M metagenome (GOLD analysis project Ga0153987, IMG submission 102279) | Attine ant fungus gardens microbial communities from North Carolina, USA - TSNC071 MetaG | ecosystem: Host-associated > Fungi > Mycelium > Unclassified | place: USA: North Carolina, William B...
ACAAAGAGAACTCATTAGAGTCCTTGCTCTATTAGGTCTGTTGTAAGAGCGTGGTCATGAAGACTTAGGTCTAACCCTAGGAGCGGAGTTAGGAAGAACTTGATAGAGTTCCCCAGTGTATTATACCTATCTTATATACATGTTGTAAGACTTCCAGAGAGTTGGCCAGTATGAAGCCACTGCTCTAACTCCAGAGGTAAAGGTCAAGAGAACTTGATAGAGTTTCCGCTCGATTCATGCCCAGACTTTATACTACTTTACATGGTCTGTGTACAATACTGACTAAGCAGGTACTCTATGACTCATCTGCTGATCCCATCTTATCACTCCATCACTGATTTGGCAAAGCGTGGAGATCGTGAGCCTACAAGTCCATATAAGGGTCGGCCGGTCCTTCTATATCCAAGACTAAGTCCAGTCCGTCATCTTCTATCTCTACAATCTTCAGAGTTTCCTCTTCCTCTGAGTACATATCATACAACTCTTTGATGGGGTCTAGTTAGTTCATGACACATGTGGGACTTGGTCTGTGCACCAAGTTCCCATGGGTTACATGTCTATCTAGAAGGTTCTACACTATTTATGTAAGATGGTCACCTGACCTGTGCTATTAATAGATTTTGTTGTGTTGTAGTCCATTAAGTTATTGAGGAGGCCTTTAAAGGCTGGCAAAAGTCTGGGGTTTGATTCAGAGTCATGACATCTGTCTACTTATACATATTTTTGTTGGTCTGTGCACCATCTTAACCTGCAAACCCAACCAAACTATATGTGACCTGTGATGTGACCTTTGTCACTCCTTATGTCACATTTTGTGACATACTTTCCCATGCTATTAATAGAATGGAAAAGAAATAAAATGAAAAGAAAAGAATATAAATAATGACTTAGGGTTCAAAGGGCAGTTTATGACATCTGGGGTCAAAGCCTAAATAGAGTGTTGATGAAGAAAGAAGGGCAATTAGGAAAACTAGGGTTTAGGAATGGGTGAAGGAGGGAAAAAGGAGTTTTGGGGCTAATTTCAGGGAGTATGGACAAGGTCAGGTAGTGTCAACATCTTCTCATCCTACAGTAAGTTAAGCCATTGTTGATCAATGGCTGACAATCCTAGTGAATCCAGAATTGTCATAACAGCTGACATATATTTGTAGATAAGATAAGATGGCATCAGTAGTCAAGTTATAGAGTACCTGTGAGAGTTACTTAGTTATATGGCATACAAACTAGGCATACAATGTATAAGTAGTAGATATGAATCAAGTGGGAACTCTATTAAGTTCTCTTAGTACCACCATCTTGTGTTATGGAAACTCTGGATTCTGCAGAGTTGCTCGTAGAAGATCAGGTATGGCTTGATTACCTGTGGGACTTTGAAACAAGAGGAATCAATCTCAATTTCTCTTCAACGCTATCATCTCCTGGTCCAGACACTGATTAAAGATTTTATTTATCCTTTTGAGGAGTAACTCCTTACAGTCACCTTTGTTGTCACAGACAGTAACAGACTACTGACTCGGACACCTTCTCTTTCTTCCTTGTAATACACAGTGGTACTATCTTGTAACACTGTGACTCTTTGTAATGTTAGCCAACTCCTGAGCCAGAATTAAGCCAACTGCTCTAAGTCAGCATTGACAAAGAGAACTCGATAAGAGTTTTTGCTAGATTCCTCTCTACTTATATACAAACTATTTTATTTACTGACATTTGTACATATGCATGACCATTGCATCACTATTGAGTCATCTTTTGTTTGGACACAGCGCTTTTATAAAATAAATTAAAAGAAAATGTAAAAGAAAATGAATAATGACTTAGCCATGGTGGCTAGTCAAATACCTGTGGAAGACAGTTCATGACACCACCCCCCTCTCAAGATTCGTCGTCCTGACAATTTTATAGCTCGTTTGAGGCATCCTCCATCTGCCCTATTTCGTCTTCTTTGGCCCACTCCTTGATCTTTCCTCCCTCTTCTTCAACAATCTCACAAACTGCAGTTAGTCTCCTCTTTATCCCTCCTGCCGGTTTTACATGCTTCCATTGTCTCCAATTCCTTTCCAACCTCTGCCAGTACTGCCTATCGTACTCCCCATCTGACCATCCAAATAGTCTCCTGGCAGCGTACCGTCTAGGGAATCCTCCTCTCCAGTAATCCTTGTCATCTTCTACCTCCTCCTGTCGTCTCACTTCCCTATTGTCTTTGTTGTACTCTTCCTCGAACTCCCTCAATAGATCTCCTGCATTTTTCAGGTTTTCTCAACTCTCCCAAGTATCTTCTTCTGCCGTAAACCCTTTCTATCGCACCAGGAACTTGTCTTTTCCTCTAATGTTCCTCTTTTTTAGTATCTTCTCCACCTCCCACTCTTCTTCTCCTTCAATAACCCCAGGTTGTGGTGTTTCTTTCCTCTGGCCATCCACTTGATCTACATACCATTTTATCTGACTAACATTTACTACTGGATGTATTTTAACAGTGGCTGGTAGTTCTAACTCTACTATGTTGCTAGAGATAATAGTCTTGATTTTGTAAGGCCCTACAAACTGTTCAACCAATTTCTCAGAGCACTGTCTGGCCATCTGCCATTTGAGATCCTTAGTACTGAGCAGCACCAAGTCCCCAACCTTGTATCCCACTGCCTCTGCCCTATGCCTATCAGCATACCGCCTCATGTCCTCTTGCACTTTTCCCAGTGCCGCCTTGGTTTCCTCCTGTACCTCCTTCATCCTTTTCGCAAACTTCTCTGCCCCCTTGAACCTTCTCTTCTTTTTTAGCTCGCACCCTATCCTTGGATTCTAACCACTATTTGCCTCAAAAGGTGATACCTTTGTACCAGTATGTGCCTTATTGTTGTAGGCAAACTCTGCCATACCTAGCCATTCCAGCCAATGGTCCTGACAATGATCAATGAACATACAGAGATATTGTTCTAACTCCTGATTCATCCTCTTAGTTTGTCCATCAGTTTGTGGGTGGAACGCCATTGACAACTTAGTCTTTATCCCCAACATCTCATTCAACTCCTTCATCAATCCTGCCATGGACTGTGGACCCCTGTCTGAAATGATACTTTCAGACAATCCATGTAGTTGCCACACATTATCTCTGAACAGCCTAGCCAACCCCTCTGCCATAGTTTTCTCAGTCATAGGCACAAAGTGCGCTATCTTTGTAAACCAATCTACTACTACCAGAATACTGTTATACCCCTGAACTAGTAGCAACTTCATAATGAAGTCTGCTGATATGTGTGTCCAAGCTTTGTCAGGTATTAAGTTGGGCATTAATTTCCCAGCAGGTTGCTCTGTGCGATTCTTATTATGCTGGCAGGCATCGCACCCCTCCACATACCGCTTCACCTCTCTTGTTACTCCTAGCCACCAGAAATTTCTGGTTACCATCTCAGCTGTCTTCCACTGTTCTCCATGTCCTCCCATAGGTGTGTCATGATGCAGCCTAATAATTTCTACCCTTAGTGCCTCATCCTTGGGCACATATACCTTTCCTTCCTTCAGCATCAGACTATCCTCCTCTCTCCATTCTTTGTTTCTTAACATCTTCACCCCTGCTTTTTTCATTTCCTCTACTGCCTTTATCACTTCCTCGTCCCTGGCTTCTGAGTTTCTAATCCTCTCCAAGATATCCACTCCTTCCATGATCACCTCTCCTGCTTGTATACTCCTTACCCACTCAGGTTTTAAGAGTGTCCTCTTCTCGTTGTCTCCTTCTACTCTCTTCTCCCAATCGCTTCTCCTACTCAGCCCATCTGCTTTTCCCATTTTACTACCTGGAATGTGTCTGAGTACAAAGTTGAACCTAGATAGATAGAGAGCCCAGTGTGCTTGTCTATGGTTAAGATTTTGGCTACTCATAAAGTACTCTAAGTTCTTATGGTCCATCTAGATTTCAAATTTCATCCTGGCACCTTCCAAGAAGTGCCTCCATGCCTCCAAGCACCTTATCACTCCCAGCATCTCCTTGTCATGTATCTCATAATTGCACTCCGTTTCATTTAACACCTTGGAAATAAAAGCTACTGGCCGCCACAAGTCACCATTACATTTCACAGATAACACTCCCCCAGTTATGAAGTTCAATGCATCCGCTTCAACTCTAAACTCTTTGTTTAGCTCAGGAGTTGCCAACACTGGTCTGGTGGTGAACACTACTTTTAATTGTTCAAACGCTGCTTGCTGCTCTTCTCCCCACTTCCACTTCTCATTCTTCCTCGTCAGTCGGTTCATTGGTAGGGCTACCTTGGCAAAGTCTTTTACAAATTGCCTATAGTAATTGGCAAGCCCTAAGAATTTTCTAACATTCCTCACGCATTGTGGCGTTGGCCACTTCAGCACTCCCTCTACTTTATCCTCCTCCATTTCCACTTTTCCTTCTCCCATTACCACTCCTAGGAATGGTACCTTTTGTACCTTCCACATACACTTCTCTGGTTTGACATAGAGGTTGTTTTCCTCTAGTCATCCCAACACCTCTTCAACCATCTTGTCATGTTCCTCCTCTGTCTCTGTTTCTACCAGCACATTGTCCACAAATGCTGCCATCTTCCCCTCATTGATCATATCCCTCAGGATTTCATTTATCATTGCCTGAAAGGTGGCTGACGAGTTTGTCATCCCGAAAAACATCACAACTGGCTCAAATGACCCTATATGCGTGGTGAAGGCCACTTTCCACTCGTCTTCTTCTTTTACCCTTACATTGTTATAACCCCACCATAAGTCCATCTTTGTAAATACTTGCTTACTCCCCATGTTGTCTATTAATTCTGTAATTAAAGGTAGGGGATAGTTATTCTTTACTGTTTGTCTATTGAGTTTACGGTAATCCATATTTATATGTTTTCCTCCATCCTTCTTCCCTACAAAGAACACTGGTGATGTCTGTTGCGATTTCGAGGGTCTTATGTACCCCTTCTTTAGATGCTCATCAACGAACTTCTGCACCTCTTCCCTCTCATTTCTGGAGAGCAGGTACACCTTTGCTTTACTTGGTTTGAAGTCTTCTTTCACATCTATGGCATGATCCCAGACCTTTTGAACTGGCATTCTCTCTGACTCCACCTTTCCAAACACCTTTAACCACCAATGGAACCGTTTCAGCACCATTCCTTCAATTTTTTGATAGTTGATTTCCATCTCCTCTTCCCTTCCCCAGTCTTCCTTCTCATCCACCACCCAGCTGATTGCTTTCTCTTCCTCCACTGTTCTTGCTTCTCTTCTCATCTCCTTTTTCTGCCTTTCTCTTGCCTCTTTGCTCCTGTTATCTTTGCCACACCATGGTGGGCATTTCATTATCTTGACCTCTCCTTTCTCCCAAGCTATCTCTGGGTTATGTACTGCTAACCAGAGCATACCCAATATTATTTCCGTCCTTCCTAAATTACACACATCAAATTTCATTCTCTCTTGATGTCCCCTGTAGTAGACATTGCACTCCACCTTGTGTGTGATATTTTCTCCACTGTTGTGACTACCATCCACATTTGTTACTATCAACGTTTTCTCTAACTTATCTAGCTTAAACCCGTTCCTTTCTACAAATCCCTTGTCCATGAACATTCCTGTGGCTCCGCTATCTAGGAGCGCTTTTACCATGACCCTCTCATAGGTGTCGATCTTTTCTAGTCCTATCCTCATCCAAACTTCCCTCAGAGGTCACATTGTGCACCTCATAGTTTTCTCCTGTCCTGCAAGGTTCTCCTTTAGTTCCTTCAATTTCTTTCTCAACTCCTGCTCTCTCCACCTCCAGTAACTGTCACAGTTCCTTGTGATGTGGTTCTTTTCTTTACACTCCCTGCACACCAACTTCCTTTGCTGTGCCTTTCCCTGCTCTGGGTGCACTGCCTTTTTGGGACATGTCCATAGACAATGCCCTTTCTCTCCGCATCCCCAACACTTTACCAGTTGCTGCGCTTCTCTCCTTATGGAGCATGCTGCCATCCTTTCCTCCTCACTTGCCATCACTCTGCACCTTAATGGCTTTCACCTATTCTCCTTTGACCCCCCTTTCTGCCCCCTTTCTGCTTTGATCTCTGCCCCTCTGCAGTAGTGGGCCATATGCCCAAACCATCCACACTTTCTGCACCTTTTGTCTCCCCTGTGCCCCCTAAACCTCTTGACATACTCTTGACTTTCCTCTTCTGTCCATCCTCTCATTATTCTCACTTCTTCTTCTTTCAACTCCTTCTGCTTCTCCTCTTCTACTTTTGCTTCCTCCTCTCTCTGTCGTCTACTCTCTATAACGTTAGCTTAGTTCCTGGGCCCAAATGAAGTCAACTGCCCCTAAGTCAGCAATGACAAAGAGAACTCAATAAGAGTTCTTGCTGTATTGTGCCCTACTTATATACAAGATTATCTATTTACTGACATTTGTCCATGCGTATGATTGTTGCATCAGCATTGAGTCATCTTGTCGTTAGGCTGTGACTCTTTTATAAAATAAATGGAAAATAAAATGCAAAAGAAAATAAATAATGACTTAGTCATTGTGGCTAGTCAAATGCCTGGAGGGGCGATTCATGACATCATCCCCCTCTCAAGTTTCCTCGTCCTGAGGACTTTACAGCTCTCCTGTAGGATTGCCCACATTACCCATCCCATCTTCTTCATTCCACTCTTCAATCTTTCCTCCCTCTTCTTCAACAACTTCACAGACTGCAGTTAGTCTCCCCTTTACCCCTCCTGCCAGTTTTACCTGCTTCCATCACCTCCAGTTCCTTTCTAGCCTCTGCCAGTACTTGTTAGCGACCAACCATGAGCGGCGGTGGTGCCAGTCAGAAGGGACTTAGAGAGAGATGAAGGGAAGGGAGCGCCACTCATAGATTGGGATGATTAATGAGAACTCAACGAGTTCTCCTGGTATTCACTCTAGCTATTTATACAGAGTAGCTACCAGGTCGTCATATGTATCTATGAGAACTATCTATGTACTAGCTCCCTGTTATGATTCGCCTTGGACAGGCCTTCTGACATCAGGAGACGGCGGCTGTCATTGATGGACAGCTGTGGGAGTTAGCAGTGACACCCTGGGAGGTGTTAATAATAATAGGACGACATGGGAATGGTCCTGTCAAGTACATGACATGGACACATGACAGATGGACGCTCGACACATGTTAGCAGATAGACATGGGAAATACGGATAATATTAGAGTACCTAGTCACATGTGATACCTAGTAGATCTCTTGTATAAATAGGTAGAGAATACTAGGAGGACTCTTGTTGAGTTCTCGTTAATCATCCCGATCTATGAGTGGCGCTCCCTCCCTTTCCTTACCTCTCTAAGACCCTTCTGACTGGCACCGCCGCTGCTCGTGGTTGGTTGCTAACACTCCCACACCTTGTCATACACATGTCAAGTGTCCTCCTGTCATGTGTCTATGTGTGTCCTTCACACAGACGTTCCCATGTCAGATGTCCATTGTTTACACCTTCCCAGAGGTGTCACTGCTAACTCCCACAGCCGTCCATCAATGACAGCCGGCATCCCCTGATGTCAGAAGGCCTGTCCAAGGCGAATCATAACAGTACTGCCTGTCGTATTCTCCATCTAACCACCCAAATAATCTTCTGGCGGCGTACCGTCCAGGGAACCCTCCTCTCCAATAAACCTTGTCATCTTCTGCCTTCTCCTGTTGTCTCACTTCCCTACCGTCTCTGCTATACTCTTCCTTGAACTCCCTTAATAAATCCCCTGCATTTTGTAGGTTTTCTCGACTCTCCCAAGTGTCTCCTTCTGCCGTGAACCCTTTCTATTGTACTAGGAATTTATCCTTTCCCCTAACCTTTCTCTTGTTCAGTATCTTTTCAACTTCCCATTCTTCTTCTCCTTCAACAACCACAGGTTGTGGTGCCTCCTTCCTTTGGCCATTCACTTGGTCTACATACTGTTTTATCTGACTAACATTTACTACTGGATGTATTCTAACAGTGGCTGGTAGTTCTAATTCTACTACGTTGCTAGAAATTATTGCCTTGATTTTATAAGGCCCTACAAACTGTTCAACCAACTTTTCCAAGCTTTGACCAACCATCTGCCACTTGAGATCCTTGGTGCTGAGTAGCACTAAGTCTCCTACTTTGTACTCCACTGCTTCTCCCCTCTTCCTGTCCGCATATCGTCTCATCTCCTCCTGCGCCTTTGTCAGTGCAGCCTTGGCTTCACCTTGCACTTCCTCCATCTTTTTGGCAAACTTTTCTGCTCCTTTGAATCTTCCCTTCTTCCTTAGTTCGAAACCCATTCTTGGATTCCGACCATTGTTTGCTTCAAATAGTGACACCTTAGTACCACTGTGTGCTTTGTTGTTGTATGCAAACTCCGCTGTACCTAGCCATTCTGGCCGCTGCTCCTGACGATGATCAATAAACATACAGAGGTATTGTTCTAACTCCTGGTTCATCCTTTCAGTTTGTCCATCAGTTTGTGGGTGGAATGCCGTCGACAATTTTGTTTTTATCCCCAAATCTTATTCAACTCTCTCATCAACCTTGCCATGAACTGTGGACCCCTGTCTGAAATGATACTTTTGGGTAATCCATGTAATTGCCACATATTATCTCTAAACAACCTGGCCAACCCTTCTGTCGTAGTCTTCTCAGTTGTAGGCATGAAGTGCACCATTTTTGTGAATTGATCCACTACTACTAGGATGCTATCATACCCCTGTGCTTACAGCAACTTTATAATGAAGTCTGCCGATATGTGTGTCTATGCTTTGTCTGGTATTGAATTAGGCATCAACTTGCCAGCCAGCTGCTCTGTGCGATTTTTGTTTCTTTGGTAGGCATCATATCTCTCCATATATCTTTTCACCTCTCTTGTTACTCCTGGCCACCAGAAATTTCTTGTGACCATCTCTGCTGTCTTCCACTGTCCTCCATGTTGTAAGGACAAGATCGTGATGACTTAGGTCTAACCCTAGGAGTGGGGTCAGGAAGAACTCGATAGAGTTCTCCAGTGTATTGTGTCTATCTTATATACATGTGGGACTTGGTCTGTGCACCAAGTTCCCACAGGTCACATGTCTATCTAGAAGGTTCTACACTGATTATGTAAAATGGTCACCTGACCTGTGCTATTAATAGATTTTGTCGTGTTATAGTCCATTAAGTTATTGAAGAGACCTTTGAAGGCCGGCAAAAGTCTGGGGTTTGATTCGGAGTCATGACATATGTCCCCCCATAGGCGTGTCATGATGTAGCCTAATGATCTCAACTCTAAGTGCCTCGTCTTTTGGCACATACACCTTTTCTTTCTTCAGCATTAAGCCATCCTCCTCTCTCCATTCCTTGTCTCTTAACATATTTACTCCTGCCTTCTTCATTTCTTCCACTGCCTTTATGACTTCGTCATCTTTGGCCTCTGACTTCTTAATCTTCTCCAAAATATCCACTTCTTCTACAATCACTTCTCCCGCTCATATACTCCTTATCCACTCTTGTTTTAGAGCGTCCTTTCCTCATTGTCTCCCTCTGCTCCTTTCTCCCAATCGCTTCTCCTGCTCAAGCCATCTGCTTTCCCCATTTCACTACCTGGAATATGTTTGAGCACAAAGTCAAACCTAGATAAATAAAGAGCCCAGTGCGCTTGTCTGCGATTTAGATTTTGGCTACTCATAAAATATTCTAAGTTCTTATGGTCCATCCAGATTTCAAATTTCATCCTGGCACCTTCCAAGAAGTGCCACCATGCTTCCAAGCACCTTATCACTCCCAGCATCTCCTTGTTGTGTATCTCATAGTTGCACTCTGTTTCATTCAAGGCTTTAAAGATAAAGGCTACTGGTTATCACAAGTCATCGTTACATTTCACAAATAACACTTCCCCAGTTGCAAAGTTTGATGTATCCGCTTCAACTCTAAACTCTTTGTCTAGCTCAGGAGTTGCCAATACTGGTCTGGTGATGAACACTGCTTTCAACTGTTTGAATGCTGCCTGCTGTTCCTCCTCCCACTTCCATTTCTCATCCTTCCTTGTTAGTTGATTTATTGGTAGAGCCACCTTGGCAAAGTCTTTCACAAATTGCCTATAGTAATTGGCGAGCCCTAAGAATTTTCTAACATTCCTCACGCATTGTGGTGTCGGTCACTTTAGTACTCCCTCCACCTTATCCTCCTCCATTTCCACTTTTCCCTCTCCCATTACTACTCCTAGGAACGGTACCTTTTGTACCTTCCATATACACTTCTCCAGTTTGACATAGAGGTCATTTTCCTCTAGTTGCCTCAACACCTCCTCAACCACTTCATCATGTCCTTCTTCTACCTCTGTCCCTACCAACACATCGTCCACAAATACCACTACCTTTCCTTCATTGATCATATCTCTCAGGATTTTGTTCATTATCACATGGAAAGTGGCTGGTGAATTTGTCATCCCAAAAAACATCACAACTGGTTCAAACAACCCCACATATGTGGTAAAGGCCGCTTTCCACTCGTCTCCCTCCTTTACTCGCACATTATTGTAGCCCCACCGTAAATCCATCTTGGTGAATACATGTTTGCTACCCATGTTGTCCACTAGTTCAGTAATCAATGGCAGCGGGTAGTTATTCTTCACTGTTACGACTTAGAGCCCCTAACCAGATCTAACTATAATAGAAACCCAAGGCAACCTTGTATTCTCTCCTCACCTCCTACTAGAGGCTCTGGTTAAGGATTTCAGAAGAGTTATATGCAAAGGAGCACAACGAGACGTTGTTCAGGTCTAGCAGTTCAGCTCTGAAGCTTGGCTAGTCTGCTAGTTTAAGTCCTGAGAATAGAAAATCCTATAGTTCAAGAGAAAACCAAGAGAAAGGAGAGAACTGCCATCCTCTCTTCTCTTCACTTGTATTTATAGCCCTAGTGTTACATGAAGTTGTAACTACTTGTAACAAGTATGAGTCAAGAGT
>Ga0153987_1000615_pt1 | contig 10902 bp, 11 predicted proteins | sample TSNC071MetaG_FD_102279 | JGI IMG/M metagenome (GOLD analysis project Ga0153987, IMG submission 102279) | Attine ant fungus gardens microbial communities from North Carolina, USA - TSNC071 MetaG | ecosystem: Host-associated > Fungi > Mycelium > Unclassified | place: USA: North Carolina, William B...
ACGCCTTCTTTCATCATCGACAAAAACAACAAATCTTACAAGCATCAATATGCAAATATATATTTCATACGCTTGCGGTTATTAAGACAGTTTCTTGAGAAGAATGCTCTCGATCTATGGGAAAATGCTCCTGGGAAGCCTACCCGGGTGCTCAGAGTCCTGGATGTAGTGAAAGGGCAGTTATGTTACATCATTGGGACCATATACATGGAAATGCCGATGAAACCCAATGTTATGGAAGACATAGCTCGAGATGTGCGTTCACTCTAGGTTTCAGCTCTCTTTGAGTGGTAACGCCATTTACCTCTTTGGCGATGGATAGCATTCGATACTGCCTCCGCCCCCACCGAGGAAGTTCTATTCAGATACCGATAGTGTTATGATTGAGGACGAGTCTGGTCGTATCCGACTCGTAGGAGATGCTTTGAAGGGTAAGAATCTGGTCACAGGTGTAATAATAAGTGCACTTGGAGCGGAAACTCCAGAGGGAGACTTTGAGGTTGTGGACATCTGTTTTCCGGGAATGGCGCCACAAGCCTATGCAGAAGATAACATGAAGGAGGATTCCACGGATGAGGATGCCATACATGTGGATGGTGCGGTTTGCATGCTCCTATTGAGTTGTCTAGTGATGTTGATTCAAAAATTTGCTCACAGAAACGGCGACCTCTGATGATGAGTGGGTGGGCTTTGTCTCGGGACTCGAGATAGGATCGAATACACCAACGGATGCACAGCTACAGATGTTGACCGAATATCTGACGGGAGAAGAGGGTGGAGAAGAGGACCAACTTGGTGCAGCTAGAATTTCGAGGTTGATAATTGCTGGAAATTCTCTGGCAGCTAGTGCTCTCGCCGATAGGATCGAGACACCCTCGTATGCGGAACGTAAAGCTGTACGTTTTTCTCATTCATTCTAGACTTCGGGCTTCATGCGAAATCTGTCCAGAGAAAACGAGGACTGGATCCAACGACCTTCGATGTCAACCCTATCTACGAACTTTCGGCGCATTTACTCGACATTGCGCGAGTCATGCCTATTCATATACTGCCTGGACCAGGAGACCCGTCTGGGGCCATTATGCCTCAGCAACCATTCCCCAAGGCCATTTTTGGTCAAGCTTCAACAAAGTTTGAGAGTTTTTACTCAGAAAGTAATCCTACATACATCAACATTGGGTCTTCATCAAAATCAAAAAAGGGGTGTAGAAGGTCTATCCTAGTAAATTCCGGACAACCTCTAGATGATATGTTCAAGTATCTCCCTTCACCACCTATCACCCGCCTCTCCATCCTCGAAAACACCCTCAAATGGAGACATATGTCACCAACAGCACCAGACACGCTGTGGTGTCACCCATATTTCACGGCTGACCCATTCATTATAAAAGAGACGCCACATATCTACGTCGTTGGAGCGCAGCCCGAATTCGGTACCAAACTGATCACCGAACAGAAACGAGGTGGTGAGAAGATTCGAAGTCGGATTGTGCTCTTGCCGAGTTTTGCGAAAAGCGGGACACTCGTGGTGGTGAATATCAGGACGCTAGAGGTCCGCTGTGTTAATTTTGCCGTGGAGGGGATGATGACTGCAGACGAAGCGGACGTTCTATCAGGTGCGCTGCCAATTAATCGTTTTCCCGATTGACTCACATCCTCTTCAGACGGAGGAAGTCCAAAATCACCAAATCGGACAGAACCAAAATGGGTTCTAGATCCTTCGAACTCGGGTACCATGGATTCACAGCAAGACCAATGACAACACTTCGAGATGATCAGTACAATAAGGTGTATCTTAATAGAAGACTAACTTGTAATCAATATTCAAACTTCCCACCGCATGGCGGAGAGAACCCAATATGCTCGACCACATTCTTGGTCCTGTTCGTCAAGCCAGCAGAGACCATCCCTCAGCAGCATGTTTTCCAGAGCAGCTTTTGCACGATCTGTTGTCCAGCCCTTCTTTTGTACAAGCATGTTTTCGACTACTCTTCCATTGGTTTCTTGTGCAATGGCGAGGATAGTAGCCTGATCGTCGTCCAACTCCTTCACAACACTTCTGACCATCTTCTTTCCCCCAATTTCCAAGACTTGATATCCGGCACCTAAAGGTTGGAGTGTCTTGATACTGCGCACGATGTCATCCTCTGTTATCTCCCCGCTATTGACCCCACGCAGTTTAGACACCATTCGTACGAGTTCAGACATGTTGATTAAACCCCCATTGTGATGTCTCGTGCTCACACACACGTCAACGATTTGAACACCAAGCTCGTACTGCCAATCACCGATATCTAGCATTTCAGCCCACCACCCGCCTTTCCTCGGACCTGCCAATGGGTCGACGCCTATCGAGTAACACATTTGTTGGAATGCATGGCGGAAAGTTGGATCGCCTTTGATGGAGCCACGGTGGGCTGAGGCGAAATGAGCAAGAGCGGTACGGAACTGTGTGAGCTGGGAATGGAGGCGATCGACTTGAGACTGGGAGATTGTGGATGATAACTGGGCATAGGAGCGCTTTGACTGCTCTTGTCTATCAAATGCTGCAAGACCTGCCCCGCGTCTATGCATGTTGAAAGTAATAATAATAAAGTTATTTAATTCTAAATTGCATGCCATCAGCTTACGTAACCATGGCTACCGGCTCTTCTTCTGGCATTACTTTGGGCCGAGAAATGTGCTACCGCCGCCTCGATGTTCTTTGGGATCTATTGGGTCATTGATCGAACACCACCCAAGCGTCGTATTCAACTGGCTAGTTCCGTACGCGAAGGTTATCAATATGGACATTGATCGAAATGTTCCTGGTCATTCAGAACTACAATCAGGGGAAACATGTCACATCCAGGATCAGCAGTTCCATCAGCGTGACGACAGAAAACGGGAGTCGTGCTGATTGGTCGCTAATTAGTCTCGCATGTGCCCACACTGCATACCTACAATTTCCTAATTAGGCATGCGGTCTGCAGCCGTCCCAGATCGGAATTCTAGCCGACTTCTTTGTCCGACTTCAACAACACGTTTCGAGTAGCTGCTCAAAACCTCTTTTCATTTGAATCGGTGGACATGGGCGCCTGGCTCAAAGCGATTCAGCCCACGACTGCCTCAAGCTTGTAGAACTTCGTGTTTGTCCATCATGTCCTCATCAGCTATAAATATATGGAAAAGTACTCCAGATATGGTCATGTTGCATTTTACAGAAAACATGCCAAGGCTTTATGTATATGGGAAAGATTGTATTCTTAGTATATGTTTACAGGGAAACACCCGCCTTTGGGTAAACTCTCACAGAGCCAAAATGCACTTAAAAGCGATATCGAACCACAACAGTCATTCAATCAATCTTTACTGTCCTCTCCTCAAGAAATGATTTTCAAGTGTCTGTTGGGCCTATTCCTCGCGCAGCTGACTGTCGCTCAGTATGGCGCTCCTCCCTCCACGAGTAGCGGCACTCCTGCACCAGCCCCATCTGCGCCACGCGATGCGCAAGGGCAGCATAACGTTGGTATAGAAGGCCCACGCCCTGACATCGCTAATCGCTCTCATAGATCAACGTTTTCGCGGATGGTAACTTCGTCTTCGATCCTGCAAACATCACTGCTCAAGTTGGCGATCTTGTCACTTTTTACTTTCCAAAGTTCGTTCATCTAGTCGTATCCTTCAAAGTCGCTGATTCGTGGAAACAGTACTCAGCAAATCCCTCATTCAGTAACGCAATCATCTTTTGCAAACCCTTGCAGTTACCTTACGGCAACTGGTAACAACTCGGCTGGTTTTGATTCTTCGCTTGTCATTGGCACACAATTTACGCTCAACATTACAAGTACTGATCGTAAGTAATTTGTCCCATTTCTCTTCATTGATGATACATTCTCGTTTCAAGCAATCTGGTACCATTGCAAGCAGGTGAGTGACAAGTGATATTTTCTAGGCGCGAGGGATCCTGACATGAGCAAAGGTTTCACATTGCGGAATGGGTATGGTCGGCAGTATCAACGCTCCAACGAGTGGTAACAACACACATGATGCATTTGTTGCTGCCGCGAAAGCAATTGGGTCGAACGAAGTCACTGTAAGTTCTGGACTGTACGAGTTTCAGGTCAAATCGTTGACTGAGATATTGCAATTCAAAGGAAACGGATAATGGTGGTCCTGTTTTGCCAGGTATCGGTGCTACGGCTGTAGGACCACCAGGTTCCACTTCTGGTGCTCTGAAGACTACTGCCAAAGGCGGCCTATATCTCATCATTTTGGGAGCTATTATGTATCTGAATTGAATCTAGCAGTGTGGTGTTTTGCCTTGAAGGCTTCGTATATATATACAAGTTTGATGTCAAGTATCCGAGTACTGTTCGGCCAAGGCTAACATCAATTATTCTTGAGAGAGTTGTAACTGAGGAACATGGCCAAACTCAGAAAGAATCAGATTAGTTGTTTCATCGTAGCTCGGAGTAGAAACATTCATTTTCGCATTTGAGTGCAATATTTCTGCAGTATTTCTTCTGTCATGAATGATCATTTATGGCATAACAGCATGGAAGGATCACAATGGACCCTCAGCATAGAGCAGACAGTGTAGAAGTTTGCAAAACAGCACCCAAGAACAATGAGAATAGCTCTAAACGGAGGTTGGATAAGCCTCATACTATCCACTGACAGATGTAATCTGCCTGACTGGAGGGAGCCCCTTGAGCCTGGGGCCCAGCTATGAAGAAATGGCCACTGGATGCTGTGTCCAACAGTTGAAAGAGAGGTGAGAGTAAAGGTAGGGAGGATGTAAGTTATGAGGTCCCTGAAGTGGTATTGAGTTCTTGTGTAAGGACTTAGCCATGAAGATCATACAGGTATGGGAGATTCAGAAATAGCGTCTCGGTCATTATATTTCTTGATTGGTTAGGTCATATAGGTGCTTTTGATTGTTGACACGACGCAGCCACTTTCATCCTACAGGCAATCGGCATTAACTCTGGTGCTCCATATGTTTTCTAGACTACCCCAGAAGTTCACTTCTCTCCTCGGCGATGAGGCGAAACTTGCCTTCCCTACCCGACCAGGTGGAATCTCAAAGCTAGCAACGGTCCGGGTGCGCGGTCTTCCCTTGCAACTCTCAATGGGCCTGATGGCAGAACACATGTAGAATATTTCCGCTACAGACAATTATTGGGAACAGGTACGAAACGTTTATCCTGTTAACGCTATTCATAAAATCGATCCAACTTTTAGTATTTCGTCCTGTTTGATTCGGTTTCTGACGTATTCTCCCTTGTATCACCTCACCACAGCATGTTTCCTCTGTCTAGTATCAAGATAAAATCTAATTCAACTCTACAGTCCGGCGCGCTTTGACAGATGCTCCAGAAAATGTCATCACGTTAATCCAAGTCGTTACTTCTCGTCTATTGAACCTTGTCTCTGATCACACTTTCCCTTCCATCTCAACAACATCGGTAACCGCACTCGCCTCGTCCTTCATAAAGGCAGGAACCAGTTCAGTAGAACGCAATACTACGAAAGAGGTGTTGAACTGTCTGCGTGTGCTGGAACGAGTACTTCCTGTCGTCTTCGATGTTGAAGGTGAATCCAACACTTTTGAAATGGAGGTGCTGTGGAAAAGAGAGGAGGTAGAGGACGATGAAGAATTGAGATCTCTTGTGGAGGGACGAGAAACTTCAGAGTTCGTGATTGAAGATGAAGAAGACAGCGACCAAGAAACTCAATCACTACCTCAAACTCCCGGGCTCAAGCCATCGCAAGGGAAGAGACGGCTTCCATCCCTAGGACATCGCTTATTCAACTGCATATTTGATCTCCTCTTTTGCTGTGGGTTTACCCTTCCGATGAAGTTTCAAGTTGATCATCATAAGATTCATTATGTTATCTGGTGCGTACTCAATCCTTTCTGCATGGGTAGATCTCATAGGCTCTACAGGGAGAAGGGGGTGGGTTCAGCTGTAGATCCAGGTTCAAGTCATACCTATGATAGCAACAGAATCGAAGTTCTCCGTTTGTTACTCGTACTTCTGTCTCGCCAGATATATGTTCCCCCCAGTTGTCTTTTCACAAAGCCCTCGTTTTACTCATTGCATCTTGTTCAAAAGACCTCCAGACGCGGCGTACTTACCCTCCTATGTTCTCTTCTGAATGTTGCCATGAATTCCGCCACAAACAGCGAAACTGGCATTAGCAGTATGGCCGGAAAACTACCTTATAATTACCTCGTCTTCAAAGGGGAGGATTCAAGGACGAATCTTGTGGGCATGTGCCTGCAAATACTCTGTGTTTTACTTGACTTCCAGAGCGGGTCAGCCCGAGACGCCACTACAGGTTCAGGAGATGCTCAAGTCGTTTCACCAACAGCCAAAACGAATACGTTTCGTTATTTCTTAATGAAGCTGGTGAGGCTTACAATACCCTCACACTTATCTTGGTCTGACTTTCTGGATAGCACAGGACGAAAGACTTTGATTTTATCATTGATGGGATTATCGGTATCTTCGAACAACAGATGGCTACCATCAGCAATATCCTTCCTGGCTCACGGAAGGCCATACCTCATATCAATGAAACCAGTCAGTTATCTCATTGTGACTGAGACAAACACTCACGAGTCACAGCCATTTTTTGCTGGAAGATTCTTGACCTGAACAAGGTAGACAAGTCTCCCAAACAGAAATTTGGAGGCTAATATTTTATCAGAAATTTAGACTCCATCTTCTTGAATCGGAGAAGTCCATGATCTTGCTTGCATATCTATTGTCTTATGGAATGGAAATTAAGGATAAGCCCGGTGAGTTCTCCGCTGTGTGAGTCAGGAAATATTAATATGCTTTAGAACAACATGGTCTATGCAGAGCTTTGTCGTACATTGTTCAGACACTGTCTGGCGAAAAGTCGTTTGGTGCACGGTTGTCTGGTCCTATCAAGGGCCAGGTCCCAGCTAAATACAACAAAGGTGGAACAATGACAGATTTCTTGATACAGGTCAGTGCATCTTTGTGAGAGGGACTATTATTCTCAACTGAGTTTATTCAGATCGTCTACTCTATGATAGCGACAACATCCGGGAGTGTCAACTCACTTTATCCAGCGCTTGTCATTGCTCTATCAAATGCATCTCCGTATCTTAAGAAACTTAGCGTCACAGCCTCAATGCGACTCATACAGCTGTTCACTTCCTTCTCAAATCCACTCTTCCTCTTGTCGGACGAGGGACATCCTCGACTCCTATTTTTAATGTGAGCTTTTATCCTTTCGATGCTTCACAAGGATCTCAATTGCATATTAGGCTAGAAATTTTCAACTCTGTCATCTTGCACTCTTTTTCAGAGAATCCCAATCTGATATATGCCATCTTGTCATCTCATAAATCCTTTGAGGACCTCGGAACATTCACACTTCTACGGGGCCTCTGCGAAATCAAACATGCACGGCTAGTCAAAGAGGAACAGGCTCGAAAATCGGAAGGGTCTCTGGAACCCAGAGATTCGGGTGACGTAGAAAAGGCTCGGCTTCTGAGTGAAGGGATTGTCAACGAGGAAGATGAATCTGCCGGACAAGTAGAGGCATCCGTAGGCGGTGGTAACACCAACGTTGCGGAGGGCAGCACGTCCCCAAAGTCGGAAAAGGCTAGGGGAAAAATGAAAGAGAGGCATTCGTTCTCAGCTGAGGACGTTGGCGTCGCTGCAGCCTCTGTTGGACGAAATGGCTTTGTACCAACCGAGGAATGGGTATGCCTTTATTCGCTCCTGTCCCAAGCTTCACTCATGATGACCACCAGGTGACCTCATGGTTGCAGGGGTACGTCTGAAATTAATGAAACACGACATATATACTGACTTACTATAGCTTACCACTGGACTGTGTACGTTTGGTCATATCAGAACTCCTTCCAAAGATACAGGAGATACAGACCTCCAGAAAAGCTGCCTCCAAGAATTTTGCCATTGATTTTCTCGCAAATACAACTCTGACGCATGTTCTTCCTTCGGCACCCCCAATCGTAGCTCGGAAATTTATTGTACGTCTCAGTTTCTCGATTGTTAGAGTTGAGGTCTTAAAGCGCTCAAAATTAGTGGTCCGAAGCATCTACCGTATGGCTGACATCGTTGATTTGGGGAGAAATATATGTTCGGGGGATGTCACCCTTGGGCATATGGAACGCTACAAATGTTCGGTTGTTCTATGTCAAGCATACTCAAATGCAACAAAGGCAACTTTCTGATACTGTGACAAATGTGGTCGGAGGGTTGCTCGGGAGAACGTCTGATAACCAGGTCCGACGTTCCTGATACTCTGCTATGAAAGGCTTAGTCCCATGTATTTATATGTACTTTATTTCTTCTGCTGCTGAAGATGTCGAGGGTATTTGGGGGTTTATCTCAATTATTCGTTCTTCAGCTTCAGCGTGTTCAGATGAAAGGGTACATCAAGTAAGTAGCACCGCCACCAACCTTCACTCGTCTGCTGTTGTGAGAGGTAGACTGGCGTCGTAAGTGGCTTTCCTCCTCCTCGTCCATTGTGTGAGAGAGATGCAAAGTCACATAGGAATAATGGAATGGATAAGATTCTGTTATCTTCTCTACCGGGTTTGAAGGACGCTCAGAAGGCTCTTTTGCGCAAAGGTCTGCTGTTGACTCTGCAAATCTTCATCCCATACTCTGACATCTACCAGGAAATATAAACACAGTAGCTGATATTGTTCTAACACCTCCACAAGACCTAGCAAAGCGATGTCGCGTTTCGTCCTCAGAAATCAACCAACTTACACGGGACATCTGTCAGAACCAAGATAGTCTCCAGTTCACTTTCCGTACACTGGAACATACGACCAAGAGTGATTCGAAGATCTTGACATTGGGAGATGCGATTTTGGATGCTGCTCTGGGTGGTGGTTTACGAACGGGGATGATATGGGAGATTGTAGGGGAGAGGTACGTCTATGCTTGGATATCCTCCCTCAGCTATATCGTTGACTTGGAACGACTTCAAGTGCTGCGGGGAAGACGCAGCTAGCCCTTCAAATCTCTTTGTATGCTCAACTTCCAGAAACACAAGGAGGACTAGGTGGATCAGTCTGTTATCTGACGACAAAAACGAAACTTCAAACTCATAGACTTCTGCAAATCAAACAGGCAAGAAACCTTCAAGATGCATCACTGGAGGATGTGCACACCCTTTCTGCGCCGACTGTGCATGTCCTCCTGAATGTCTTGGAGAATCAGGTTCCTGCGTTCATAGAAACGCTCGCGAGGACACCTTCGCGAAAACCCGTCAAACTCCTCATCATTGACGCGCTAGCAGAGCTCTTTCACCTCGTTGAGAAAGTATCTACAGCATCCCTTGTTGAACGCTCGCAAAAATTGACTCAAGTATCTGCACTTTTGCATCGAATCGCTGATCGCTATCAAATCGGGGTTATCGTCTTAAATGAAGTGTTGGATGCATTCGATAATTATACTGTTGACTTTGATAAGAGCGAGAGCGGATTGCTTGTATATTCTGAACAGGCTAGATGGTTCAATCGCGCGCACACTGTGTACGGAGAGAATCAGAAGGAGGCTGCTCTCGGGCTCGTCTGGTCGAATCAGATCAACGCGAGAGTAATGCTCTCTCGGACAGGACGAAGGCGATATATTGAAGACATGGAAGAAGAGAAGGGACACAAACGGCGCAAGACCGAAGGTGAGGCAAATGGAAAGTCAGATTCCGGAGACCCTGTATCCGAGAGGGAACCTTCCCTGATCCGAAGGCTGACGGCCATCTTTAATTCTGCTGGTCCTTCGACATCCTGTGACTACGTTGTAACATCTGCTGGAGTAAGAGGAATGCCTAGTGAAGAAAAGCCACCACAGACACATGGACATGAATGTTTGCAACCAGAACTCAACTCCCAGCCTTGCGATGCTCTTCCTGGTCAATCTCCAGCCCAGCCCCAAACGCCCGTCACGTTATACTCGCAAACTGTAATACCAAGCAGCCAGGAAGGGGAATACGATGATCAGCTTTGGGTGGACGAAGAATTTTACAACAGCGTTGATTGGGATAATCTAGAACTAACATTATTGAGGTCGCAAGAATTAACATTATTGAAGTCGCAAGAACTAACAAATTGATCCTCTGGCGCTGCAGAAAACTGGTGAGAAGCTGTGAATTTTTATTGTATGAGATGTATTGTTGATGTGTGATCCAGAGTCATGGCTCGCATTTGTGAAAGAACATGTTAATGTTGTTTGGACTGATATCTGATAGGAGCTTCGTTGAAGGTGCTATAGAAAGAGTGTCTACTTATCCTCTCTCATCGTTATATTTTGTAAGGGGATTTCCGTATTTTTCACAGCTTGTTGCGACATGAAATTGCATAGCCCGCACTTCCATGGGTATATCCAAGAGGACGTCTTGCCGGCTAGAATTATCAGGGAAATAAAACTCTCGCTGGGATACGATATTCCACCAGTGATGATCTCTCCCCTTCTCTCCCATTCATTTTCGGCCGGTTCATCACTAGTGAATAACCCTCATATTCATGCACACGAGCATGCAAAGTATAACTACTATGAGCAGTACCACTTGAGGCGCTCTTGGTTTGCTTGGTCAATGGTGATGACCGGACCAGTCTTGGTGGTGCTGTGGGTGGTGGCGCAGGAAGTTCCTAACCTCAAAATGCTGATGCTGAGTGAATGGTATAGTGTTTACAGGTATGGTGGTTCAAATGGTACTGGATATGGAACGGGTGGATCGGAGAAGTTGGTGATACAAAACTGCAAGCACACGCTGGACAACGGCTGGATCAACCAGATCTAGAACAAGCGGCATGAAATTCCATCAACAATAATCAAACTGGGGCTAATCGGCCTGTGGTCTCTGTAGGCGGTTCAGACGTTTTGAATCCAGATATGAAGG
>Ga0153987_1000617_pt1 | contig 10862 bp, 5 predicted proteins | sample TSNC071MetaG_FD_102279 | JGI IMG/M metagenome (GOLD analysis project Ga0153987, IMG submission 102279) | Attine ant fungus gardens microbial communities from North Carolina, USA - TSNC071 MetaG | ecosystem: Host-associated > Fungi > Mycelium > Unclassified | place: USA: North Carolina, William B...
ACTGAGTTGAATCAATCAGACGTGACTGGGTCCCACTGTATCGACACTGTATCGACTTGTGAATACGATCTGTCGACTTCTTATGGGTACAAGAAAGGGTCGAGGTTTTACGATATCGGACATTTTCTAGGGATCGAGATGCCATGGTTGTTATGGACGACAGCGTAGGAGCCTAGGGCCTACCAAGAATAGGATATCACAGGATGGTGATTCCTATTCCTGCATCAAGCACCTCTCAGAATCTCCCTCTCTATACGCAGTGCAGATATTGATTCTGGAAAGCTGATATGGTCGAGATTAGTTGGCACCAACATCGGTAACAGGAGTGTTGACAATTCTTCCAATACATCGGTGCTGTCACCATCTTATGTAAAAATCAATCAGGCGTCTTTTAGTTTGAGGTGTCGATCTCCTGAGGCATCGATCGATAGAAGGGGAAAGCTCCTGATGTTGTGTATATTGATAGTTGAATTTGATCTTGCCATCATTGAGGATCTTTGACCGCAAAACGACAGGTGTTAGGAGTCTTCAGATGTCATGAGAGGATAGTGAGGGCCATGGAACCTGATTCCATTGGAAAAGGAAGTAGCGCTGATAGCGGAAGAGGTCCTCCAATATGTGGTAGGCAGTAAAGTGGACCGATATCTGTCAATGTCTTTGATACGTCTTTCTTGGCTCCAGACTGTTCACATTAATTGTACATGTCAGTTTCTAGATATCGATACCGGGCGAGAGACTAGATTTCAGCTGCATGAGAGATGAATTCAAAAACCATTATGTTTCTATTTGGCAGAGTTTGTGATCGAGCCCATCACGTGACTAGATGTTGAAGGACGCGCCGGGCGTTAAGACTGGTGCTCTTCTTCGCACTAACAAGTTTCGTAAATTACTACGAAATTCCAGTGCTCCTAGGGCACTGATACCGCCTATTAGGAGGCTGGAGTGTGCTGGTGGCCAAAGAGATCAATCAAAATTCACGAAGTCAGTTTGTCGGTTACTCTCATTTATAGCCAGTTATTGACAGAACCAGATCTCATATAGACAGACCATTGTCATTTTATCAAGTTTGACGACGAGCTTCATTTACATCAAATCCACTCTACGAATCTCAAGACCATATGCACATCTGAATTTTATGCAAATATGTTACCAAATCTATCAAACACTCATTGCACTAACGTTATTTCTCATGATCCTCATCAAATTCCATCCATACGACTTATCTCTGCTACACCCTCTGCTGCAGGCTTGTGCGCTGACGCCAGTGCTTCGTTCTCGAGATCCTTTGAGAGTTCATGGACGTCTGCTTCTCCTTCCATTATTTCTCCCAAGCCAGACGCACCAACTCGCAAGCGTCTTGTTCCAAAAAAGTCTAAACTAGCACTCCTCGGTGTCGGTTCCAAGGGCGAGGCCAAAAATCTTTCTGGCGATGATCGTCGGGACAGGGCATCCACTTGCCGGAGCTTCAACATTCACATTGACCAAATCAATGATCCCGAACTCGAGGATGTTATTGTTGTTAAGAGGTTAAAGTCGCGCAAAGCGTTAAAGGGGCTGAAGTGGGACCCTCTCGGGGAAGTTACGAATGTTCAGGATGTACCTCGTGGTTATCCTGCTTCTAACGATACATCAAAAGCGGTTCAAGACAAGAAATGGTGGAGCATTGGAAGGGGCAGAAAGGATTCCAAGGAGACCACAGGCCAAGAAAGCGGGAAGGAAAATGAGCTGCATGCTCAATGTGAGCCCCTGTCTCCAGTATAAATCTAATGTCATCACTCAATGTTCTACTGTCAGTTCCAAGGAATCAGTCAAAAAGTAAGTTTCTGGACCTTCGCCCTCGGCCAAAGAATTCATCTCTGTTTTGACTCCCCTGAAGCTCTCTCATCCAAACAAGAGTGGAAATCGAGCTTAGATGCTCTTGATTCCACTGCCTTGTTGAATTCAAACCCTCTCCATGCTAAGGCCTCGGAGGAAACTTCGCACCCATGTCGAACTCAGAAATCTTTCACTCCTGAATTACTCAGGGAGACATTTCATGCTTCGTCTTCTTCTCGCCCTGCTTTTCCAATCCGAAAGCTCAATGATACAAAAGATCAAGATTCGATTGCAGTCCGAGCTATTCGATCTGTAAAGTCCTTGGCCCGTCTTGGAGGTTGGTCACATTTAGGTGTCAATGAAAATGGCGTAAAGGAGGGTACCATCAAAGGGAAGAAAGCGAAGGAGAAGAAGGAGAAGGGAGGGGACGACAAGAGGGAGAGGAAGGAAAAGGGAGGGGAAGGTAAGAGGGACAAGAAGGACAAGAAGGACAAAGAGAGGGGGGAGAAGAAAAAGAAAAAGAAAGAGCAGAAGGAGGCTAGGGAAAATGGAGAAGGGACCATCCGAGGGAAGGGGAAGAAGGAACGGAAAGAGGATAAAAACAAGAGAGAAAAGAGAGCGAGAGAGGAAGAGAATGAAGCAACCCTTCGTCTTTCATCGTCAAGCTTCGAGGCAGGTTCACTCACCGAGAGTCTGGAATATGCCGACAGCACGCAAACTTTGGGGAGGAGGAAGCAATCGATCTTAGGGCTCGCTTTAAGCTTTCGGTCTTCAATGCGCCTCCCTTCTGTTCGCAGTGGCTCAACTGCATCATCAATTTTTTTGCAGCCAAATCGTCCATCTCTCGATGCCCTCGGTAGTCGAGCGAAGGAGAGGTTGGGCTCAACAATTAGTAACGCCTCATCTTTGAGACCGGTTTCTGTGACCTCGAGTTCAAGTGTATCAGTTTCGAACCGTCAAAGTCGCGGGAGCGTTAAGTGGGACGAAGAGGGACTACAGAGTGGCAGGCGTGAGATCCAGAAGGAGAAGAAAGAGAAACGGCAGAAGAGAGAGAAGGAGGATAGTACGAGGTCGAGTGAAGGGAAAAGGAGAATTTTGATAACTGATGTGTTTCCAGAAGTCGCGTCAAGTCAGGAGGGTGGCGCAATTGATGTTGGCCGAGGGGAGGAAATTAACAAGCGGTTCAGTACTGCATTCCCTATTGCTACGATTGAGGAGACAGCAGGGGATGACCATGAGGACGACACGGAGGAAATTCATGATTCACTTGTATATGGTGGCATTTTGAAGGAGAGCGAAACAAAAGATCTGCTGCAGACGACTCCAGTGAAGCGGCCCCGAGCTCGACCGATGTCAGAGCAGTTGCTAGGTAAAGTGCGGCCACGCGCAGTCTACGAAGACGACGAAGGTCTGTGACATGTTTGTCTTTGTTCTCTTCAACCCGCTGATATGTCCAAAATAGGTGTTCTATCAATTCTTGATGCCGCCACGAATGATCTGGCTCAGCTTATCAATAATTTGGACCTCGAGGCAACGCCAAACACTCCGGACATATCTCTGTCACGACCAGTTTCAAAGGATTTCATCGACAAGTTCAATGGCAGTCCTGTCAGGAGGACTCGGTCCGTCACCCGCCATGTTCCTGGGGAACTTGGTTCACGACCCAGTACTGTCTCGATATCTTCCCTCCGTCCATATGCTCAATCCAGGGGCAAGGCAACAAAAACGTTGACCACACCTGTTTTCACATCTCCTGTGGATGATACCATTGTAATGACAAAGCCCAATGAACTTGACCTCGGTCAACCAATTAAACCTTGGCCAGTTCTTTTCCAACAGATCTCCCCGGTCAAAGAACGTCATGATGTGAAGAGGGGCGACGAAGAGAAAGTGCTTCAAAGTGAAGTCATACCTTCAAAGATTGGCACATGGAAGAGAGGTCACAGGCGCACGATGACGCCCGGGCCCGAACCTGAGTCGACCCCCGTTTTTCATCCACTACGGCCTCCCAAAGTTCGTAGGTCTCACACATCCGATGCAACTGATGCCAAAACCACCTTTGGAGCTTCCATATCTTCTGTTTTCGCCCTTCCAACAGAGGCCTCCAGGATCGATGGTCTTGGAGATTCAGTTTCCCCCCCTTCGTCGCTGAGCCGAAAGGCTGATGCATCTACGGGTGGTGCAAGGTCAATTTGTCCTGAATCTAGCTTACTTTCATCACATGATTGTGCTGCCTCTACGGAAAAACGAAGGAGGATGCCTGCTACCCTTGGAGGTTCAGATGTATCCTGCTACGCCGTTCCTGAACTTGATGCGTCAGATCCTGACTCTGATATCCCAGATGAGCTTCAAGACATATTGAAGGCTAATATCAATGACGGCTCTGACGACACTCTTGATCTCAATAGGCGTTTAATTCACAATGACGATGACAGCACCGATGTCGAGTACCCGCGCTCTATTCTGCCTCCTCTTGACTTTGCCGATCTTCCTTCTGAGGTTCTCAGCCCTCCTATCTTCGACGCATCCCTCACCAACAATGCCGGCACTCTTGAAGACGTTGATGAAGGGCAACATGGTGATGCGGATCTGGATCTCGACGCGGATACGAAACAATCATTTGATTTCACTGGAGAGTTGCGAAGACTGAACGAGTCTGGTGCTTCAGACCGTCACAGCTTTTTTGAACAACTTAAGTGTGCTTTCAAAACGCCGGCGATGCTTGATTTGAGGTGTGATTTGGGGGGACTGGTTCAAGTAGAGGTACCGCCCGTTCCACATCTACCTCAGGGTTTCAATGTTTGCAAGAACATATCGCCCAATATTTCTTCTGACAATTCTCGATCAACTGGGGATGAGTTGACAGATGGTATTGTCGTGGCAGAGGAGCATACTGGGCTGAGTGGAGGCGAGGGAGATGGGTCAGGAGCCTTCGATATCTACAAGTTTTCTAAGTTACTCAATGTTGAAGACCCGTCGACATTGGACATCCAGTCAACTCAATTCGATACATCTGATTCTAATGTCAAGAGATTCGCTCCCAACGGTATTCAAGAGTCACCTCTGGTTAACAGCTTTGATTCAAGCCTCAAGGTTGACTCCGCAGATGTGACTGGTTGTATTATTGTCAGTACAGACCCTACTGAAGACGTAGGACCATCTCGTCCCTCCAATCAGTCTGCTGAAGTGCGTCTGATGAAGGGAGAGCTCAACAAATCTTTCAAATTCGGAGCAGTTCGTCAAAATGTCCTTGAGTCATCACACTGTTCCAAACCACCTCTGACACTCTCTGACATCATTCCCCGCTTCGACCCTGTTGGTCCACTGTTGGAATCGTCCACATCCTCCCAACGAGCGTTTCACAATGATTCCCTTTGTAAATCAACTTTGACTAAGGAACGAGATCTACCTCGACAGCGCCCAAGAGTCGCTTCAGATGCCAACCGCAAATTGAAACAAGTTCAAGAAACAATGTATCGTCACTCTCACGCATCTGTCTCTAGCTTTGCTGGACTCGATTCATTTGAAGAAGTCCGCCGAGGGTTTGAGTTCAATTCCCAACGTCCTGGTTTCTATCCTCCCCCGGCTGCCAGTGATATACGAGCTGATTGTCGTGTTCGCGACTCGGTCATGAGCATTGCTTCTGTCTCTTCTTATGGTCGGGTCATTAATCCCGGTATTCCAGACCCATTCGACTTTGGTTTGCCGAGCTTGCAGGAGTGTCCTTCTTCGGAGGATCTATCGACGTCGTTTTCCATTGACGACACCTTTTCATTCCTCAAACACCCATCTAGAACACGAAAGAGAGCTGATAGTGATGCTTCTAGTTTTTATTTCCATGTTCCAACCTCTCGCCCTCGTGATCGACGACGCGAGTCTACTTTATCTGTCGCATCCCAAGCACCTCCAGTGAGCCTCTTGAAAAGGAACTTTGCGCTGCACAATGATTTGGATGGAAGCACTAGCTCCCGATTGATGCCAGGCCAGTATAAGTGCTTGAACGCATCTACGGAATCCGTTACAACTGACTTGTCTGCAATGCGACTTGGACGACCTGGACTCGGCGAAAAGATGTTTGACACGACAGATCGGGCCCTGCCTCCCTCATCAACCTTATCAACTCGTAGTCCTTACGAATTTTCACTATCGCCAATGCCCGATCAATCAACATTGGACTCAATTTTGGATGGTGATCGAAGGATCTCGGTTGAAGTTCCAGACTCAATTTTTGATAAAAGTGGTCAGCGCATTTCTGTGATTTCTGAAAGTTCAGTATTTGGAGGCGATGATGATGCTTGTATACAACCTGGTAATCTGCCCTTGCACCAATTCCGACCGTTGTCGTTCTCGAGCGAGGTTAGTGCTCACAGTCCCTTGAAAGACGATGACACGATGATTTCAGTGAGTTTTTTGTATGTGTGGATGATTTTGGTTCTCAAGATTGTTAGATGCTTGGTGGCGGTCATGTTCGTCGACGATCAATTGATTCGATTGTGTCGGGCTCGCCTTGTGCACGTGTTGAAAAGCGCAAATATGCTACTCTTCGGGATATTAGAGGAGCGGTTGAACATGCATCCCCGAAGAAGACTGAGGCCGCTGAGAAATCTACGACTCTTCTCTCTCCTTTCCAAGTGGCTTCCCTCTCTCAGGTTCAACACCATCCGCAAGAAGATTGTAGCTCAGAAGAGAGCTGTTTTGTGGGCCGTGGTGAAGACAAATCCACGTTGTGTAAGTGAGACCCACCCAAAACTATTATCTACGATCTAATTGCGCCCCAGTCCGTCCTGCCCCAGTGTTCACACGTCCACCTCTGACCTCCCGATCTCGTTCAAACACTTTCATGAGTTTTGGTGATGACACGCCACCTCTCTCAGTTTGCGAAGGTACTTCAATATCGGGGAGTTCTTTGTCCAGCCTCGATCTATACGATGTTGATACTATGCTTGGTCACTCCGTCCATTCTACCTCTACTCAGCAACATGTTTCTTCTCGTACACGAGCTCGCGGACAGGGCCATCGTCGACGTTACTCCCACATCCGTTCTTCGCGGACCGGCTCAGTCTATGAGACCATTCAAGAAGAACTTGCGAGTACTCGAAGCTCTCCAGCACAGTCTATCATTCAGGAGAAAAGTACGAGGGCGGTTGGCGCGACAGCTTCAGTGCACTCCGATCTCGATGATTCCATTTCCATGTCACTCTGGGATGATGAAAAGAGTGTCACTGCATTGAGAAGGTACTATGCTCTTCAGGATGAAGCACAAAGTACGGTAATGGAGAGTCAGCGAGTTTGGCTGGATACGCCATTTTCAATTTTTGCCGTTCAATGTCAGTTCCATTCGGTCCATGCGCATTGGTTACTTGCTGATTTTTCGTCTCCAGCTTTCGATCCTCCACATCACCTCGAGGGGATGAAAGCCTTGCTTGAGGATTCTCTTCAGAATTATGGTCCTCTCCCATCCGAGCTTCGCCCTCGCCGGATACGCTCTCGTAAAGATTCACGGCCCTCTCCGTATCCTCAACTTCGATCTGTCAAATACGTTGCATCTCCGGAGACTATATCATCACCTGTAAATACAAGATGCTCGACTGCAGCCAAAATCCAAATGGTGCCAACAAATGACTCGAGTCCTCTTCGTCCTGCCAACCTTCCGACCTCACGTGTATCAAATACAAATCGCATGATTTCCCCCATCAAATACAAGAGTGGCTCGAGCAGGTCGGAGTCAAATGCAAGAAGGACCACTTTGGGCTGGACTCAGAGAAATGGAGTAAAGGAGTATACGGACACCTTTGGAGTGCTTGCAAAGTTGAGTACAAGTACTACTACGAGATCGATAGACCAGAAAGAAAATCTCGCTGGAATGGGTAGCATCCTATCGTGAGTCGAATCTTCGTACAATTCCGTCGTCCTGCTCACCTATGGATTTATCTAGACATGCAAACTCACTCAGGTTTCATCGTCCGAGACCGAAAGGTCGTCCCACAAACCATAAACCTACACAGCGTCCTATCAAGACTTAAGCTGAGCTTATGATCGTACGATTTCTCGTTCCGTTGTAATAGACATTTTTTTATGTTACATTTCTTGTTCCGATCTTCATGCTCTCTCTCTTCTCTGACACTCTTGCAATGACGTAGTTTCCATCCATAGACTCTCGGGAGCATTGGATCCCTTGTATTTTTTTTGCGGCTGACCATTTACGATCTTGATGATTTTCCTCATGTTTCCTTTCTTTTGCGTCTCTCTTCCTGTTGGGTTTTTGATCTTTTGTAAGTAGCTGATGCCATCCCATCAATTGTTGTGTTCATAGATCATACCAATCCTCATATTGACTTCTCATAGTCGGATTCTCAATTTTCGTCTGATAAGCTGTGCATCCGATAAGGACCTTGGTCTTTTGAGAAGACATTCAATCCCCGAAATACAACTTCCGATAAATTTCTCGATGTCTACACGAGATAGGGATGGTTATTATTGCATAATATCACGTAACATTATTAGTGAGGTGATGGAAGGCTAAGTCTGAGACGATATTCGAACAGGAGCTGAACGGGTCCAGATAGCGTATATCAATGGATTTTGAACATCCTCAACGACATTGTAGGAGGTCATAGAAAGACCCCAGTCCTGTTCTGGTTTTTAGTTGAACTTTTTGACTTGAATAAATTTCAGAACAGTACGAGCCTACGAGATACTGAAAACAACCAAGCAAACAGCTCAGCGATACACGGCACCGGTGAAGGTCTGTCCTACAAAAACGAATAGGTAACTATCATCAACCTCGGATCTGTATAATCCGTCTATAATCCGTCTAGATTATATTCTGATCGTGAGATTTAGTTTCGTTTTTCCTATGACAAATTGCATAAAGTAATGCGATCTCACAGATGTTATGATTCATATGGAGGGCACACGTCATGGAATAAACTCTATCTGTCAGCATTCCGGTTATGCCGCAGGACAACTGAGGTGTCCAACACGATTGCTTTCACTATGCTCTTTTATGCAAGGGCTAGTTTGACATATATCAGAAATCAGTCATATGTTGTTGTCAGAGTGCAAAATGCAACTTGACCATCCTAGGGAGTGTACTCTTGACGCCCATAAAGTCAGCGCCTCATGTTTCATATAATTCAACATGATTTGAATCACTTTTTAACAATACAGGGAAGCCTAATAATTTGGATACAACTACTGGTCCGTAGGAGCAAGATCATCAAACTCGGGACAGAGATCTTTCCAATCCTGAGGGGTAATCTGGGACGCTGAGCCCTCAACGTTGTCCTCCGGTGCCTCAGCGAATACGATCGCAAGACCAGCTTCGAGATGCCAATCGATATGACTGAGAAAACAAAAAAAGACAATTAATGCCACAACTGATATCTGGGAGTCAGTAGCGCACCAATGCAAGAACCAGGCACCCGGATTATCAGTGACTGAAAAGGCATTGAGTGGAAGTGAGAGAGAAGGTTAGTTTTAACCACTTACAGAATCGGAATGTGGTATTGCCACCATTGATAGGATACACATCGCGACGGAGAGGACTGTCAATTGGTGAGGAATACTCTCATATATATAGAATCACGGTTGGCTACGGACTTTACGAAATTGAAGGTATCATCATTAGATGGTAAGACGACATCGAAGGTATGGCCATGCACTACAAAAGGAATGAGTAAACTTCATGCAGTGGACTATATAGCAACATACAGTGGAATGGATGCGCGCCGGCTCCTGGGATATTGACCTCGATCAACGCATTCCTTGGGACGACGAAGACTTGTTCAGAAGGAAGGAGATCTTGTGGTTGCTTGGCACCACTCAAGATTTGGAGCAGGACAGGGACAGTGGGTGAGATATAGGAAATACCGTTAATGTCGAAGAATGGAGGATTGGGCTGGGCAAAGTTCAGGACAAGAAGATAAAAAAAAGCGATAGCTCACCCTCACCTGAGCGATATTGAGCGTAATATGGCGATCAGGGGGACCGTCACCGAGCTGGTGGATTTGATAAGAACCGACTTTAACGAGAAGAACTGGAGATCACATACATTTCCAGGGCCAACTTGTGCGATGGGCTGGAGGAAAGCTTCTTCAAAGAATGAAGAAAAACAATAAAGGCCACACTTACGTGCATCTGTTGGTCGAGTAGCTTGGGCCCGCCAGGGTTGGTTGTAGTAGGCTCAACATCAGCAGCACCTCGGTATCGAAGGATAGCAAGCGTGAGACTTGTGTTTACTACAACGTCTTTCAGAGAGGTACAGACAGGTATTGCCGGGAAATGCCGTACAGTTTGGATTGTTAGCCGCAGCGCCGCCAGTTGGAGGTGCTCTGATCCAGTAATTATTTACTGGTTGATTGGCATTGAGGATTGCAGAGACCCGCTGAGCAGTATAGATATCTATATTCTGAACTTCAACTGGATCATGTTCAATGCCATCGGCCTCCATGAAGGTGATGTTATGGTTGTCAATAGAGAAGGTAAAGAACGGCCGACAAGCTAGAGCGAATATACGGAGCCTGTAACGCTTGCCTTTTTCAACATTCACGACGGCAAACGGAACTACAAAGGTTCAGGAAGATTCCACAGTGAGATCGGTGGTGTGATTTGAAAACTGAGCATACGTACCGAGAGGGCCACCGTTGAATCTGCCCTTCCCGTTGATCAGACCAGAGTCTTGCACCCTGCGACGTCAGAGTGAACACGTCTTTCAACTACAAAGCGGCGTTATGAGAACTCACGGTACGATACCAGTCGAGAAAAATGCATTGTTGCCGTCGGGCGCCAGAATATGATACCATTCTCCCAGGGTTATGACAGTGTCCTCGTTATCAACATCGTACAGATGTTTTAACGGGTCATTTGGATCTAATCCAAAACCATGTTAGGGACTTATTTTCGAAAGTTATCCAGGATGTACCATAAATCACGATCGCGCCACGCAGGCCATCACAGTACTGGGTCGAGAGATGAGAGTGGTACCAGAAACTAGGAAGGGTCAGCTCCGTGGTATGTAAATTCAAAAAGGTTGATGCTGACTTTCC
>Ga0153987_1000618_pt1 | contig 10859 bp, 9 predicted proteins | sample TSNC071MetaG_FD_102279 | JGI IMG/M metagenome (GOLD analysis project Ga0153987, IMG submission 102279) | Attine ant fungus gardens microbial communities from North Carolina, USA - TSNC071 MetaG | ecosystem: Host-associated > Fungi > Mycelium > Unclassified | place: USA: North Carolina, William B...
GGACTGCACAGTACAGGCTTACCATTTTTTAGTATCTTTGTTATTAACTTTCAAAATTTTTGCCTTGATGCTTCCTGGACTCTCTAGGACGTGTGAATATAACGCGACTGCTGCTCCAACGTCGAACAAATGGCCTCTTTGCCAGTTGAATATTGTTTCTTGAGGTCCAGTTGTAGTTTGTCGTACATGAGAGAGATGAATGTACCAAAAGGACTCTGGTACGAAGTTTTTAACTTGATTGTACCGTTGGACCACGAAACCAAGGGTTGGGAACTGACAGGGTCCTTGCGAGACGGTTGGTAAGGGTCCGTGATACTGTAAACGCAACCACGCACCATAAGAAACAAGTTTGTCTCCTAGCACATGAAATTTTGTTTGCAACGACAGGGTTTGCATACGGGTAAATGCAGCACCAATCTTAAGATCGAGCAAAATTCGTGCTTCGACAGCATCTGCTTGTGCTTGATCCAGTTCTACTGGGTACTGGGCCGCACGATGAATTTGTCTAACAATGCAGTCAGCGATCACGAGTGATCGAAAAAATAAATCTCACTGGGCGATGATAGCACTAAATCGCGCTCGTTTGACTACAATATTCCTATTTGTCTTCCTGCATACATTCACAATCTCCATTCCAATATGTTCTCCCTCCCTATCGCAATCCGTCCAGATCATGAGTATATCCACACGTCTTGCCTGCATCATCAAATTTTGCTCGATCGCTTTCTTGTCTTTGGCCACTCTCGACTCGACAGGTGCGTCAAAAAGGTCGGCAGGGTTACACGAATGCCATTTCCGATGTGCGTCGGTAAAGTCATGATCCAAGAGATGTCCTGACACGCAAGTCACAATATAGCCTGAGTTGGTCTGTGGATAGTCAAACTCGTAGTTCTTCACGTATTGTGACTGTGTGTTGCTCTTTGATAAAACCAGTCTCAGGGGATGTCATTGTGAGATAAAAGGAGCCTACAGTAGTAAATCTTCCTCCAGAGAGAATTTGAGTGATTGACTTTGAGATGGATGGTTTTTCGGCGACGCAAAGGACTCTCATTTTCTGGGATCTGATGAGGGAACCAGAGACGCGTTTATGAGTATGTCAAAATCACATGATGAACAAAATCACTCACATGACATCAATGATATCAATTTTGGACATAGGTATTGTCCCTTCATTGGAATCACATAAACGCGCGATGGACGATTCTGTAACAACAAAACTTCTGACATTGCTCAATGTATCCGCAACAAAGGTGTGCAAGTACAAACGCACGTACCAAGGCCATCTGGGTCCTTCTGATAAACTCAACAAACGCAAAACCGCATCATTCGCCGAACCAAGGCCTGAACCCAATGATATACCAGCAAAAACCGGTGTGGAATTGGCTGTCGTAGATGCAGCAGTGCAGGAGGAAGTGGATGTTGCTCATACGAAAGAGGACTCCAGTACGTGCATTCAGAGTGCTATCCTCGTGACCCTATTTGATTGCCTGCAGTCTCCTATGAAAAGCACTTTGGCAACAACCCTGTCATCCTTACTGACTCTGCAAGAAATGATGTGGATGGACGTTTATGGATGTCTACCGACAAAAGATTAGGGACACTCGGTCCCGCTGTAATTTCAGTTCCCCAGTCCTCCGAAGCAGTGTCCATATCTGCCTCACTACCTACGCCAGATGTAAGCAACTAATCTATTTTTGTTTTTGTAGAAGATTGTGTTCATCATGGCAGATTTTTGGCGGACTGAAACTCCCTTTTCGGGAACGCCAATCAAAACTCCCCGCAAGTGCGTCTCCAACCTCGCTGCTTCGCTTGTCAGCTAATTTCTTTGAGCCCAGAAACTGCTCAGTTACAAAACGATCTTCTCGCAGCTCTTTCTACCCGGCGTGACTTTAATCTCACCCAAAGTTATCTTGATACTCGGGGACCTATACGAGAGGCCATTGCTCTTCATGCCCTGGACCACGTTTCAAGGCTGGTGCTCAGTCCTTCAACTCCCCTCCCATTATTAATACGAACTTGACAGAAAACGCCGGCGAGTGCTGAAAAATAACGATCGTCTATCCCACGCCCAAATTTCCACATCAAATGAGCCGCCTGAAGACGTACAAGACCAAGGCTTTACTCGTCCCTCCATCCTCATTCTTTTACCTTTTCGTTCTTCCGCATCAAACTGGTTCCATGCCCTGTCCTCTCATGTTTCCTCTCCACAATATAAGATTGAAAACCAATCACGGTTCCTATCGGAGTACAAACTACCTCCGGGTACCATCGACAAACTGACAGCTGCGGAACCAGGAACATATCCGGCAGATCATGTCGAGACGTTCCAGGGAAATGTCGACGACAATTTTAAGATAGGCGTCAAAATGACGCGCAAAAGTATGAAGATGTTCACGGAATTTTATGGCTGCGATATTATCATGGCAAGTCCTTTGGGACTTCGGCAATCGATCGAAAAAGAAAAGTAAGTGAATGAAACCATTGTCTTCGTGTGCTCCTTTTGACCGATGTAGGCATGCGGATTATCTGACTTCAATAGAGATTCTTATCATTGATCAACTGGATGTGCTGACGATGCAGAATTGGGACCATGTCAAGGTGAATCTCACTTCCCTTTGAGCATCCTTCACGATTGACAAGCTGGTCAGTTTGTCCTCTCATATATCAACAAGCTTCCCAAGGAGTCCCACGATACAGACTTCTCCCGCATCAAGTCGTGGTATCTTGACGGACAGTGAGATGATTTGAGGTATCGCACTGCTCCCGTCTGATTGATCTTGTTAGCGCTGCCTACCTTCGTCAGTCTATAGTCCTCAGTGCCTATGAGACAGCAGATACAAGGGCATTGTACAACTCTTTCATTAATGTGGCTGGTAAGATTCGCACAAATAGAACTTATCAACCCATCTCTGTCCCGGAAGGGATTGAACAAGTGTGTCCCTTCCTTTGTCTTGCTGTACTCATGTCCTGATAAAATGTCGTTGGCTAGTCTCTAGTCCATTTTGATTGTCCATCACCACAGAATGAGCCGGACAGGCGGCTCCATCATTTCACTACTCAGCTTTTGCCTGCCCTTTTGAAATCGGCGGTCCAAAGCACAAATACAGCAGTGTTTGTGCCTTCTTCGTTTGACTTTATTAGAGTGCATAATTATTTCCGAACACAAGCTGGAGTATCGTTCGCGGTTCTTTCCGAGTGCGATTTTCTTTCAGAAATACACTATGGCTTTGTCTCATTATGAATGTACAGGTACTCGTCGAACCAAGATATTTCTCGCGCTAGGCAAGCGTTCTTCAAAGGGACTAAGTCATTCCTCTTGATTAGCGAGCGTTTCCATTTCTACAAAAGGTTTGTCCTCCAACCTTGTTAGTCATTGAAAAGTATCGATCATTATTTATAGATACAAAATTCGCGGGATCCGTAACCTCGTATTCTATGGACCTCCTGACCATCCTCAGTTTTTTACGGAATTCCTATCATATCCATTCCTTGACAGTGGTGTCGAAGCGTCGGATGTGACGTGTAAAATGCTGTATTCAAAGTATGATTGGATGCGGCTGGAAAGGATTGTTGGGACTGAGGTGGGTTTAGAGCTGATCAAGGGTGTATAGTGGGTGATTCGGTGATGGATCTATGCCATGCTCCGCATTGCTTTCCGGATCTTTGTTTATCTTGATGGATCGTGATCGACGATTTGGTATTTTCGCAAGTTTGACAATATATCATAAGTCGTCGAGATGATCCATTTAGACGATCGAGAAGGATTGCTGTAATTCAGTTCTCAGGAGGATTGCCTTTGGTTAATTGTTAAGACTATGGGAGACAAGTAATGTGACATCGAAATTCGGACTATTGGAATGAAGATGCCCATGAGGGAAATGAACTAATGATCAGGATATTTGGGACAACAGAATGACCATGGTGTAAAACAGTGTAACAGTATATGTCCCAAATGTCACCTAGCATGGTTGATGGCTCAGGGTTACTAGCATATAAGTATGTGTGTTCTTTGTGATTCTGATCAACTGGGATAATGGGAAGTGGATTGGAGAGGAGGGACAAGATATCCATATCAGCCTGCTGTATGAGTGGAGAGGTGCATTAGTTCACTTCAACACTCTCTCTGGACTAATGCAGTCTGTGCATTGTATGTAAAATCAAGTTGGGATACAAATTGGCAAATTTTGTCATGAGGGAATGATTTGGTGAAAAGATTGGCGGCAATGTGTTCGAGAGTTGCATTTGGAAATCATCAAGTGTGAGTCCCGTGATCTCCATTTTTTCTGATCTTATCCCTACCAAACAACAGCAACTATTAAAAGTTTCCATGCAAAAATGGTATCCTTCCAGTGTGTTATTTTAATTTTCCTTCACATAAGCATTCAATAACATCATGTGCTCTGTTATAGGTGTCATAGTAAGGCCAGACTCTGCCCAGTACTGTCTTTCCAGCTCAATTTCTGAAAATCAGATTGTGGCGATGTTGTGAAAAAACCGAAGCTTGATCAGCATCGGTCCAGATGCCATGGTGGATTTGATTGCATAGACTGTTCGACAGTATTCAACAGTCCTGCGGAATATAAGATGCACACTTCGTGCATTAGTGAAGCAGAAAAGTATCAAAAGAGCCTGTACAAAGGGCCTAAAGTTTGTACTCAGTGACATTCCCTTGTCTTTCTACTGACAGTCAACATTTTCCTCCCTTCGCTTAGATAGGCAAGAGAAGCGACAGCGAAAAAAACCAGCAGTATGGAAACTATAACCAAAATTATCGGAATGGTTTTGCTCGTGGCTGTGGAAGACCGACATGGGGTGCACCGAGGAGATGCCAAGTGACTGGTGCTAACGATACCCCTCTTGGAACACCTATTCGGATGTCGCCTGTTTCAAGACCTGTCGAAGTTGAAGAGGAAAAGGCTGAGGGAGCCGGAACTAGGGCTGCTCAGACGGAAGAAACACTGGAAAAGCAAAAGAGGGACAGGAAGGACAAGAAGGAAAAGGACAAGGTATCCAAGAAGGAGGAGGACGAAAAGGACAAGGATAAAGCAGCTAGGAAGGAGAAGGAGAAGGTATCCAAGAAGGAGAAGGTATCCAAGAAGGAGAAGGACGAAAAGGACAAGGATAAGGCAGCTAGGAAGGAGAAGGACAAGAAAGATAGGAAACGGAAGGCAGAGGACGAGGTGTGATCCATTTAAACAATTATCTGTGTTCCTGAATCTCACAGGCGAGTTTCTTAGGGAACACGAGACGACACTCAGTCATCGAAAAAGAGAACGAAAGTTGAGGAACAGGTTGTTGATCCCTTGTCATCAATGAAGAAGGATGTCAAGGAAGAGAAAGAGAAAGACAGGAAAAAGAAGGGGAAGAAGCAGAAAGCAAGCAAAATGAAGGAAGAGGAGACGGGGTCGATGGCGGAGGGAGGAGAAGTAAGGGAGAAGAGACAGAAGCAAAAGATGGGCGAAACTATGGTTAGTGAGACGTCCATAGCAGTCAATGTCGATGGCGACGTCGAAATGGCTTCACCCGGAAATACGTCTAATGATGATGGGAAGAGCCAGAACTCAAGGAACAAGAAAAAGAAAAAGAGCAAGCAGAAGATATCTGAGAGGGGCGAGGATCAGGACAAAGAAGTGATTAGATCTGTGGAGGCTTGAAAAAGGAGAAGAGATTCAGAGAAGGGGAGAGAGAAAAGTTGATGCTAGTATTACTATCGAGGTGCAAATTGCTGAGCCACCGTTCACCGGGTTGTTATTTAAAAGAGTCCAATCCTCTTGGTACAGGAATGTTGGTTACATTATATCTGGTCAGTACATAAATCCACACGACACACTGGCACTACATTGATGGATCCTGGTGCGTTGTTCACGTAGACCATCATGATGATAACATTTGGAAATTCAAATTTGACCTGTGTGTTGGAGCATTATTTGACTCAAGTTGACTTGGCCTAATGTTCGTCGTCTGTCACTTAGATACGTGTCTGACTTTTACTAACTGTCACCGGGAGTCAGTTATCAATCTCGTCTTGGTCAAATAGGTCCACTATTCTTGCTACCTCAGTCTCACCATCCGAGGACTGAGGTAGGCTCTTGTTTATCTTGGATGGGGAGACTGCTATAAGGTTAAACAAAGGACTGATAAGGGAATAAACAAGAAACTCCAGGTCTTGGAGACAATGTTGATACATGCAATTGATGATTTCGGTATCTTGAAAAAGTAGTTGTTTAGGTAAGACACGTGTGCCGTGCATCTGCCGTAATTATATCGATCCCTCCTCACTCCTTCCACATGCAGGCCATCCAGGTATGCCGTTCCCGTTGTTGCTGAGGGCATATTCATTGACTGTGACAACGATATTGCAGTCACATATCTTTGCAGTTCGAGAAATACTCGCCCCTGTAAGCGCCTAAGTTGGCTGCCGTGATCAAGATCAGTCTTATAGATGTTGTCGGTAGGTGTTGAAAGAAAGCAAATTCAAGGAGCATGGACGTGTAACGCCTGGTGTGTATGTGCCACCTACCGACACAGGTCTATGGCTTAATTCATACGCACCATCCAGAGGAATTCGTCTCAGCAGGCGACTTCCTGGTTTACAAGTTCCCTGTTTGGGCATGGTGTGTTTTTATGTTTTTTTCTCAAATGAAGTGTGTCCGAGCTACCACATCCAGGGAAACCGGAGATAGGTCCAAGATTCGTGATTTTCTTCCTCCAGACAAACAGTACCTTGTTACGCGGGGTGTACCTTGTCTACGACGCGCAACCTCACTTGCATACACGGACGCTGACGAGGACGCTGAACGACTCCTCTCCTTTTCTGATACCTCTGGCGATGAATGGGTTGAGACGCACGCAGGCCGAAGGTCTGCGCTCGTCTCTTTGCAGAATCCGGGTGAAATTCGAGATATCCCAGATCTGGACGGTACTGGAGAGATGACCAATGGAATACACCTGATTGATGGTGGTAGTGCAGGGAAAGAGAAGGAAATGAGCGAAATTCCTGATCTAGACGATATACCAGACATGGAAGAGGATCTTGAGGGCGAAGACGAAGCTACCGCTGCTAAGCGGAAACCTCCTTCCTCCATCCCGTTGTCTTCAAAATTCAACGTTGATCAAGGGTGTGTGGTTGACGTCAGGCATGTCACTTCTTGTTCCTCCCAGTTGTCCTTGCATGGCACTTCGTCACCTCAATTGTGTCATTCTGAAGCTAATTTTTGCGTTGTCCAGCCAAATTGAATCAGCGAAAGGAAACCTCATTCAAGTCCGTACTTATGATGTCCTGATAACATACGACAAATATTATCAGACTCCTCGTGTCTGGCTTATTGGATACGACGAGAACCGCACACCACTGACTCCCCAACAAATTTTCCAAGATATCTCAGCCGACCATGCGCATAAAACTGTGACTATTGAACCATTCATCCACTCGACATCACTACAAGCTGCATCCGTGCATCCATGTAAACATGCAAGTGTCATGAAAAAGGTCATTGAACGTATGAATTCTAGTGTCGTAGCAGAACAACTTGCGCAACAAGCTGCTGGTGGCAAGACTGGATCCGGCGTTATGGGAACATCGAAAGAAGGGAAGAAAAAGTGGTTATTCGGTGGTGGAGCGAAGAGAGATAAGGGTGGTGCCGCTACTGGGGCAGGAGTGGAAGAAGACCAGGTTGAAGGAATGCGTGTAGACTTTTATCTTGTTGTTTTCCTGAAGTTTATTGCTTCCATCGTACCGACGATCGAAGTTGATTCAACGACCTCGTTCTGATTGCTTTCCGTTCCCCTCCTCTGATACACTACATGGTATACCCGTTGTACTTAGATTGCGACTCCGCTTGATGTTTTTGGATCCATGTCTGTACTGTAGACAACTGCTGCTGGGACTTAACGATGGTAGTGACAGATGTATTGTAGCTGAGTTTATGCATCAATGTGATCCTTTGAGCTACAGTCAATTCTGTAATAATCCATTGCAGTTGGGAGAAGATTCCCTGATTCATTTAAAATGCCTTCTGAGCAGAACTGCCTGTCAAAACCTCGTGATGCAATACACTTGTATTATATCTAGTATAGATTGATTATTAAGGAGGGAGGAAAAGGAGGAAAAGCTATAGGTTTTTTTTACAATCAAGAGTATTTGCTTGATCAAGGAAACAAAATGCACTGTGATTGTTTTGAATAAGGTGTAGTAATTCCAAACTAGTGTTAGCTTAGGGTTGCACCTCTGTATTAGAGTTAACAAGAACTTGTTAGAGTTCCCATTTGGATTTGCCACCTACTTATTATTATTTGTATACATTTACTAAATCCCATGCCACTCTTCATGTCTTCATACATCATCTATGAGTCAGTGTTCTCCCACACATTTGATGTTTGTTAGAAAGTAAATGTCATGAACCACCAGTTCAGACCATTGACTAGCTATCACAGCTAAGTCAATATGTATTTTCTTTTCTATTTCTTTTCCTTTATTTTATGTTCTATTTATAGTGTGGGAAAATATATCACACTATGTGACATAAGGAGTGACAAGGTCATATCAGGTCATGTCACATGTCATATCACACTTGGTCACATGAAGGTGCAGGAAAGTAGTGCATAGACCAGTAGGATTGTGTAAAAGTAGATAGACCAAATAAATGAGGACTCTAACGAGTTCTCCTTGTTATAGAAATATATGTCTCAGGAGTCACCTATTAAGGTAGATGACTGAGTGTATTACCTATAGAAATATATGTCTACATGTTGGAGTCAGTGGACATTGAGGTTATAGGTGGGTATAGTTCTCACCTCAGGAGTTACCTATTAAGGTAGACGACTGAGGGAGTATGGTGTATGCTAATGGTCTTTTATACATAAGTTGAATGTATGCATACCTACTAGCCATAAAGGGGGATCCGGAGACATAAAATTGAGACTAAGAAAAAGGGGTAATGTGAGACAGAAGAATGATGGGAGGTGCCCAATGACATCTCTTGATGTTGCAGTCCTGCTCAATACTTGTCTACTCTGACATTGAGTGGGACCTTGAGGCACTTTGCTGACAGATCCTTACACTGGGCCCTGTAGGATTCATCAGTCTCCTGACCATCCTTGTTGCAAACAATGGACGGTTGGCTATTCAGTGCCATACAACAGCCAGTAGCATTGATGACATGGTGTGCCATTGTGTCCCAATCAATAAAATCATGACCATCAAAGGTTCAAAGTAGGCTGAGGGTTTGAGAGAATATGACCTAAATATGAAAAAGGGAGAACATGGTATCAGCATGGTCTATTGCTGTTGCCAGGTGAGTGCAGAGTGCATAAGTACTTATGGCAGTGGATAGTTGTGCTCATAGCTGTAACAGATGCATGGTACATGCCCTGCAGGGTCTGTAACCTGTGCAAGGAGGGCTAGTGAGTATTGCATAGTAGTGTGATGCACCAGTAGACTTACCTAGATATTAACTGAGTTGTACTTAGGATATAGAGGCAAAGCGAAAAGAGATAGATTCATATTGAGAGAGCACAGGCTTATATAATAAGGACTGTGGTGTCTTAAGAATGATGGGTCGTAGTAATAGATCATTCAATATATGTATATATAGAACACAGAATGGAGGAGTGTTTTCAACAAATAGTAATTAAATGCCTCACCTCAGACATTACAGTGTCTCATAGATGACTGAGGGAGTAATGAAGGCAGTATCATCCTCAAATAATGATATGAAAATAGAGGAGTACTCTATCAGTAGTAGTCCAGCATTGAGTACTGCACTTGTTCTTAAGATCTACTGTGTCCATTTGTTGTGTGTCCATGTCTGTTGATCACTAGGCTGTTCCCATGTCATTCCCTAAATACTTAACACCTTCCAGGGTAGCACTCCTAACTCCCACAGCCATCTGTCTATGTCAGAGGGCCATCCAGGCCATATCATAACAGATCACCTATTGAGGTGTCATCTGAGTTATGTTGTCTTTTACCAACTGCAAATGTTTCAACAACAATGACTAGAAAAGCATATAATATACTGTAAATTAGTTCATATATCCTACTTGAGTGTATAGTCTGAGAATTAGACCCATTTGTGATCTGTAGCTGTTGTGATCAATTTGTAACATTGTAGAATCAAATGCTTCCCCTGGATTCCTATAAGACACCGGTTGTTTGGGATTCGTGGCAGTTGCCTCCCAAAGCATTGGCCTGACTTATTGGCCCTGACTTACTCTACCATGACCGTTCTCAGAACTGTGGGCCTGAATCTACGGTCCTTCACAGGAAGACTTGTGGCTTTAGGTGCAGCTTTAACGTTTCTCATCCTCGTCTATACGTATACTGCGCCCTCTGCCTATCAACTCAATTTATCCAGGTTCACGTCTTCACACTATACTTGCTCACCTGAGTCATACTCAAGTGGCTCTTGGGCTTTCTTACCTCGGACGAATGCGTCTAGCATGACGACGAAAGAACAGGCTCTAGACTTTGCCGGTTTCAGCGGATGCGCAAGTTCGAGAGAATATGACTGGCATTTGGCCACTGACACTCCAGAACAGTGGGATAGATTTCCTAATGCCAGTTCTTGGCAATGGATTCCTGGAGAATCTTGCCAGGGACTTCGGCCGCTTGATCCTGTGGCGTTGGTGAAGGAATTGGTTGAGGAAGGTGGGTGGTTGTTGGTCGGTGGTATGTTACTGCTTTAATTCGACTCTTTCACTTGAAGAACGATGATACTGTGTAGACTCCGTTACCGAAAACCACTTCTTTTCCCTCTCCTGCCTTTTGTATCCACACGTAATTGCAACACCGTATTACGCCCCTGGACAAGGCTATGATCATGGCTGGCCACAAAATCTCTATTTGAACCCGAACTCTA
>Ga0153987_1000619_pt1 | contig 10846 bp, 9 predicted proteins | sample TSNC071MetaG_FD_102279 | JGI IMG/M metagenome (GOLD analysis project Ga0153987, IMG submission 102279) | Attine ant fungus gardens microbial communities from North Carolina, USA - TSNC071 MetaG | ecosystem: Host-associated > Fungi > Mycelium > Unclassified | place: USA: North Carolina, William B...
ATACTCAATCTTCAATTATCAGTCGCTGACAACGATTGTCTAACTTGTCGAGCTAGCTGACTTGCTCGTTCGACTACACAAGACAGTGCCCACTGTGACCATCCCACGCGTTATAATCGTACTAGGACCAGACATGATTGCGGCAAATTGTAGTGCCTGTGCAGGTGCCATATCCAAATGAAGCTCCTGGAAAGTGAGTGTTGGCTATTCAACATCATCAAAATGTCTTCAGGAAGCCTTCTTAAAGTAAGTATAGCCGAGGCGTCACCCAGTGTAGTAGACGAGTGAGGATGAGCCTACGCAAGGGGGCCTACTTATACCTGCTCAGAGTTCAACATGTAGTGTCTCAGATAAAGGGGTACTTCGAAGGCACAGTGATTGAGAAATAAGTGAGACAATAAACGGCGGTTCGCTCTCACACTTCTCCGGATCCCCACCGCGGAGATGCGGCGGCTGGTTAGTGCCATTTTTATCTGCAAATGCCCAGTATGACTTTTGACGTCTCATTAAACCTTCCGTAGTCACGTTTAGTCATCGCCATAAATAGAAATAAGGATTATCGTCCCTAATAACCCTCTGTTTGGACTGACAATGTGACCTCGAAACGGAAGACCTTCTTGTGTTATGATGTACCGGGCTCATAAATGAAAAGTAGGATGTTAAATGTTGATAAAATGTCCTTGCAACAAATAGGCTCCTCGAAAAAGAGCAGACAGTGTTCTCGTTTGATGGTGACATATCAATGAGTAGTGTGCATCGTCCAGCACAATGTGAGACTTCTATCCTGAATCAGAGATCGAGATGAGCTTGAATACGTTATCGAATAATACGTTTGGAGAAAGGCTGATCAATTTTCTGATGTGTTCATGCGTCTATGATGTTAGGATAGCTGAAAGCCGTCGGACATTAATTATTGTCCAACAGCGATAATATATTGTGGTCACTAGGACCAGAAACAAAAGGATAGCTCTAGAGCGGTCTAACTACACTTTATGGCAAGTAGTCAAGTGGGTGAGACTGTGTGGGTGTGTCTACAGTCAATATTGGTATGTAGATTATGAGATAAAAATGTATACCAGATTGAAGTTACGTCTCCTACCTAGCCTACTATGATCTCTTTGAGGATCAAAGTATTGCGGTTGAGCCACGAGGTACTACGATAGAATAATACTACAGAATTCTGTTGCAGTATGAATATTCTCGTTTTGTCACTTGTTGCACACCACACGCCTCGCTGTATTTCAACAATTAAAGGAAACTCTTCAATTCGTTTTATATGTCTACTTGTACTTAATCATTTCTATTATAAAGTTTTCTGTCAAAATGTCCCTTTTGAGTAGATGATCTCAGTTTCTGCATCACTGAGGTCAGTTTTTATAAATTAGTGTGATTCTGTTGTGATATCAGATGTCAATCTGATAGCCTAGAGTTCAATCCAACTCAGTCTGATGTCCACAGAACTAAATATATTGTTATGTACCTAGAGTTCAATCCAACTAGATACATCAATAAAGACAATAGAAAACATATAATAAAATATTCACCTTGGTCTGATGTCTACAGAACTGAGGGTAGAAAAACTATTCTCTCACAAAAATACCATGCTTAGTAATCACAACAAAAATAGCAGCAGGAACAGAAATGATGGAGGCAAAGAACACGAAGAAGAAGGAAGGAGGCTCGAGACGCAATTACAACATCAGTTTCCTGTAACACAACTGTTTGATGATAATATGCGGAGTTCATTGCAAGTATCCCAGTAGTCTCGCGACACTGAGTTAGTCTCAACTGATATTGCTACATTCAGTGTACTCCGACACAAAATTCACTCATGGAGGTGCAAATGAACTCGATAGACTTGGTTTCTGTAGCGTCTATTTCAGAACTGACCTACGTCATATATCTTTACCCCATTCATCTCCTGGGAAAGTTCGTTCTTTGCTGCGGAATTGTAATTCTGAAAACATAACGGCACCACGTGCGAGATCAATCCTATCCTACAAGGTAAATCGCCAGATATTAGCTATCGGCCAACCTCTTTCCGCAAACTATCATGGTCAGTTCTGGATTTGAACAATTTTCGAAAACTGACTCTTTATCCCCCAAGGTACTCAACCCTCCCAGGAAAGCCACACTGCCACGTCCAACGCATGCAAGTCCATCCTCATCTGATCATAATACAATAGCAGCAGCGACTGCCATTCCAGTCCCTCCAGAGCTAGAAAAAACACTAGGCACACTCACATCCCATCGTTCTGTACTTGGCTACCTCCTCATTGCACGTGGCGGAACTAGTAGTGCCAGTATTATTCGAAATTCAGGCGTTGTATTTGAAGGAGAGAAAGGCCGAAAGTATGCAAGTGTAGTTGCAAAGATCGTGGAAAGTGTACAGGCTGGTCTTGAGGAAGTGAATAATGGTATGGAAGATCCCAGCGAAACAGTGCGTTTTTAAAGATGGCTTTGAGGTTCTACTAGGATTCTCATCATTATATAATTTTCCAGGATGAGGTGCGATTTATGCGGATTCGGACCAGACGCCATGAGATTATGATTTCACCTGGTGAGTCAAGTAGGACTTCACTGATCATTAGCCACCAATAAAAACACAGATGAACGATATTTACTGGCTGTACTACATGATCCAACAGTTACATGAATGTTGAACATGGGTGTATTATTAGCATTATTAGCATTTTGTCAAAGGGTATGATATTGATAAAAAAAGTCGTAAGAGACAACAAAGATGTATATAGGAACAAGACAAGAAATCATCTGCACACGGTTTCATCACAGAATTAACGTGGATTTGAGGAAATTTCAATACGGGCGTGCGAGGTACGAGAGGATGTCGACAAGAACAATCATTAGGAGATGCGCCTCTGAGCCTTTAAAGGACGACACAACCCTTCTTGGTCTTGCCACCTCTACTAAGAAGAGCAGCACGAGTGGCATACTGGAAGACTTCGCGAACGCCCTCGCCGGTCTTAGCGGAGCACTCCAGATAGTGCTTGGCACCAATCTTCTGGGCAACAGCCATGCCCTGGCAAGAATGGTTAGTCAAGGTTGGAACAAGGTAATAATCCGCACCTCCTCGGGCGTCACAGGTCGCTGACTGGTTTTCCTGAGTTCCTCAATTACGCGGGGATCACGCCGAAGATCCTTCTTGCAACCAACAAGGATAATAGGCAGACCGGCACAAAAATGCATAACTTCAGAAATCCACTACAATTTTGTCAGCACTAAAGCTTATGACACTGGAAAGACTGAATGATATACCTTCTCCTGAACGTTATCGAGGGAATCTGGCGAGTCCACTGCAAAGCAGATAAGGATAACATGGGAATCAGGATAGCTGAGAGGGCGCAAGCGGTCGTAGTCTTCCTGGCCTGCAGTATCCCACAGCGCGAGCTCGACGTGTTTGCCATCCACCTCGACATCGGCCACGTAGTTCTCAAAGACTGTCGGTACATAAACCTGGAATGAAAAGAAGAAAAATGTAGAAAAGGCGAGAACTGTGCAGCCTACCTCTGGGAATGTGCCTTTGGAAAAGACAATCAAGAGACAGGTCTAGAGGAGACATGAACTCTGTATGGGCACCGACAAGGTGAAAGCACACCTTTCCACAAGCACCGTCACCGACGATGACAAGCTTTCTCCTGATTTCAGACATGTTTAGTATGGGTTTAGGCAGAGTTGAGTCCACATCACACCATTTAACTACCAGATCATTACGTAAGCGTCTGTGCGTGGGAACTATCTGCCTCTATTCTAGCCGAGATTGATGCCGCCACAACTCAAATACTCATTGTTCGGTCCTCGACTGCCCATCTCCCACAGTTCAACCCGCTTGACTGTGTATGTGCCGAAAGGGGATGTCGGTGTCGTTTTGAGTTTGAGGACATCGCTGTATAAAAATGCCTCGCGGCGGTGGGGGCGGCGATGGCTTGTATTTAGAATTGTACAGTGCAACTAGTAATGTATGAGCTTGACTGTCTTCTCGGCACATGAGGACCACCTACCTTGAGCTGCCGAGTTTCTGTGATATAATGCGATTGTTTAAATGCCTCGCGTATAATGTCTAGTTGGATTAGACAACATCGTCATACTTGATAATTCCATACCGCATACGTGTCTCAATCGCAGGGTTTCATCGTCATCAGACGGTCCTGGACCAAGGTATAGCACATGTGCCTCGACTTCTTCGGAGTTGATGCGCTTTTTAGTCTTTAGGACGTCCATAGTCTGCAGTTTGACCTGGACTGCTCTGGACTGGTCGAGGACAGCCTGAAGTTGTGGTCGAAGCGAGTCCAGCATTGCAAGAGCATCTTGCACACTGTTATTTTCTCCGCCAAGTGCCATGACACCCAATGTGATATGCAAGCGCCGTGGATCAATGACAATTGAACTGTCTAGACCACGCACCAATGGTCTGCCATTGTCATCGAAGAGCGATCTTTGAAAATGAGCAACCTTGCTTCGCAGAGCTGAGTGGTTGTGCTGAGCACGCCATGTCATGTGGAGCTAGCAACGATGCCAACATATACAATACATACCAGTGGAAGCGCAAGAACTGGTCCCGTCAAATCTGAGCAGTTATGGAATATAGTAAACACACACAGTGGGTTGGTCGGGGTTGCATGAGGCAGTGACATTTGATAATCACGTATGTATATATGTATGTTTTTCCTGTTTGGGAAAATAACCGCAGGCGCCAGGGAAACCCTTGTTTACCGATGCCCTCGTCTTCGCGTGCAGACGGAGACGGAGGGACAACTGCGGGCGTAGTCCTTCCCCTCGACCTAGTCGGCAACGGTATCTCTGATGCGTATGTCATACCCTCGTATCCTACACAATCTTACCCAGTCGATTTTTTTAGCACGTACACAGTCCCCGTAAGCATTGGTGACCAGCAATTTTCCTTGCAGGTCGACACCGGATCATCAGACCTGGTGGGTCTCTCTCTCTCCTTGCTTTGACCGCCACTTCGATTCACAGTCTTCCTAGTGGGTCGCATCCGTCTCTTGTTCTTCCTCTCCCTGCGCTCAGACCGCCGGTCGCAGCTACGACCCATCACCTTCGGGGTCAGATACAGGTCAAAGATTTGAAATTCAATATCTATCGGGTAACGTTTCTGGCCCTATCTACTGGGACCGTGTTCATGTGGGAGGATACAGTGTCGAATTCCAGGCCCTAGGTATACAAATTATCTCTTTTCTGCTTACATTGCTTACTTGCTGCCGCATCAGCCGCTGCTACCAGCGTTACAGGCGAAAACCTCTCCCCCAGCTTCAATGGCATTCTGGGTCTCGCCCTTCCGCTCAACTCCATTATTGCTGAAACTATTCCTCCCGTAACCAACAACACACCCGACGGTGCCGCATGGGCATCTAATCTCTTTTCGATCACACCCACATCAAACGCCCCCTCTTCACATTTTCTCTCTTTATCCCTCTCTCGCCCGGGGTCAAATCGGATACCTTCTTTTCTTGGAATAGGCAGTCATCCACCAGACCTAGTTCAGGACACTAGTCTTATTCACTACTACTCTACCGTCAGCGATGCCACAGGGAGTCTGTTTTGGAAAACGAGCGTTAGGGATATTACTGTATGGGTGGATGGGCAGCCGAGGCCTGTAGACATTGGCCGATCTAAAACTGGGGCTATTTTTCCCAGTGCGGTCATTGATTCCGGTGTCCCTTATATCTTGACCACGACGCAGGTCGCAAATGCAATATATGGTGCTATCGACGTGCATCCTGCTCAGGATGGGAAGTGTGAGTCTTCGATTGCCCAGATATTGCACAAAATTGATAATTATCCATAGATTATGCTCCTTGTCGTATCCCCCTGAACCTTTCTATCACTCTCGATAATCGACCTCCTTTCTCCATTCACCCTCTCGATCTCACTACTGAACCACCTCAAGATAACAATGCAGATTTCTGTGTTGGAATGATCCAGACTGCAGACTTTCAACTTACCGACCCCACATCCGATGTCGGAGATATGATCCTTGGTATCTCATTCATGCGCAACGTCTATACCGTAATGGCTTATACTGTACCCACCGACGATGGTACGTTCCCACCTATCAGCGACTCCAAAGTCGATATTCTCGTGCAGCCGCGCCTTGGCTTGATGAGCTTGACAAATTCTACGATGGCTCTCGACGAATTCAACACCGTTCGCATTCTAAATCAACCCCTTTCTGATGGCCCAGTTGTCGTTGACAGTAGCTCACAAGGTGGAGGAAAGAAAATTTCAACAGGAATCATCGTCCTCATAGCTCTTCTCGGTTTTTTCGCCCTTTGTTGTGTCATGTTCATCGTACGGTCCCTGGTGTACAGGAGGCAATTCTACCGGCGACAGGAGAAAGGTCATCAGACGGATTATAAACATGAATTGGCGTATCAGCTGACACATCGTACATCGGGGAGCATACCAAGCGAAGATACTCTGAGAACAATGCGGTACGAGGCGTATCTAAAGAAAAACCCAAGTTCATCTTCTTCCAAAAGTGGTCCCTTGGATTCATCACTTGTACCTGATGAGTTTGGCGCTCGTTCACGACCTGATGGCGATACACTTGTTACTGTAACCCATCTACCACCCTCCTTACCAGTAGTACCAACTGCAAGTGACCACGAGCTGAATAGACATTCAAAGTCATTTGAACGATACCATCGGAGGACGCCCAGCGAAATACGGTCACTCGAAGAAAAGACAAGAAGTGATGCAACACCTTTGTTATCAGAAGATTCCCACTTTCATCCAGAGTGCAACGATACTAACGCTTCACGATAAATTTTCGTTTCTATGCTTCATTCATATGGTCTAACAACTCCATTATCTCTACGTTTTCGGGTTGCTGTTTTGGATTTTCTTAATGTCGTTGTAAATGCTAATGTTCTAGGACAACAAACTCTGTAAAATCACATCGATGACCAACATCCTGCTTTACCCCGTAACCGATCTACCCATTGTTCGTGAAGGTCATCTACTGTCAATTTCTTCGTGCTTCGTGCTAACAACGAAAACCTCGTTGCATGACCCTCCTTTGTGACTCGTTCTTCAAGTTTCTCCAGGTTTTGCATCATGTTCTCATCTTTCAGACGGAGATTCAAGCTGGACTTTGTGAATTCAGGTCCACATTGAATCGAAATATGTTTCAACTTGGGTGGTAATTTGGCAGGAAACATGCGATCTTCTTCGCCTGTTGATGAGGATGCAAATGCCTGCTCTAATTCTTGTGAAAATGAAACGGCAAGAGTCAAACCCGACACTCGTAGGTATGTTAGGTTGGGCATGACGGACTCTAATCCTCCAAGGCTCAGTAGTCCATAGGGGTTATGATTTCCAAATAAATGAAGACGCTCAAGCGAAGGGAAGCATGATGGTGTCGAAGGAAAAGGATAATAACCGAATATAGTGAGTTCATGTAAACGAGGAAAACAAGCTCGGAAAATGCGAGCGATTAAAGAGGCACTCGTGAGTGAGGATGCTGCGATGAGCGCAAGGGTTTTTAATGTCGGTGCGGCAAGCGTCAAAATGTCCATGAAATTGACAAGTGCTTGCGGGTCGCAACCATCATCAGAAATAAAGAGATGGTCGATTCTACGAAGATGAGAGGGAGTCGCTTGAAGTCTTTCAGATAGGGATTGAATCTGAGGTGTTTTCGTGATGCAGATGGACAGATACCGAAAAGGAAGACTAATCTGAAAAAAGTATCGAGACAAGAGAGAGAGAGATCGTGCTGTATAGCCATCATCTGTACAGGCTAAGCTGAAAATATGAGAATGCAGTTCTGCTGGAAGGATGTCCATGATTGTCTTAATAACTCAAAGGTTTGTACAGCGTATATATCAATTTTCATGGTACAATGAGCAACATTCAGGTGTCGATGGCGCAATTATGGGCTGAAGCACACGTGACTTCTCGATCACAAAATATTTTTGATGAACTGATACATGCTCTCCATTTGCTCTTGATCGTCGTCGTCAAACCGGTGATCGAGACCATCCAGTTCATGGTATTCAATACTGGCACCGACAGTCTTGTATGCTGCTACGACGTCAAGTGATTGTTTGTGGGGCACTTTGGTGTCCTTGTTCCCTGTGATGATATATGTTGGAGGCAACGCCAAGGCTCTTCCGGCGCGGACGTTCTGGGAAATACTGTATTCTATCGGTTCGATGCTTGTCCCTTCGAGGAGAAGTTGTTTCAGCAATGCTCTTTGTCTATATCAGCGAACTCTCTTGGGTTTTGTGTTTCTGGCGCTTACTCTTGTACCATGTAATGGTAGAACATGCTTCGTTTTCCAGTTGCCTCGGACCAACTTGTCTTCTTAGAGTTGGGGTCCATGAATGTTTCCATTTCTTGATCTTCAATGATCCGATCCAGGTAGACCAGTGGTCTGTGTTTTGTCGACCAGAACGGATCAAGGAGATCTGTTATTGGATAAATTGCGGCGATTCCTGTGATTCCTTCGGGTGGTTCAATACCACTCGCTCTGTATCCGATTCCAGTTCCTGCTAAGAGAGCAAGCCACCCTCCTGCTGAACTTCCACTGACAACTAGACGCGATGTATTGACTCTGTTATCAGTGGCTTGAGCAAATTTGTCTGTGTGAAGAAAATCGATGGCGGCTTTGCAGTCTGCTAAGATTGCAGGAAGTCTTGTTTGTGGAGCGAGGCGATAGTCCACAGAGACTACGCAGAGGTTGTGTTTGGCTGGTGCGTAGCGAGTGTGGGGCGCAACAGCTGAAGTAGGAATCAGCCTTGAAGGAGAGCTATCTGTAATACCCGACCTTTGCATGTTCCCTGTCCATGAAATATCAATGAAATCGAGTTAAAGTTGTAGGTAGCTATCATACCTGTAAAAGACCGCCACCTTTGGCAATATTGATGATTGATAATTGTCAACAAGAGTCATGTTTACATACCATGCCACCATAGCAACACAGGAACAGGCTTTTCTTTGGTAGCAGCCTCTGGGATGTACACGTCCATTGTGATTGTGATCCCGTCTACCGTGATGTAGACAATCTCATTCGGTTCGGGTACTGGGGGCGACATCAAGGTAGGATTTGTCATGGCAGGGAACTTTGTGAGCATAAATACTATCACCCGTGGTCAATTCTAGAATAATGTTCGGGAAGCGAAGCAGTAGATGGAACCCATGATCTTTGTTCACACGTCAGTCCAAATTGTTATCAAATACCCAATGATGATCATGGTTATGATCTAAGTTCTGGCATGTCCATCTGACTGCTCATATTGCATGGGGTGTAATGGCAGATCATGATGATATGCAGAAAAACTACTAGGAAAGAAAAGAAAAGGAGAAAAGAGAATAATATACAAGAAGACAACTGCAGTTACATGAAGAGAGATTAGAACACTGCTTAAGAGATGTTGTCTTGGAAAGAGAATGCACTTGGATTATCTTGAAGGAATCCAATGATGTCAGTCAAAGTGTTATTCATTAGTCAATACAAGTTGTTGCATCTATTGCATTCATATAATACAAGATGGCAAAGCTTTTAACCTACACTAATTCTGGATGAATTTGGACTATATTGAAGTCAGTCCACTATACTCTCTTCCACCAACAGTCTATGGGAGTAGTATGAGGTGTGTCAGTCTGTTACACCCCCTTTCACCAATAGTTTGTTGGACCATTATATGGTGTTAAAGTTAATCTGCTATACTCCCTTCCATCAATGATGTAAGGATCAACTTAGTCAGTAACAACTCAGGTATTACCCAGCTCAATGTTGTAGTACAAAAAGAACTTATTAAGAGTTCTTGCTGGATTTTACTGTCCACTTATATCATTATACATGGTCTGTGCACTATCTTAGCTATGTGTTTCCTGGAGTCACTTTATGACATGTCACATGATCCAGTCACATGATCTTCCCCACTATCTTATCTTATCTACATTTTGAGTTAAAGGTCAGCTAGTATATTGTCATGAACCACCTCTCTAAGCCATTGACTAGTCCACACAAATAAGTCAATATTTATTTTTCTTTTCCTTTTTTATTTCATTTATTTTTCCAGATCAAAGACAAAGCTGCAGCCTAATGACAAGATGACTCATTACTGATGCAACAAGCACACATACATACAAATGCCATTAAATAGGAACATTTGTATATAAGTAGTGAATAATGCAGCAGGAACTCTTATTGAGTTCTCTTTGTCTACTCCAACTTAGAGTGTGATTTGTGGGATAGGTCAATCTTACATTTGCTACACTAGAACTCAATAACCACACTAGGTGTCATGAATTGCCCCTCCAAAGGACTTTTGACTAGCCCATATGGCTAAGTCAATATTTATATTTCTTTTATATTTCTTTTCATTTATTTTTACAAAAGTGCCATGTCCTAATGACAAGATGACTCAATACTGATGCAACAATCATGTATATGTACAAACATCAGTAAATAGAACAGTTTGTATATAAGTAGAGAAGAATCTAGTGAGAACTCTTATTGAGTTCTCTTTGTTGATGCTGACATTGAGCAGAGGCTTTATTCCGGCTCAGGACTTAGCCCCTCTGACACTAGAACTCAATTTCCTATCCAGTGACCTTGCTCCTCGTGACCTTGGTAACCTCTTATCTAAGTCAGTGGTAATGGGGATAAAAGTTTATAAGACTGTGTCCTTTATCAGAAACAAGGGTGACAGGTGCAAATCAGAGAACTGTAGTCTCTAAGATGGGTTACAGTTGTGTGCAAACAAGTAGGCACTGGGGAGGTAATTAGAATTTAGGGAGTGTACTGGTAGACTTGATATAAAATGGGCTAAAAATAGAAATAAGTTTTGCTTGTGAGCGC
>Ga0153987_1000621_pt1 | contig 10780 bp, 8 predicted proteins | sample TSNC071MetaG_FD_102279 | JGI IMG/M metagenome (GOLD analysis project Ga0153987, IMG submission 102279) | Attine ant fungus gardens microbial communities from North Carolina, USA - TSNC071 MetaG | ecosystem: Host-associated > Fungi > Mycelium > Unclassified | place: USA: North Carolina, William B...
GCTCTCCTCAGTCTTTTTGGTGTCTGATTTGTTTTTGCATTTTCGAATTTTACAACGTGTTAATTCCCATTATTACTATTATGATTTGATCTATAGTGTTTTGCCTTGGATTGAATACCTATAGGCCTCTTTGCACTAGTATCGTAAGAGTTGATGTCGGTGGCAGGTAATTTTTCTATTATTTCGTCTTGCCTTTGCTGTGTTGGTAATTGTTCAATGTATATGGATGCTTTTGTGTCTTTTTCGTTGTCTATTATCTGCCGTGCGTGTTGGTCATCCATGGGCTTTGCTTTTTTATATGAGTATGACCTTCGTTGTTATGGATTTGAGGGTGAGAGGAACAGGCATATCTAACTTTATTTTTGAAGTGCCAGATGTAAAACCCTTACTAGTCCATTTCCTTTCTACGATGATGGTTGCAGCATGTAGACTCGCAGTGAGCTGTTTCCGAATATTGTATGTAAATTCGCATCCTCTTTTTTCAAACCACTATTTTGGGTTGATGACATACTCCAATGGAATGATGGTTGCCCATAAATAACGCTAAGGGTTGGTATTTCTCGATACACCTACGGAACTGACGGATAGGCACTAGGTAGAATCTGCACATACCAGTTCATGCGAGTCTAAAGAAAAGAAGGGCCAGCCATATCTTCCAAATTATACTCTTAAGAGTTCATTCCTTGTAGTGAGTGAGTCTTGGTGTTTTCATCTCCATTTCTGTCATTAAGCTCGAATTTTTGATAGATATTTCGTAAGGCCTATACAAGATCTAGTTCGCTTTAGTTAACATTTTCCCACTAGGATAAGCCCAAATCTTAAGAACGGTCGGTCTCAAAAAAATTTTAGCTAGAGTTTGAACCCAGTACTTTTTCGACTTTCATTGGGGAAAGGAAGTAGATCTGAGATTGGCCCATTCAAACAAGCCGTTGACAATAGTAAAAAATGTTGGAAGAGAGGCAATGCGGATTCTTCACTGCTTCAGCATCATTGAAAGAGTATGAACTTTTGATGTTGATATCAGTTTCCGCGACAGCTTCTAAACCCCTATCATCTCCCTTTCCGAGATCAGTACCCTTTCTCTGGTGCGCTCGATTAATGTTCACATAGATTACATTGATCTTTTTCTCATTTGCGCCCTCCTGTAAAATTCTTTCGGCCGCTCTGCAAGATGAATTAGAAACCCCAAGGTTAGTCATCCATGGAGAGCCCGAGTCGCTCCTAGCACGCAGCATCGATAGCATAGAGACGACACAGGGAAGGGGGTTAAGAGTCGGGTGACCAGCTACCAATTACGATAAACTCGTCAACCAGTCTCGCTTCACTGTCGTAGCTGTCTCTTCTACTATGTGTGTGCGCCAAAGGCCAATGGAGCCTTTTCTTACTAGTGCCTAGCCATCCTGATAAGCACATGGGCTTGAATCCCGGTGTCTGAGCAGGTAGCGCCTGGATTTGGACAAGCTGAATATTCGGCAAACCAGCAATGTACGTGGATTATAGTACACCTTCATTGACTGCCAGTGGTGTGTACATCATTCTCAACTGTTCACCCTGGCCATTGAATATATGAATATATATACGGTCGTAAGAGGGAGTAAGTGTTCATTTAAGCATAAAAGATATTAACTACGACCTTTTCCTGGCTTCCAGCCCAGGTTTTTGCTCGTCTATTGCTCTAGCAACCCGATTTTGCCAAAGCCTACATGGCGCCATGGTCTGAACTGTTACAACTCCCATGTGCACGTGGGAGGAGAAAAGACCTTGCCCGATCCGTTCTGACGGAGTCGGAATCAAATCCGACCACGGTAGCCGAGAAATCAACATGTTCCTAGACCTAAAGTGATGAAGTGGTCTAGTATGGTTCAGCTGACGTTGATATGAGACAGTCTAACCCTAAGTTCTATGACTCCTGCTCTGCATACTTATATGGATGACCCTTGCAGCTATTCCCTTCAGTCATCTACCACTTGGGTGACATCTGAGACACTTTACAAATAAAGTTCTCCTGATATCTCAAACGAAAAATCTTCTTGATGACAAACCAAAATTGCATTCTTTTCTCATGGATGTCCTGTCGAGAGACTTCTCTCGTCGCTGAGTGGCGTTTATAATATGAATAGTGAACGTGTTATAGCGCAGTATCTGCGGCTGGGAGATCGATCATCATCAGTCAATGCAAAGATTTGCAGAGTGTCAATTCTTCCGGCCGACGTGTCCAGTGAGCTACCTGTACTCCTTACAATTACCTGGTGTGTCAAATAAAGTTGAATTCTTGACATCTGGTCAAAAATAAATGGGTCGTCCTTTTCGCAGCCAGCAAATTTTATCGCTTGTTAAAGCTAGCGGTTCCGCCTGCACTTGCAGTTTCTTTTGATATAATAAGATCACAATCACTATGAATTTGGATGGGCAATCACTGCAATCAAAGACGAGTGGGAAGCGAGTGATTAATTATTGCCTCAAGCTCGGTGACTCCCTTGAATACCGTGTTGTAGCAGCTTCGGAAAGAGGTAGTACGTAGCGATCGAGTTGAATCATGGAAGCCAATCATGAAGTCAAAGAGAAGTCAAAGAAACTTGAAGGTGAGACTCAACACCTCGAGAGCATGTCCATAGGTGCGATTATTGAAATACGCCAGAACCGTGGTCTATCCTTCACGGATTTAAAAGAGAGAACACACTACTCACGACTCGTAAAATTTGGCCTTGGTCGAATGATAAAGTTAGGATGGGAGCTCTCTTCCTTCACTTTTCCTCGGCGCCGATGCTTCATATACTCATGGCTCCATTGTGATCTGCTTTTCAACTGACTACATGGTCTAGGTCGGTCTATCATCTGATATTCAACAGTTCCCAGATCTGACAACGTGCAAAACATCGAGACTATCCGATTCGCATACTGTCAGTTTGTCTTGGAGTATGAGGCGTAAAGGAAGCCTTGGGTTGCCGTGTTATGCTCCAATATCTGGACCCGCGGCTTTGAGAGAGAGAAATCATCCAGAGCCAATCGTTCCATTCGTACTGGGCACTGGGAGGTCTTTATGCACCACGAAGATGATTATCTTGTGTTGTGTATATGTTAGTTGTCAGTAATACTTGATGTGATGCTTCGGAAGCTGCAGTACCCAATCAAGACTGCCGTCCGTTCTGTCCGCCCATCGATGTATCAATTGCATACCTGCTGCCACTGGACTCAACAGCCGGATCCTTCCAGCCCATCGTCTTCTGACTGCTTCAACTTGTTCTAATTCTTCTCTATCATGTCTTCTCCCTGCACGCCTGTCTCGGACTTCGTGTTCGGGCAACTCCAAAAAGTATATATGGACGGAGGTCTGCTTACTTTTTTCTTCCTCTCCCTTCTCAGCGACTTCACCCCCTACATCACTGTAGCTCCCAAGGAGCCATAACTTCGACCCGTGGTCGTATTCTTTCTTTCTCCCAGCAGTTTTCCTCCGAGTCTTTTTTAATTTATTAAATCGTCATGGGGATATTAAACGTAATATGCCCATTATCCCTTCATCTCGTCAACGCCTTATCCGTTCATTTGGCATTCTCTCCACCAAATCCACCTGTCAAACGACAGGACTGTTGTACTGGCACTCCAGAGACAGACTCTCTTTTTGAACAGCGTGTTCAGTTGATAACGTTCCTTAGCAAAGTAAACTTCATTGTTCTCATCCTCCTTCTTATGATACTCTGATCATAAGTATCTTCATATCGCAGGTCTCTGTGTGGTTCTTTACGTGTTTGAATACAGTCGGCACATTGGCTTCTCACGAATTCTCTCTTTCTCCTTGCACAATGACTCAGTCGACCAGTCGACCAGACCGTTTCTGGGGTTTTCAGCATCTTATTTTGATCATCGGCGCGACAATTACGCTCTTTTCCGCTGTTCTGCGTTTATGGTTTGTTCTTTCAAATGCCTGACATCATTCAGCTCACAAATCAATCGTGAAGGTGTTATAAAACCCTAGGCCATCTCTTCACTTTTGAAATCACCATCCGTCCCAAACATGAATTGATCACGCATGGTCCATACGCCCACGTCCGCCACCCCAGCTACACCGGTGTCTACCTGACTCTGATTGGTTCAACATGTGTCCTTCTTGCACCAGGAACCTGGACAGCTGAGCATGGCATTCACACTCCCGTCGGAGCAACATTGTTATGTCTATGGCTCCTCAAGTGCGCGTTCGCCTTCCGTGGTACTGCGGTCCGGATGAGAGCCGAAGATAAACTTTTGCATGCTACTTTTAAAGAAGGCTGGGAGAACTATGCAAAGAGGGTTCCCTACAAGCTTGTTCCGAGCGTCTACTGATCCTATGAGCTTTTTCATGTACTGAAAAGCATCATCACTCAAGAAAATTGCGCAAACCCTGTATTCGGCCAGGAGTATACAGTGTGAAAGGGATTGTGAATGTCTGGATTGGTGTATTAATAAAATGATGTGTATATTTAATCATATTTTGTACCATCTTCTCTAGTGAGTTCTGTATTGGGGCCCACTCTATTGGAAAAGCAAACTTGTGATGATGACACTATGCTTCATCTTTCTTGTTTGGTCTGAATATTTTTGTTATGTCTGTCTCAATTCTCACCATGAAAACAATAGCTGTATAATAATTTAGATATCTAGTGGATGTTATTCATTACCTGTTAGGAGAACAACCCCCAAAGTCATCCAAAATACATCTGACATAAGGGGTCCAACTTCTAACAACTTTTATAGAACTTGTGCATAGTATGTTATGTTAAGAACTCCAGACCACAAGACAAATCTATACTTCAACCTTGAGCCTATGTAAGGATTGAACTTAGTTGCAATAACTCAGGTTCAAGTCTAGTATTGGCAATCCCCAACATGGTCAAAAAGATGCAAGTGGAGGCAAATGCCTCTGACTATGCCACATAAGGAGTCCTATTAGTGAAGTGTGAAGACAGGAAGTGGAGACCAGTAGCTTTTATCTCAAAGTTGATGAATTTAACAGAAAGGAACTATGATCTATATGACAAAGAGATGTTGGCAGTAATTTGGTGTCTAGAAGCATAGTAATATTATTTGAAGAGAGCAAAAGTAAAATTTGAGATCTGGAGAAATTATAAAAATTTGCAGTACTTTATGACTAGTCAAAAGCTAAGCCATAGACAGGCTAGATGATGGTTGTACTTGTCCAGGTTTGACTTCTCTCTAAGACATGTACCAGAGAAGAACATGGAAAATACAGATGGGCTGAGTAGAAGACCAGACTAGCAAATAAAGGTAGAAAAGAACAATAAAGACAGAGTATTGGTGAAACCAAAATGGGTTAGCAAGAAAAAAGGAGAATGGAGGAGACACTTGTAAAGGAAGAGGACCTAAGGACAAGGATCTGGAGAGCCCAGGAAAAAGACAAGAAAGTGGTAAAAGCAGTAGAAGAATTGAAACAGACAGGAATAAAGTTGTTAAAAGATAAAGAGTGGTTGTAGCAATCTCAAAGCTAAGATGCCTTGAGATTGTATTCAATGTTAGAGTTGACAAGGAGAACTTGTTAGAGTTCCTTTTTCATTGCTCTACTACTTATACAATTTATCTATTTGCATTTGTTTACATAGCAATTGCACCATTGTCAAGTCATGACTCCCTTTCTGCTTATGTATAGTCAAAATAAAGAAAAGAAAAAGAAAATAAATATTGACTTAGTCATAGTAGCTAGTCAATGGCTCAAAGAGGTGGTTTATGACAACAGGGCTATAATACAATCCTAGTAGTCTGTGATTTCTCACTTTTTTTTTCCTCTGGTCTAGTTCTTGATACTTTTTTTTTCCATTATGGCCATACAAAGGTCTGTCAGCAACTGACTTAGTAACCTCAAGCTAGGGTTGCTCAAGGTAGGTTTTTCAGGGTTAGAAAGAGAACTCAATAGAGTTTCCACTTAATTGTACAAGTCCTGTAATGGCTTTGACTCCTGAGCTGGAATAAAGCCAACTGCTCTTTCATCAGTGTAGACAAAAAGAACTCAATGGGAGTTCTTGCTAGATTATACCCTACTTATATACAAATGAATCTATTTACTATTGTTTGTATGTACACGTGCTCGTTGCATCACTAATAAGTTATACTTCCGTTGTTGCATGGCTTTGAGTTTTAAATCTGAAAATAAATAAAAATAAAATAAACATTGACTTAGCTGTAGTGGCTAGTCAACCCTCAGAGAGGTGGTTCATAACAAGTCCTTATATACTACTACAACATTTATTCATGTATCTATTCTCCTATATTGCCTAACTAGCCTGTTTTCTGATCTCTCTCTTTATAGATCCTTGTAGAGATTGTATATTTCTCCTATTGCATTATACTTCTCTTCCTTTGCTTGTTCTTCCTCCTCTAATTCCTCAATAAAGGCTGGGGTCATAACAAGGTCTATTGTAGAGAGATTGGTGTAGTGATTACTTAGTGTGAAACCTTACAGTCACACTCAGTGTCTAAGTTAACAAGGAGAACTTGTTAGAGTTCTCATTTATTAGATCTATCTACTTATATACAATCCTACTGGTCTGTACACTCCTTTCCTACACCTTTATGTGACCAAGTGTGACATGACCTGATGTGACCTGTTACTCCTTATGTCACATGGTGTGACATATTTCCCATGCTATAAATAGAAAATGAAATAAATATTGACTTAGCTATGGTAGCTGTTAGAGTGGCCAACTTTCTAAGCCAGAATTAAGCCAACTGCTCAATGTCAGCATTGACAAAGAGAACTCAATAAGAGTTCTTACTGGATTCATCTCTACTTATATACAAACTTATCTATTTACTGATATTTGTACATGCATATGATTGTCACATCAGTATTGAGTCATCTTGTTGTTAGAATGCAGCACTTTGGAAAAATAAATGAAAAGAAATATAAAATAAATATAAATAATGACTTAGCTATAGTAGCTAGTCAAGTACCTGTGGGGGCAATTCATGACAGTAGCTAGTCAATGGTTCAAAGTGGCAAATTATAACAATTGGACCTAGAATAGCTTGTCAATCTGTTTGTCATAAACCGCCTCTTTGAGCCATTGACTAGCTCTCATAGCTAAGTCAATATTTAATATTCTTTTCTTTTTCTTTTTTTTATCAATCCATTGACTAGCCACTATGGCTAAGTCAATATTTATTTTATTTTCTATTTTCTTTTCTTTTTATAAAATCTAATAATAGAAGCAAGACAAGGCCAAGCATGAGGATGACTTAATTGTGGGACAATGAGCACATGTATGTACAAACAACAGTAGATAGATCTGTTTGTATATAAGTAGAGCATAATCCTATGAAGACTCTAATGAGTTCTTCTTGTTTACTCTAACATCGAGTGGGACCTTGAGGCACTACACTAACAGATCCTTATACTGTTGATCCAACTGCTCAAGAGCATAACATCTTCTTTATCCCTTCTTTTTTTGCTGCTTTCTTTTCTTCTTTACATCATCCTAATATCTACAAGGACCTCTTGAGGTTTCTTCTTCTGTCTGTTTACTTTTCTCTTCAAGTCTTATATGTCCTCTTGAGCCATTCTTTGTCTCCAACAGTTCTAATTATAGCTATTTCTAGTATCCAGGCTTATATCTGTAATCCACCATCTATTTTATCCTCAGTGACATTGGCCAAAGCCTTCTGTTTATCTGAGCTTGGACTTCTAGTATCCTGTCTGTCCTCAAGAGCACTTCTAGAGAAATCCATTATCAACACAGACTAAGACTATCTGAGCATATTATTATTATGAGGGATGGATAGTGGTGATTGCAGCCACTATTCCACTTCTCAAGCTTATTCCTCAAGAACATGACTGGACATCTTGTTCTCTGACTTTCTCCAGACATTTGTTCCTATGTAGAACAAGCTCTTTGGGAGCTTATATTCCTTTGTCATCACTTATTTAGTCAGAAAGTTCCTGACTAGCATGACAATGACTCCAGCTGTAAGGTCGGCTTAGTTCCTAGGCCAGAATGAAGCCAACTGTCCTCTAAGTCAGTGTTGACAAAGAGAACTCGATAGGAGTTCTCACTGTATTGTGCCCTACTTATATACAAGACTATCTATTTACTAACATTTGTCCATGTGCATGACCATTGCATTAGTATCAAGTCATCTTGCCATTAGAATATGGTACTTTTGGAAAATAAAAGAAAAGAAATATAAAAGAAATATAAATAATGACTTAGCTGTGGTGGCTAGTCATATTTTTGTGGGGGTGGTTCATGATACTAGCACCCATTATAGTAGAGGGAAAAGAGGAGTATAAAGTTGAGAAAATCCTCAACAAAAGATGTTATGGAAAATTTACCCAAAATACCTCTTCCTGATTAACTATGGCTCAACTATCTATGGGATAGAGGGAGGCCCATATTTTCTTTTGGGGCCACAGATTCAACTTTTTTCTCTTTCTTAGACTAGCTCAAAACCATCAATCTTCCTTTTCTTTTGCTAATTGGAAGACTTCCTGGTAACTATTGTGACTTGATTCTCAAAAGGACAGACTAAAAGATCTTCTCTCTACTTCTGCTTGTAACAAGTTATACCAACTTGTAAGTCTTAGAAGGACTACTGATTTGAGATAACAGTAGTTACAAGTTAGAGCTACTTTTCCCTGTAACCTTAAACTGAACTATAAATACAACTAGAAGAGAAGAAGACAGACAAGTTCTCTTCTTTTTTTCCTTTCTCTCTTCTACTCACAAAAAAGGTGGAAGACTTGAGGGATCAATCTAGCCAAGCTCTAGGGCTGTTATCTAGGATTGAATAACCTCCTAAATTACTCCTACATATAGTTCTCTAGAAATCCCTAACAGGAGTCTCATTTTAGAGGTTATGTAAGGGACCAAGAGGGTTGGCCAGTATGAAGCCGCTGCCCTAACTCTAGGTGGTGGTGGTCAAGAGAACTCGGTAGAGTTCCTACTCAATTCATGCCCAGACTTTATACTACTTTACATGGTCTGTGCATAGTACTGACTAAGTGGGTACTCTATGACTCATCTACTGATCCCATCTTATCACTCCATCACTGATTTGGCAAAGTGTGGAGATTGTGGGCCTATAAGCTCATATAAGGGTCAGCCAGCCCTTCTACATCCAAAACCAAGTCCAGTCCATTGTCCTCTATTTCTATAATCCTCGGAGTGTCTTCTTCCTCCGAGTATATATCGTACAGCTCCTCTATGGGGTCTAGTCGGTTCATAACAGGTTAAGAGAACCTATAAAGTTATCTCACATTTCAATTCAGCTTGTTATAATTTGCCACTCCAAACCATTGACTAGCTACCACAGCTAAGTCAATATTTATTTTATTTTCTATTTTCTTTTCTATTATTTTCTTTTTCTATTCTTAGTATGGGAAAGTATGTCATACTATGTGATATAAGGAGTGACAGGGTTATATTAGGTCATATCACATGTCATGTCACACATGGTCACATGAAGATACAGAAAAGGAGTACACAGACTAGTAGGATCATGTAAGGGCAACTAGGCACACAATTTGGAACTCCAGGAAAATCCTTAGTTTATTATAATTATTGTACAAATTATAGTGGCTTACCTCCAGGAAAATCCTTAGAGAACAGGATAAGGATCCTGGAGGCAGACAATGTACTTATATACTAAAACTCCCTTGTGAATATACTCTAGTAGTCTTAACAACACTATCTACTCACTAATCACATCTGGTGCCCCTAATCATTGATCGATCGATTGGCTAACTTGGAGAAAACTCCAACACTCCCTAAAATCTATTATTAGAAAACATCGGAGGTAGTCAGGGTATATCTCAAGTGACTTTAGAAACACTGTGAAGTTGACTCGGGTTATTAGAGCTTGTTAGGGACTTTGGAGATAATGCTGAATGTCATGACTCTAAATCGAACCCCAGACTTTCATTGGCCTTCAAAGGCCTCCTAAATAACTTAAGGGACTATAACGCACCCCAATCTATAAATAGCACAGGTCAGGTGATCATATTACATAAACAGTGTAGAACCTTCTAGATAGACATATGACCCACAGGAACTTGGTGCACAGACCAAGTCCAACATGTATATAAAATAGGGATAATATACTGGAGAACTCTATTGAGTTCTTCCTGACCCCTCACCTAGGGTTAGCACTCAGTCTTCACAACCATCGCCTTACACTGAAGAAAGTTCTTCTCTTAACTCAGCTCTGGGACAGATACTTTAGAAAACCTTGGAGATTGTTTGAGAAGATTCCGAGTAATCCTAAGAATGGTCTAAGGTCATTTATAAGTTACTGGAGCTTGTTGGGGGCTCTAGGAATGACTTCAAAGGGTGTTCTCCTTATAACTTTACCCTAGCATCAACACTGCTGGAGTTGTCTGAATTGCCAAAGAATTTATAGAGGTAATCCTGAGTCCATTGGGAACCCATGGAGATTGTCAGAGAGGAGTTTTGGGGGGTTTCTTGGAGAAGAAACGGAGGAGAAATAGCTTTAGATGTCATGAACTACCTTGGACAGACCTTCTTGCATTAGGAGTTGATGGCTGTCATTGATAGACAGCTATAGGAGTTTGTAGTGACACCTCTGGGAAAGTGTTAAGATGGACATTGACATGGGAACATCTGTGTGATGAACACACATGGACCTACAACAAGTGACATGGGAATAACAAGCCATGGGAGTAGATCATAGATACTTTCTAGATTAACATGTGATAACCTGGTAGAATACCTTGTATAAATAGCTAGAGGAAATACCAGGAGAATGTCATAAACCACTCCTTTCACCAAGTACTTTA
>Ga0153987_1000622_pt1 | contig 10769 bp, 9 predicted proteins | sample TSNC071MetaG_FD_102279 | JGI IMG/M metagenome (GOLD analysis project Ga0153987, IMG submission 102279) | Attine ant fungus gardens microbial communities from North Carolina, USA - TSNC071 MetaG | ecosystem: Host-associated > Fungi > Mycelium > Unclassified | place: USA: North Carolina, William B...
CGGTAAAACACATACAATAAACGAGTCGAGGTTTGCATGTGAGAAATACGGCTGCGTATTCCATCACCAAACACCATCTGTGTTTTGTATGTCATGGTAAACCTGATAAAGGTCAAGAGGACTTCGATTGATGTTGTTGTTGCCCTGATAATTCTTTTTTGTGTGAGAATAAGTTCGCAAGTCAGCAAAGTGAAATATGTCAGAACACATACTCAAAGGCACTACTAAGACTGTTTTGTGTATTATAAAGATGCGTTGTATTCTGCCAGCAACCATGGAGAGGGAGTGGCACTCCGTCAACTGAGGCAATATCTGTGTCAAGTATCACCAGAGACATCGCAGTCTGATGAATGCGATCAGTTGTGGGTTCAGTATCGTGCTGTCTTCAAAGCCTACCAGGACTTCAACTAATTTCGATCATCAGTCGTTCCAAATCAATGAGAAATCAAATTCTACAAAACATACCTGCCGTAATGATATATAAAATTAATGTGACTAGAATCCAAAAAAATTAATATAATGAGTGGCACATGTTTCTAGCACTTTCACCAACTAGATCCTTGTTCCAAATTGCTCGAAGGCGCAGGACCAGCAGACTCTTCACTATCAATAAACTTAACGTCGACAATAAACTATTGATATCAGCTACTATCATCCCTAAAACCATGATGAAACTCACTCGCCAACCAATGAATAACCAAATGTACACCTAGCAAATGTGTAGGTCAGACGAAAGAACAGATACAGTTGGCCTATACCACTAAGACATCCTGATCAATGAAGATATCAAAACTGAATTAAGAGTGATGTCTCACTGATGTCGACGTCGAGAATTTGTTGTTAGCTGGTGAAGTTGTTATCATTATGCATTTTGATTCATGTCAGATGATTCCCTCGTACTATATGAACTTATTCTGAAAATTTGGATCAGTTGTCTTGTTCAATAAAGTAAGGGATTACACTTACATCATGCCTGCCCAGTTAGTTATTAGGGTAGAAAAATAGATGACATGGAGTTTTGACCACTTCCTCCTGAGTTTTCATGTCAGTGGCAATATTCAGCCGATAAAAATAGAAAATATGCCTGTGGAGGTACTGGACCTAGGAGAGAAGTATTATGTGGAACTATTGTTCACAAATGGAAAGTCTCACCTGTTGAGGAATGTGATAGATAAAATCGTATAGCATCAAAGGAGCAACAATGACTTGAAAATGCTTTAGCCATTGCTTCGAGAACAATAGAATAAAGAATAGCATACATTGGCCGTAACGTTCACTTGACAGTCTCTTCACGTCATTAAGGTAATCTTCTAGTGTTGCTCCATCCTGATCAGTCATTTGGTATATGCAGGGAGGAGATACTTTGTATGAAACTTGATAAAATTGGCTCTATTATATATCAATTGGTGTTAGTTCGGTTGCACGCAGACCAGAAACATATGATCAAGGTTGAACATCTGATATCACGGATCAATACATTGCAATTGAGATGAAACTTGATCGCAGTTAAAACTGATGAGCCGTTCCAGCATCTCAACTTTCACATTGAGTGGTGGGATTTCATGATAACAAATGGAACTAAAGAAATTTGAATGTGACATTGTTCTTCAGACTTTGTCATATCATTGACAGCTGGTTCTGCACAGTCTCAAGCTGCAGAACATTATATTCTATATTCTAAGTCAATAAATCAGCATTGGGCAGTATATTTTCTGTCAAAGATATCAACTCAGCTCCCCAGACGCAGAACTATATATTCTAAGAAAGATGCCAACTAGGTACAATCAGTACATCTGAAAATCTAACAATACTCACCTAGCTTACTAATCAACTGATAACAGCCATCAGTGATAGGACAATCAAGAGATATGAAATGAATGTGGAAAACACATCACAGCTTTGACACCCATTGAACTTCTATACATCCAGATAACTCATCTGCAGGCTTTTCCTCTCACTTCTTGAAATATCTGCCCAGAGCTCCTACCTTTGTTTGGACATGAGTGTCAAGGTAAAGATATAGTGTGCCTTGAAGCGTTGAAGGAAGACTATTTACAGGGGAATGAAAATATGGCTTCAACGTCTCCGAGTAATTGTTGCCAAGTGGAGATTGACATCTGACAATTTCATTTCTTTTTGACTTTTCTCCTCCATTTTCCTGGGCCTCAGCCCTCACTCAATTTTTCAGCAGCCAGAGTGCTGTCTCGTTTCTAATCTTGATATGACTGCTTCCTCCTCTCTTCATCTCCCAGCTCATCCTCTCAGGTCAAATTTTACCAAGGCTTCGAGTCTCGCATAAAATGTCTTTTGAACTCGCCACCGGTGGCGAACTCTTCGACCGCGTCCTCGCAAAGGGCAAGTCTACCGAGCACAACGCTGTCTCTGTCATCCGCTCTATCCTCGACGCCATCGACTACCTCCACCACCATGGCATCCTCCACAGAGACCTCAAGCATGCTTTCCTCTCTCTCGACCCTCCCTTCACCTACTTGAGAACATCCTCTATCGCTCCAAAGACCCCTGCAGTCACATTGTCATTGCCTACTTTGGCATGTGAGTCCCCTTATCCATTTCTCACCCCCTTGCTCATCTTTCATGTCGCAAAACTCCTCCATCCTTCCGACGAGCAGCTGATCTCTCTCGCCAGGTCTTTCTATGACGTCGCCCCCGAAGTCATCAAAAACACTGGCCACAGAAAACCCGTCAACATTTGGTCCACATGTATCCTTACTTCTCTACACAAACAGATTTATCTTCTCTGCACAGCCATCATCACCTATGTTCTCCTCTGCGGCTACCCCTGTTTTTGTGCTGACAACACTACCACTCTCCCAGCAAAACGCCGATCCCAAAATCGAATTTCGGAATGCGTATTGGAACCCGGTTTCTGATCAAGCCAAATCCTTTATCCGACGTCTTGCCGCTCTCGATCCATTCCATCGCCCTGCCGCTGAGGAAGCTTCATGCAATCCTTGCCGCCAGCACCGAGACGCCATTCCACGTTCATCTCTCCCCCACTCTCAGACAAAATTGGAGTCCTAGGGCACAGGCGCATAGTGCGTTGACCAATATCAGGGCTGCTAACAGTTTAGCTACTTTGCTGCTGCTGCGAGTCGGTTCAGCGCACAGGGTAGTGGTGGGTGGAATGATCTAGATTTAAATACAGTGTTAAAGGAGGAGGAGGAGGAGAAGGATGACCTCGGTCAAGGTGATGCTATGCCTGGTTCTTTTGAACCTGTTCATTGATAACTGTCGCTTCCTTGGAAAGAGGTGATTGGGAAAAATCTAGGTGATTTTCTGACGCTTCTTCGTGTAAAGTAACATATATATTCATTTGTCATATCATGCTTAAGAAATCAAGGAAAAAAACAGTTATTGGAGGGTGAGTGAACACACATGCTGTGTCGTTCTTGTCACCAGTCCTCGATATGCAGCCAATCACTCCGGTCTTGCCGTGATTCAACTCTCTTGGCCCTATGACAGGCACATGGACTCACTTTACTATCGCTCACGAGGATTCAACAATTCCTTTGGTTATAGTTTCCAACAGGCAGAATTTAACGGAAATATACCATGTCGAAAGAATGAATTACGTAAAAGGGAAGGTGCCGGCAATGTAATTGGACAGGGGGTTATTCAACAAAATTCAGACATCCGATCAAGTGTCACTGACTATCCTCATTGTAATACGTGAGTCTGGGGAGAAAATGTGAGAAGACTTTCCGGTATCTTCATGATGAAAAACCCTGGTCTCTCTTGCACCACACAAAACAAGACAGTATTATCAATGTAGCCCCCCACACTGTATCTGCCAGAGGTGAGATCTCGTTTCAATTCCAAGAAAAATAAAGAGAAGATACAGATATAATCATGTGGCCTATGAAGTATTTTTGAATTCTACTTCTACTGGGTGCGTCGTTGATGAAGCATATTGTAGTTAAAATTGGTTGACGTTTTTTCTATCAGGCTTTCCTCAATTAAATCATGTCTCTCGGTCGATCCCTATCAATGGTTTTTTTTGACCCATGACTACTGCTCCACAAAGAATAAAGTGAAGATACAGGTAAAGTTATGTGGCCTATGCAGTGCTTTTTTATTCTACTTCTGTTGGGTGCGCCGTTTATGAAATATGTTGTAGTTATGGTTTTTTGAAAAAACCCTTCGATGTGTGAGACGATTTATTCATGGTTCACGAATGGCCGATGGTGGAGAATCCCATTCTTCCTTTATTCTCAACATAACTAATGCATTATCTCATGCCATCCATGATCATGTCGTGCACCTTGTTTGATCTCCCTGTTTTGTTGGTATCAACTGTCTCATTTAATTCATCACAACTTGCTAATCATGTCTTGGAAAATGAACGAACAAAACAATGGTTGATATATAATTACATCCAACATCATCTACTTAGATGAACGACACCAGATATTCTATCCATCATCCTGCCTCTTCGTATATTTCTTCATCTAGGGAGGTAGCTACTCTGTCGTGTGACATATCTCCTTCAGTGTCACTATTGGACTCTGGATGATAGAACCTAAGGGTTTCCATTGTCCTGGAATCTAAACTTTCATCCAAAGGACAATTTGCTTCTATCAGATTAAATATCAACTGCGACACCTGAGCAACACATGAATCAGCAGTGGTGATATAGATATAAGGAACAGTGCTTTCACTAACAATGAAGGGATAAATGAAGTATGAGGAGCTGACGATTAGGGTCAATAAGGGGAAGACTATTAACAAGCATAACATACTAGGGTAGGATAGTCAAAATAAAATCAAACCCATTTAGGAAAGAAGTGGTTTCCAGGCATGTGAGGACTTTGAACAGAATGAGTTGTAGCCCACTCGTTTGATGGTCTAGGCTTACCCAAGATACTGAATAGATAAGCTATCGGTTAGATCGATAATTTCTATTTTTGGACTCACGGTATGAATAACAAAGTTCCATCGCGGTTAAACACATACAACAAACGAGTCGAGGTTTGCATGTGAGAAATACGGCTGCGTATTCCATCACCAGGTATCATCTGTGTTTTGTATGTCATGGTAAACTTGATAAAGGTCAAAAAGACTTCAATTGCTGTTGTTGTAGCCCTGATGATGCTTTTTCGTGTGAGAATCAATGTGCAAGTAAGCAAAGCGAAATATGTTAGAAAACATACTCAAAGGTACTATCAAGAGGGATTTGTATATGGAGAAGATGTGCATCATTCAGCCAGCAACCATGGAGAGGATGTAGCACTCCGGAAACTGAGCTGATATATGAGTCAACTATCAACACGGATATCGCAGCCTGAAAAATATCAGTTAGTGGGCTAAGCATCGTACCGTCTTCGAAGCCTACCAGAACCTCAACTAATTTCGACCATCACTCGTTTGTATCGATCAGAAATCAAATTTTACAAATCGTACCTGCTGTCATGAAGTAGAGAATTAGTGTGACTATAATCCAAAAAATCAATATAATGAGTCCATTGGCATATGTTTCTAGTTCTCTCACCAATCAAATCTTTGTTCCAAATCGCTCGAAGGCGCAGGACCAGCAGACTCTTCACTACTAATGTATTCAACGTTATGAAGAAGCTATTGACATCAGCTAATCTAGTCCTTGAGAGTCAGGACAAACTTACTTGACAGGTAGTATATAACCAAATGTACACCTAGCAAAGGGGTAGGTCAGACCAAGCAGCAAATACATTTGACCTATACCACTAAGGAATCCTAGTCAATGAAGATATCAAAGCTGAATTAAGAGTAATGTCTCACTGATCTCGATGCCAAGGCTTTATTGTCAGCTGATGAAGTTGTTATCAACATGCATTTGATTTATGTTAGATAATTTTCTCGTACTATATAACTGTATTCTGAAGATTTGGGTCAATTGTTTCATTCTATCAAGTAAGGGAGTCACACGTACATCATGGTTGTCCAGCAGCTTATCAAGATAGAAAAATATATGACATGCAATTTTGACCACTTCCTCCTGAGTTTTCATACGTGAGTGGCAATAGTTGGTCATCAAATGGGAAACATGCCTGTGGAGGTGCTCAACCTAGGAGAGGAGAGGAGAGATATGTTAAATCATTGCTGATAAATAGAAAGTCTCACCTGTTGGTGAATATGATAGATAAAATCATATAGCATCAAAGTAGCGATAATGACTTCAGGCCTCAGACGTTGCTTCGAGAACGATAGAATAAGATTGACATACCTTGACTGTAACGTGCGTTTGACAAGCTCTTCAGGTCATTTGCATATTCTTCTGGTGTTACTCCGTACTGATCAGTCATTTCAATGGGATATGCAGGAGGGAGGTATTTTGTATGAAACTCGATGAAGTCGATTATATATCAACTGGTGTTATTAGACAAATATTCTATTTCAATCCGCGCAAGCCAAGAAATCTGATGAAGATCAAACATATGATCTCCTCAGTCTGGTCGCATGGATCAGTACATTGCAGCTGTGCTGAACCGTGATGAACCTGATCTGCGCTAAACTGAAGAGCCTTTCAGCATCTCACGGCTGATGGTGAAAAATTATGATAACTGAAAGAACTCGGCTGTGGCTCGCATTATTCTCCAGACTTTGCCACTTGATCGACAGTTGGTAGCAGACAGGTCTTGTGAAGTCTCAAGCTATAGAAAGTGCTATCAAGATATCGTTCCTATCCCAGTCAGTGGATAGTTGGGCAGTGCAATATTCATCACTATCGTCTTTGAGAAATAAGATGTCTGATAAATCACATCTTTGATATCCAGCGAAGCCTCTGCTGCTTTTCTTACATTCAGATAACACATTTTAAGGCTTATCCTCTCACTTCTTGAATCATCTGCCCACCCTCTTATGGACACAAACCACAACATGACCACCAGGACATGAGGCGTATCTTCGGTGATTTTATTTCCACTACTTCTCTGAGCCTCACACCTCAATCAAATTTTCAGCAGCCAGACCGTTCATAAACTCAAATTTGATGAAGAGCCGTCTTTTTTACCTTGATAGGGCGGTCGTGACTTTTTGCCTTGTCAACACTAAGCTGTGTTTCTAGCCTTAAAAGTCAGCGTCTGGACAAAGATTGACATCCTCACTGGTCTTGATCACCCCAACATTATCTGTCTTTCTTGCTGTGTTCTCCTCATTTCTCAGCTCACCCATCTCCCAGGTCAAGTTTGAAGGACAAAATGACTCAGTGGTCACCGAAGTAGGTGAACGACTCGAAATTAGAGAGGGATGACAGGCAGGGAAGGAGAGTGGGCATATGAGCCTCAACAATCAAACAGGCAAGGGCCCGAGGTCCGAACGAAGTGAGTCGGACTTCAGCATTGGGTGTGTCGACATTGCACATAAAATGCTAGCAAATTTTGTGTTGCAACACTAAGAGAAAAAATTTCGTGATAGGAATGGAAACCGGGTGACCAAAAAAAAGACTTGAAATGTACAGTCAACTATGTCTAATGCTTTTCTTACATCCCAAAAATATCTTTTTCTCTCATACCTTTTTCTCTCACCCCTTGAAGCATCTGCCTACTCCTACCTTCGATTCGCATAACACAGCCAAACAACATGAGGCGCTGTTTCGGTGATTTTTTTTCTACCACTCAGACATCAATCCATTATTCAGCAGCCAAACTGTTCACAAGTTTGAGCTCGACGATATATCGTTTCTACGTTGCTAGGACGGTGACGGCTTTTTGCTTTGTCAACGAAAACGAAGCCAGCGTCTGAACGCAGATCGAACTCCTCGCCGGTCCTGACCAGCCCAACATTGTCTGTCTCTCTTGTCCTATCCCAGCCTCAGGTCAAGTTTCACGAAGACTTTGAGTCTCGCATAAAGTACTACCTCTTCTTTGAACTCGCCTCTCCGGCGGAGAGTTCTTTGACCGTGTCCTTGCAAAGGGCAAAGTTACTGAGCACAATGCCATCATCATTATTCGCTCTGTTCTCGACGCCGTCGACTACCTCCACCACCACGGCATCGTCCACAGAGACATCAAGCAAGCTTGCTTTCCTCTCTCTCAATCCCCCTCCCTTAACCTACTTGACAGACCCGAGAAAATTTCCCACCCTTGACACCCTCGCTCATCTTTTCATACAGAAAAACTCCCTCATCCCCCTGACGACCAACTCGCATATCTCGCTCGATCTTTCGGCTACGTCGCCCCCGAAGTCATCAAAAGCGCCGACCTGAGACATCTGGCCCACAGGTATGATCGCTTCCACAGGCATACATAACACAAGCTCATTAATCTCCCTGTACAGCCATGATCACCTACGCTCTCCTCTGCTGCTACCACTCTTTTCGTGCCGATAACACCAGCACCCATGCCCAGCAAAACGCCGATCCCAAAATCGAATTTCAGAGTCCGCATTGGAACCCAGTATCTGATCAAACCAAATCCTTTATTAGACGTCTCGCTGCCCTTGGTCCACTCCACCGTCCCGCTTCTTAGGAGGATCCTTGGCTTGCCACCCATTGACACGCCATCCCATGTGAATCTCTCCCCCACTCGCAGACGAAATCGGAGTCCTAGAAGCAAAGTCGCATAGTGCGTTGACCAGTACCAGGACTGTTAACAGGTTTAGCTACTTTGCTGTTGCTGCTGCGAGTCGATCGAGCACGCAAAGTAGTGATGGATGGAATTATCTAGATTTGAATCCAGTATTGGAGGAAAAGGAGGAGGATAACCTTGGTCAAGGTAATATTATGCCTAGTTCTTTCGAACCTGTTCATCGAAAACTGTAGCTTCCTTGGCAAGAGGTGGTTGGGAGAATCTCGATGATTTTCTGACGCTTCTTCGTGTAAAGTAGAATATATTATTGTTATTTGTCATATTACACTGAAGAAAATGGCAGTTATTGGAGGGTGAGTGAATAAATGTCCCGTGTCGTTCTTGTCATCATTGTACTCAATGTCCAACAGATCACACTATTCTTGCCGTGATTCAACCCAAGTCATCTTCTCTCTCTAAAAGGGAAGGAGTACAGTATGCGAACAATGTAATTGATTAGGGGGAATTAAACAAAATTCAAACATCCGATCAAGTGTCACTGATTGTAGCATGTCATGCTGTCATGTTATCATATCGTTTCGTATTTTTTTGTTTGAGATAGAGTCTGGTGAGAAAATGCTCGGTATCTTCATGAAAAACCCTGGTATCTCTCTCGCACCACCCAAAACAAGACAATGATCGTATCATCGATGGTCAGTCATAGGCTCCCCCCCCCTCTCACTGTATCCGCAGAGGTGAGGTTTCAACTCCAAGAAGAAATAAGGTGACTGGGGAAATTTCTTTTTTGGATACTACCTCGACTGGTCACAAAGTTGATCACAAGGTGCATTATTGATAAAAACATGCTGTAGTTACAATTGGCTGTTGACTTTCTTGTTGAATTCAAGAAACAAGGGGGGAGAACTCGTTGCAAACGCACGCGAGTCTCTTCTCTGTTATGCCTATTTATCTCTACCTAGAACAATAAGATGAAACATTTGATATGAAACACAAACTATTTTTAGTGTAGTGCTCGATATTCCAACATTTCTCATGTCTCTTGGTTGATCCCTATCAATGGTTTTCTTGATCCATGACTGCTGTTCCACAAAGACAATGTGTGAGACAGACTATCCATGGTCCATGAATCGTAGGTGATGTTGATTTCCATTCTTTGTTTTATTCTCATCATAACTAGTACATTATCTCATGTCATCCAGGATCATGTTGTGCAACTTGTCTGATCTCCCCGTCTTGTTGGTATCAACTGTCTCACTTAATTAATCACAACTCACTAATCATGTCTTTAAGAACAAACAAACAATGGTCAGTACTTGATATACTACCAACATCATCTCCTGGAATGAACAACACCAAATTTCTATCCATCATCTTGCCTCTTCATGTATTTCTTCACCCAGTAGCTACTTTATCACCTTGCAATGTATCTGTTTTACTATTCATATTGGACTCTGGATGACAGAACCTAAGAGTTTCCAATGTCATGTAATCTATACTTTCATCCAAAGGACAATTGGCCTCCATCAAATTAAATATCAATTGTGACACCTAAGCAACATGCTGATGGGGTGATAAAAGTAAATAGGTAGTGTCCTTTATCAGAAACAAGGGTAACAGGTGCAAATCAGAGAACTGTAGTCTCTAAGATGGGTCATAGTTGTGTGCAAACAAGTAGGCACTAGAGAGGTAATTAGAATTTAGAGAACGTACTAATAAGTTTGATATATAAAATGGGCTAAAAATAGTAATAAGTTTTGCTTGTGAGTGCTCTTGCTAGTCAGATCTCAAAGGCATGTGCTTGTCTCGTACTGTAACACTGCTGTTCTTACCTAGTCTAGTAGCCTAGCTTACTGTCAATATATGTAACATTAGCCAACTCCTAAGCCAGAATTAAGCCAACTGCTCTAAGTCAGCATTGTTATAAGTCACTACTCTGAACCATTGATTAGCTACCACAGCTAAGTCAATATTTATATTTCTTTTCCTTTTCTTTTATTTTCTGTTTCTATTTATAGCGTGGGAAAGTATGTCACAAAGTGTGACATAAAAAAAAATGTGTGACAGGGTCACACTTGGTCACGCCACATGTCACGTCACACTTGGTCACATGAGAGCGTAGGAAAGGAGTGCACAGACCAGGATGATTGTGTATAAGTAGATAGACCAAATACATGAGAACTCTAATGAGTTCTCTTTGTCTATGCTAATAAGAGAGCAGTGGCTTTATTCTGGCTCAGGAGTCAGTCA
>Ga0153987_1000623_pt1 | contig 10766 bp, 17 predicted proteins | sample TSNC071MetaG_FD_102279 | JGI IMG/M metagenome (GOLD analysis project Ga0153987, IMG submission 102279) | Attine ant fungus gardens microbial communities from North Carolina, USA - TSNC071 MetaG | ecosystem: Host-associated > Fungi > Mycelium > Unclassified | place: USA: North Carolina, William B...
CCTAGATTCTCCACACTTTGGCAATCAGTGATGGAGAGATAAGCTGGGATTAGTAGACAAGTCATAGAGTACCTGCTTAGTCAGCATTGCACACAGACCATGTAAAGTAGTATAAAGTCTGGGCATAAATCAAGTAGGAACTCTATCAAGTTCTTTTGACCACCACCTTTTGAGTTAGGACAGCGGCTTTATACCGGCCAACCCTTGGAAACCTTACACCTCAAGTCTTACACTAGTAAGGCTTGGAGGAGGTTTTCTCTGCAACTTTAGCTCTAGAGTTAGCATCTTTGGGGGTCGTTAGTGAAGCTCTAGAGATGACTTGGAGTCCACTAGAAGTCATCAGAGCTCATCAGAGATGACTCTCAGAGACTTTTGAGAGGATCTTTAGATTTTAGAGGGTTTCTCCTTACAGGTATGCCTTATCAGAGGTTTGACTGTATACATGATTGTATTTACAGACATGGGCTTTTTCTAATCCTGGAGATCTTTTATCTGTTTTCATCAGGGAGGATTGAAAGATGTGCTGTGTTGACTGGAGTTCTAGATTCAAGATTTTCTTCAGATTTTCTGTTTGCTTTTACTAGTCTTGGTTGATTGACCAAACAAAGACAACCAATTATCTCATTCATCTACCAATTTATCTACCACTGACCAGTATGAGCAATCGGCTCAAGCACAGGCTCAACGACCTCGGTGTTGACCCTGCAAGCTCTAAATCGAATGAATCGTTTTGTCTGGTGCGTGTCATGGCTTTTGCTTCATCAATGTGAACTTAGGACGCTGAAGATAGGTACACCCCTTCCGCCTCTTGATAAATCCAAAGATTTAGGCGAGTTTGTCCCTCTTTGGAAGCAAGAAGTTAGTTCAAGAAGTTGGTTTACTTTTGCACGATTCTAATGGGACTGTAGGTACGCGACGAGAAGGGCAGGCGACGACTGCATGGTGCATTCACCGGAGGCTTCTCCGCTGGATATTTCAACACTGTTGGTTCAAAAGAAGGTGATCGTTTCTTTAAATGCTGTATTACTTTTGTTTAATGATCAGTTCATGATTCGAAGGATGGACTCCTTCGACATTTGTGTCGTCGCGTGGGGATAGGGCCAAGACCCAAGTTGCCCGACCAGAGGATTTCATGGACGAAGAGGATCTTCAAGAGCTCCGCGAAAGTAGGATCATCGTAGATACTACCCAAGAAATGGATCTTACAGGAGGAACTGCTGCTGAGCTTTCCAAGCGGAGAGGCGAAGGCAATGATGAGCAAGAGTAGGGTATCATTTTTAGTTCCTTGCATGTCTGTTCATCCTTCTCAGCACAATCGTTCACGCTCTTCAATCAACCCTGTTCCCGTCTCCAATCGATTCTGTCGGCGCCCAAATATTAAAGAAAATGGGTTGGAGACTTGGTAATGGGATTGGCCCGCGCGTATCCCTTCGACAACGCAAGCTACAAGATATCCAGGCGTCATCACCCTATGGAACAAGAGCAGTCATCGATAACATCAAAATTACTGAAGAAGACGAAGAGGCCAACAAACACACTTATGCACCTCGGGATACTCCTGTTCTCATCGTTGAGAGAAAGGAAAATTTCCATGGAATTGGTTATCAGGCTGGAATGACACTTCATGAAAGTTTGGGAGCGTCTAATCCGGGAAGCACCAAAAATGCCCGAATTTCATGTTTGTTGCATGCCTCTCTTCTGTTTCCTAAAGTTCACTTTTGAATACCTAGCTGGGTTTGGACTTGGGGCACTCAATGACGCCGATGAAGACGATCTAGACGTGTATGATGTTGGCTTTGACTCAGCTAGGAATCGACTGGCATATGACACTCACCATGCGGATGATATTCCCTCTTTGGGTGGAAAAGTCAAACAATTGAAAGAAGATAAAGTAAGTCATTCGATTGTGAGGTCCAATTAGTTCTTCTGATGTGGTATAGAAGTCTGCGACAGCGCGATTGGTGACATGCCGAGATGGTGTAAGGGTATTATCAGGATTTGTGCTGTCTGAGAAACCTGTGATGGAGGACAGATGGTTTCCACTTCCTGACATACCACCCTCATGGAAACCAAATCCTCAGTCCGTTTGGGGGGAAAATATGGAGAACATCTTGAAACCCGAAGTCAAACAAGAGCCCCTCGATCATGAGAAATGGAAAGCATCAGGGCTGACAGCTGACGAGGTATGACTCTATCCAATCAATTTCACGGAGTTGCTCTAATTCTTCTTTGGAGCGTGGCACTTTGTTGGGTGAAATACCTTTAAACACAGGTCCCCGTTCAATATTTGATTATATATCGGTCAAAGACCGTGAAAGATTAAAAACGATAGCTGCTGTAACAGCGTCTGGTTTACCTGTGCCTGCACCGCTTTCCGTGCCACAGATAGGGCATCATATGGCAGAAGCTGCTCTAAAAGGATTTCAACCTTTCGCTTCCGATCCTCAAAAGCAGGAAAGGTATACTATCTACCTGCGGTCACAAATTAGCGCAGACGATCCGCTCCTACAGGCTTTACCAAATCAACGCCCAGATGAATTTGAGAAGGAGGTCAAGGATTATGCAAAAGCCGCGACAATTTTCAAGCCTGTATCAGGCGCAATGGCGGGCCGGTTCCAAAGTGCGACTCACATTGATCAAGGCCCAAAAATCCATGAAGGGTTACATCAACCAACAACTGCCGAGTTGGAAGCTTCAGAAGAAAGGAGGAAGAACCATGAAGAAGAGAAGTTAAGTCCCCAAGAGCATGCAGCAAAACTTGGAATGTATGGACCCATGACGCGGGAGGTCAAACCTTGGCAACCAGCGCGTCTTCTATGCAAAAGATTTGGTTTAAAGGAGCCTGAACTGTCACAACAAGATGTCGACATGAGCTCAAGCTCAACGAAAAATCTTTCATTTACCACATCGGAAGCAGAGGAGGCATTCCGCCAAGTTGTTGGTTCTACCGAAGCATCATCTTCTACGCAACCTCAAGTTCAAAGCAGTTCGAGCGGACCCCAAAATTTGGCCAATATCGGGCTTGGAGAAGATGAAAATCAGGGCCGGGACACCTTGACGTATCAGCGTCCTGCGATGGACATTTTCAAAGCTATTTTCGCCAGTGATGATGAAGATAGCGATATCGAAAAGGTTGATACCGAAGAATGTAAAATCCCTGTCGAAAAGCTTGATGTGCCCGTTGACAGGGTAGCTCCACCAGTCTCTCATTCTCTACTAGATAATGGGCCCGTGGATCTATCTAATTTTAAACCCACTTTCAAACTTCGTACAGGCAAGGCGAAGAAAGAGAACGATGAAAGTCGAAGTAAGTCCAAGAAAAGCAAGGAAAAGAAGAAGAAAGACAAGAAGGGTCCCATAGTATCATTTGATGTGGAGGCAGGAGCTGATGAGGGCCCGTTGCCAGATGTTCTCAAGGAAGCACCGAAGAGACGGAGAAAAGATCACAAACGACATGATGACGATGACGATGGGATGTGGGTGGAAAAGTCATCTCCAGAAATTGTGAATCCCTCGCGCTCGGTTGTAGCGGTTTCCCAAGCCCCCTCGACATTGGGTTTGACCGATGAGTCACTCAATGAGATAGATGTGACTGTGAATGCTCGTAAAGGTCGTAAACGTGCGATTGATTTTCTATAGATATTTTGTACCATAGTACATACTAGCGCACTGCCGATAATCTAATCCTCCTCCTCTGCTTCTTTTTCCTCTTCTTCTCCCTCCTCCCTGGCTTCTTGGTCGCCAGGGTCTACCTCCTCAGGATCATTGCCATCTTCAACTTTGTCCACATCACGTTTGCGTTTACCATTGACTTTACTTTCAGGTATGTCACCATCTGCAAGGGTCACACATGTGAGACGCGTGCCATGGGTGTCATATACAGCGTCGGCCTCAATCGCCACTATCTCGTCAGAGGTAACAGGTATCGAGAAGAGGTCAAATACACGGATTTTTCCGTCAGAGCAAACAGTGGTTACTATGGTTGTAAAGGTTCGGCCACTAGAAGGTGGAAGTGCAATTTCTAATGTTTGAAGGGCTTTGACTCTGTGTCACAACGAAGGTAAGGGGATTCAGCGGATAAAATGGGATGGATAGATAAGGTACCTATTGCCATGACCAACCAGATGGGCGATGATAGTTGGTGGCGTTGAAGCATCTTGGGGTTGTATATTGTATACAGAAAGCTTTTTATCTTCTGCACCGACGAGAAGAATTTCACCTTCACCCAAGACACGTTTGCAAAATTTGGTATCATGAATCCGAGATGGATGGCAAATGGAGTGGAGAAGTTTCATCTCCTGCGAAACAAACGATATTCAGGGAAGGTGAGTTTTGTTGGATGAAGTCGGCGTACGTTGTTATAGAGATCTATTGTTGATCCGGATTGGACTAGGAAAAGCTTTCCATCTACTGACCATCGGACAATTTCCCCTTCTGAAGAGTGGTCATGTTAATGATGGAGGTTGGAATAGTGAGTATAAGAGAGGAAATGTTACCTTGACCGAGTTTCGTACTAGCTACACCCTTTCCACGCATGAGATCCCACATCCTGAGTGCTCTATCTTTTCCAACGCTCAACGCAACTTTTCCGGAGGGATGTATCGCTATTGAATTGATTCGCCCCTTGTGGCCTTTCAATGAACGAAGGACAGTCCAATCCCGGGCGTGAAATAGACATAGAGTACCGTCATCGGAGGCAGAAAAGAGATGAGATCGAGATGAGAAAACGAGGTGCGTTATTGAACCTAAGCTAAGCCATGGGATCATTGTTTTTATTGAATGGAAGGGTAAGAAAGGGATACATTACCTTCATGGTGCATCAACCCACCGATTTCTTTTCGTCTTCGAAGATCCCAAACTTTGATAATTTCATCTGCACTTCCGGTAGCTAACCATTTCCCACCTGATGGTGATGCTGCGACCGTCTTGATACATGATACATGAGCGGGAAAAGCAAAGACTGGTTTGAGAATGAATTGAAGTCTTTGTTTATCGTCGTCGTCGCCGGAATAGGTCGTTTTCCCCTCGATACCGTAGAGAAGTTTTTCGTATGAGCCGGCTATGATCTTAAAAGTGGATGGGAATGGACTGTCTGTCGTTGTTTCGGCGTCGGGTTTATTGCTTTGCTTTGCCTTGCCTTTATCTTTATCTTGATGTTTGGGTGGTGTGGATGCTTCCTTCACTATGATAACCTTTTTTCTCTCCTTTGGTCGTTGTCCTTGTGTTGAAGAAGAATCGTCAAAACGTGCACGAGGCTCTTTTATTGAATTTTCATCAATCCGAGCTTTTTTGTGTTTGTTGGAGTGAGTGGAGATTTTGGCCATAGCGTAATGTGTGAAAGTTAAGCGTGTGATTCTTCATTTGGGTTTGTTTGATTTTACTTTCTATGCAATCACGTCTTTTTCTTCCTCATCAAAACTTACCTGGTTCGAGAAAATATCTAGCTGTCGCTGCGAATCAATGGAGAAAGGCAATCTCTGAGAAAAATCAGGCCATAAATGCTTTTGTACATTGTACACCACCACCATCAATTCCTCTTGAAAATTCAAGTGGCGCACTTGCAGGCGTAGCTATCGCTGTGAAGGATAACATCACGACATATGATTCTCCGACGACGTGTTCTTCTGCTATGCTCAAAGGTAGATAATCACTCTACATAGTCTCAAAATCTTTCCCTCATGGGTGCTCTCCATTTAAGAATTTATTTCGCCCTTTGACGCGACGGTAGTCAAGTTACTACGTGAAGCTGGCGCGGATATAGTCGGGAAAACAAATTGTGATGAGTTTGGCATGGGGTAACTTTCGTTTTTTTGGGAAAAATTCCTTCCTCAGTGTTTAACAAAAGGTCATTGAATAAATATTCTTGCCATGGACCTACGATCAACCCTTATGAACATCCTTCTGGTAAAATGGAAAAGAGATATTCTGGAGGTAGTTCTGGTGGAAGTGCTGCTGCTGTAGCTTCTGGGATGTGTCAAGTGTGAGTGACTGAATTTCTCTCAAAACAGTGATGTAAATCAATAACTATCAGAGCACTAGGAACTGATACTGGAGGTTCAGTAAGACTTCCAGCGTCGTATTGCGGTGTGTCTGGTTTTAAGCCTTCATATGGGCTTATCAGTCGGTGAGAGTTGGAGGTTTCTTTGTGGATTTCCCATTCGCCAGATGTCGCTGATTTCTTTGGGTTGTTGAAGTTGGGGAGTAGTTTCTTATGCGGACAGTCTGGATTGTGTCGGTATCCTTGCTTCAAATGTCTGTGATATCAGACGAACGTTTGGTGAGTTTCATTTTTCCAGGTGAATTGTGTCCGATAGAGAGAAAGGCTGATAGCTTAAAAAGAAGTTATCTCTGTTCACGACGTGAAGGATCCAACGTCAGCTATATCCGAAGTGAGAGCACGTTCTTCAAAAGAATTGGAAATACGCCTGTCACAATGGATCAACGACAAAAAACAATGCGGGAAATATCTCCAAAATATCCGAATTGGAATTCCTCAAGTAAAGCATTGTTATCAAATATATTTCTCTTCTCAAGGACTCATGTCTTATTCAGGAATTTTTTCCATCAGAATTGACATCCTCTATCATCAATCCTGTACGAAATATCATCCAATCACTTCGGGATCAAGGTGCTTCTATAATGCCGGTTTCGCTGCCGTCAACATCATATGCATTGAGCTCGTACTATGTCCTTGCCAGTGCTGAAGGTGGCAGCAATCTTGCGAGATATGACGGCATCCAATTCGGTATGTTCGCTGCCTATGTATCTAGTATCGACGACGGCTTACGAGAGATCAACACAAGGTTGTCACGTTCGACCACCGCCTGGTAGTGATGTAACAACGATATCAGATAATTATGCTCTCACACGAACAAAAGGATTTGGAGATGAGGTGAAGAGACGGATTTTGTTGGGAACATATGCATTGGTGGCAGAGTAAGTCTTGTATCATTCATCGAAAAGTGTGTCAGTATTACGAACTGAGTTTCAAGTGCTTTTGACAATTATTTTCTGCAAGCCCAGCGAGTTCGACAGTTGATTCGAGATGATTTCGATCGAATTTTCTCAATGCCGAACTTCTATTTCACAGATCGGATGTCTTTTCATCAGCAACAACAGTTGAATAGTGAGGATCGAGTGGATGTATTGATACATCCCTCAGCGATTCAGACTGCACCTCTGATCAACCGCAATGATCATCATGAGAATAGAAGTCAAGAAGAATCTGATTTGATATCGTACGTCCAGGACGTGTTGACAGTCCCTGCATCGCTAGCCGGTATTCCTGCTTTGAGTGTTCCGGTACCAAATAAATTTTTAGACCCACAAGGGGATGGATGGCCAATTGGTGTTAGTGTAATTGGGCAATGGGGATCGGACGAGTTGGTTATGAAGGTTGGGGAGGCAATTGAAGACTTGGGACGATGATTGCCGAAGCTGAGGCTATGGCATTATGAGCTTGAGGTTGGGAAAGAGGGGTCGGGTTGTTCAAGGTAACGGTAAAGGTCGACTGGTGTTGTGTTGAGAACCCTTATACGATATTGCTGCAGTGAATTTGCTGGTAACAATCAGCAGATGACGTTTGGATGTATTCATCAATTGGCACGTAGGCTACAGGAAAGGAATAGATACGTGACCATCTTTGGCTAGTCCTTCACGTGGATACATGTGAAATAGCGCACCTTCGAAGAACAATGAGCGTCCATCACGGTGATAGCCGGTTATGTAACGAAGATCGGATTCAATGAGTTGGGAAATGCCGTGAAGATCTGGATTTCTGGATGGAAAAGAGAATGGCGTTTTTGATGTGACAAAGACGTTTTTGGGCATGCATCTTGATGAAGATCTTCAGCATTTCGTGATAGAAGCGGCGCTGAGAGCGCAGTGACGGAAGCATTAGAATCAGATCGAAGGAGGATAGTAGTAACTGCGGCCAGGGAATACACGGGGTAAACATGGACGTGTCATCGATAGTGACACAAGGATGAGCTGAGACCAACTTGTCTATCAGCCCAGACTGATGATGATGAGTAAGCTGTGAAGTGAGGGCTGACAAGGAGATATACCATTTTAGGAACCACGTGGGGTGATCTCGATCGTGAGATCGTTGATTCCTTGTGTCATTTCGAGGATAATTTTGCGGGTAAATTCCAAATTTTGACTGCCATCCGCGTGCCTTGTCACTGTATCCGAAGACTTGCTTCCCTTGGCTAGTGACAACCACAAGCTCTTTGTTGTGCAGCCATGAACGTCGCTCAGTTGCTGCGAGACTCGCCGTCTGATGATTCACAACGACGCCGACAGCCTGTGCCTGTGCCCCCGAGTACACCCAGCGGAGGGATGCAAGACCAGGGGGGAGGGAGTAGCTGGGGGAGTCATGACCGAACGCGTGTACAAAGTCAGAAACAAAACACCTGGCCCATGTCCCAATCCTCTCTCAACGCCAACTCCCTTCCCCCGACCACCGGTCCCGGCATTCCCCCGCTCCCCCCGCCTCCTCCGCCCTATCTCCACAAACCACCGCCCCCGTCCCCCGCCGCTCCCGGCTCCGGCCCGCCTCGTGTCCAAATCTCCCCGCCCATCGGTACATCACCGTACCCCGGCCCACCACCGGCCGTGTCTTCAACACCCCGCCGGCCACAGCTCCAAACCCCGCAGCTCGGGCATGCGCATGCGCCCTCCTCCTCCCACGCTTCTCCGGCGATGGCGTCGCTACAGAATCCGACCTTGACTGGAAGTCCCTGGGGTCCTGGGGCTGAGCGGGACATAAGTCTCCCGATCCGAGAACGCGAGTGGGACAGTTCTCGTGACCGCAGAAAACCACAGCCACCAGGCCCTGGCATTCCTCTTGCTGGCCCCGGCACCGGCGCTCCTCCTCCCGTGGGTCCCGGCGTCCCCGGCTTTCCTGGCAAGTTTTTCTGATTTTCCGAGAAAGTCATATTTTCTCATCTCCATTATAGACGACCCCCACAAAATTTCTACGACCTCGGCTCCTGGAAGCAGTGGCTCCTCTCGTGCCCACTCCCGTTCCCAGCTTTCCAAGGACGATTCACTCGATCACACAAAGGACATGGAGAGAGCTCGCATTTCAGATCGACCCCCCGACTACCCCCGCGACTATCCCTATCGCCGCGAGCCCGGCGAAATTTCTACATCCTTACCTCCCGGCCGACGAGAAAGAGATGAATACATTAATTCTGGTGCCACTGCCGCTGATCCCAGGCTTGCGCCACCGCCAACCGACTACCGTGGTCGTGAGCAACTCCCCCCTCCTCCCCAAGACTACCGACGACAACTCGAATCTTCCCATCCCCAACGAGGTGACTACAGGAGAGAAGCCGAGTATGATAGACGTGATCCTCCCGCCGACTACCGAAGGGATCCCCCTCCGACTACCGAATATCGGAGAGAACCTCCACCTCCCGACTTCCGAGACCACAGGCGAGAGCCCTATCCTCCAGTTGACTACCGTCGTGAGCCACCTCCTGGTGATTATCGACGTGACCTCCATCCCCCAGGTATGTCTCAATCTGTATTTTAACATATCTCAGCCTTCATTGTACATGTAGACTACCGGCCACCTGATTACGGACGGGACCTGCAGCCTTCATCTGGCTCAGGCCACAGCCCAGAAAGTTATCGCCGTGACCCAGAATATCGCCGTGAGCGCGATCCCCACGACTTTCCCCCTTCGCATCGTAACTCTAACGAACATCGTCGCGAGCGTGACAACAGGGACCGAATGATAGTTGAAAGAACAATGATTAGAGAGCGGGAGAGAGAAGTAGATCTTCGCCGTGGTGACCCAGGATCCGGTTCAGGGGTTCCTCCAGGTGAGCGCCAACTTAGACGTTCCCCTCATCAAACCCGTGAAATCGACCGTGATCTTTACCATCGACGGAACGAAGACTACAGACGCGAGCCTCCACCCGGCCAAAGTCTTCCCCATGATTATCGGGGTCCACCCCCGCCTGAATCATATCGACTTCCACCTGGTGATTATCGTCGTGAGCCGCCTCCGCCTCCTCCAGATTTCTCTCGTCGTGAACATCCACATTCTCAAGATTATCGGCGAGATGATTATTCTCGACAACCTCAAGGTCCACCTCCCCCACCACCACCGTCACTGCCGTTACCTATCCATTCTGGACAAGACATGAGAGGCCCTCCACCTCCGGGTCCCCCCCATGAGTACAGACGGGACGTTCCACCAGGTCCTGCACAAGATTATCGACGAGATGTTCCACCATCAGTTGATTATCGTGTACCCCCTGGGCCTCCTGGTGATTATCCTCCAAGACAAGGACCACCACTAACAGATTATCGTGCTCGTGAACCTGCTGAGGTTGCTGCTGGACCCGATGGTCGAGATTATTCTTCTCGTCGTGAACGAGAACGTGAACTAAGAGATAGCGGAGATTTTTCGAGAGCGCAGCCTGGAGACTATCCTCCTGTGACGAAAAGAAGAGAGGAAGAATATGTAGGTCGTGCGGGAACACAACCTATTCCACCTGGACCCTGTATTCCTGGACGAACCATGACGCCGACTTCGGAGGTGTATATCGTTAAACATCCTTCGGAACTTGAGAGAGAGCGAGAACGTGAAAGGTGGGAACGTGATCAAAGAGAAAGAGAGAGGGAGAGAGAACGTGGTCATTATAATTCCACCCAATCTGGTGGTGGCGGTCCTTCTGCAAGCGGTTCTCAACATAATCATTCGCATTCGCTTAGTAGACCGTATTCCCATCATCATCCTCAACACCATC
>Ga0153987_1000624_pt1 | contig 10761 bp, 16 predicted proteins | sample TSNC071MetaG_FD_102279 | JGI IMG/M metagenome (GOLD analysis project Ga0153987, IMG submission 102279) | Attine ant fungus gardens microbial communities from North Carolina, USA - TSNC071 MetaG | ecosystem: Host-associated > Fungi > Mycelium > Unclassified | place: USA: North Carolina, William B...
CCAACTCAAGGTGGTGGTACCAAGAGAACTCAATAAGAGTTCCCACTTGATTATGCTCAGACTTTTTACAATGTAAGTCTCAGTAGCCAACTCTGGATTGACGACTACATATACCTTTTACAATGTAAGTCTAGTAAGTAGTTGTTGAGTATATGATGTGTAGGGAATATATCAATAGTCCTCACCTCAGTAGCCAACTCTGGATTGATGACTGAGGTGATAACAAGAATAAATGAATAGATATATGTGAGGGATGACTGGTGCAGTACTACCAATGGTTACTCATGATGAAAGTGTAGGCAACCATAGGGGTGGTTGACTGTGATGGTCCACTTCAACAAGACTCTTATACTACTTTACATGGTCTGTGCACTACTGTCCCATGGGTACTCTACAACTCACTCTATGATCCCATGATTTTATCTAATCAAACCATTGAGAATCTAGTGCTACAACTCCAAGTATGGGTCAGCTGGCCTGTCTCCAAGTTCCAAGTCTAAGTCCATTTGATTGTCCATTAGTTCTACAATCCTTGGGGTGTTCTCTTCCTCTGAGTATATGCCATACAGTTCTTCAATGGGGTCTGGGCAATTTATGACACTTTTGTCTTAGTAATAATATATACAACTCGTCTCTCTATACTATCAACCATAAAGCTTGACATGTAAAAAGATGAGGAAGAAGAGGAAGTTTGAGAAAGCAGAGAAGTTTGTGTTGTAAATTTACAAGATGGTTTGTCTTGGAATGAGAAGAGTGATTCTGTTGCAAACCAGTAAGTATGTACAACAAAATCCTAGCTATATAAGTAAATAAAAAAATTGAGAACCTTCTCAAAAAACATGACATCAGCTCAATACTCCAACAGTTTGCAGAGAGGACAAAAGAGATCCAAGGAGAGGCCGAAGCAGCCCTGGCTAAAGTGCAGGAGGATATGAAGAAGTATGCAGATAGAAAGAGGGCAGATGCAATAGAGTACAGGGTGAGAGACTTGTTGCTGCTCATTATAAGATCAAGAAAATAGTATCTGCAAATGCAGTAGAACTGGAATTACCAAGTACAATTAAAAATACATCCAGTAGTTAATGTTAGTAGGATAAGAAAGTACACTAGTCAGGTAGAGGGGCAGAGTACCACTGCCTGTAAGTTAACAAATCTAACCCTCTTCTACTCCTCACTTGCCCTCAAGTCTTAACTCTCTGCAATCTGAGTTGTCTTGGGTTGGGGCATGTTCCCATACACCATTGATGGAAAGGAGCATTGTGCACTGACTTGAACATGCATTGAATATGAGCCTTTGATCATGGACTATCATCAGCGTAAAATTGACTTTGTGTCTCATGGAACGGGCTCGTCTGTGCTGCACGTCACCGCTGTTGCGCTCGTCGCGCCAGCCTCGCTGCTGCTTTTCAAGTGTCGCGAGTCTCCTCGTCTGCTCGTCCAGTGGATGCTGCTTGTTCTTCCTCTCCTCCTGGCTCTCACCGTCTTTGCTGCTGCTCCTCTCCTTCTCGCTGCTCTCCTTGCTGTCCTTGCTTGCTTGCTGCCCTCCCAATCCATCCAATTGCCCTCCTACACCACCCATCCCACCCTCCATCTCCCCGCCCTTTCCCTCTACAGAGCTCACTTGGTCCTCATCACAGTCCTCTCCATCCTCGCCGTCGACTTTCCCCTCTTCCCCCGCTTCCTTGCAAAGTCAGAGTCCTTTGGTCTTTCCCTCGTCCGTGCCCCTCTTCCTCCATTCCCCACTGACTTCATCGCTCTCAGATGGACCTCGGCGTAGGCTCCTTCGTCTTTTCCCAGGGCATCGTCTCCGCCATCCCCCTCATCTCTCATCCTCATCATCTTCTTCGCCCTTTCTCTTCAAAGCTTCACTCATCCCTCCGCAAGTCCTTCCCGCTCTTCTGCCTCGCTTTCATCCGTCTCATCCTCCTCAAGGCCACCAACTATCCTGTACGTACCCCTTCTTCACCTCATCAACTACCGCCCTCACCTCCAGACAGGAACATGTCACGGAATACGGTATTCACTGGAACTTTTTCTTCACTCTCGCCTCCATCCCTCTTCTCCAACTCCCCCTCCATCCCTTCCTTGTCTCTTACTCGCCATCCCTCATTGGTATCGCGCTCGCGCTCTGTACGTCCTCCTCTTTCCTCATCCACCCTCCACCCTCTGATCCCCTCTAGTTCAACAACTCCTCCTCTCTACTACTCTCCAACCCCTCATCCTCTCTACCATGCGTACTCACCCCTCTTCCCTTGTCCTTTCCCTCTTTTACCAGAACAAGGAAGGCGTGTCTTCTCTCCTTGGTTACCTCTCCATCCATATCCTCGGTCTTTCCCTCGGTACCACCGTTCTCCCCCATTCACCCAATTTCTTTCCTAAACTTCAGCTTGCCCTCCGCCAGTCCCCCTCCAACGTTCAACTCCCGCCCACGCGCAACAGACATCCCCTCAAAACAGCCCTCCATCTTCTCAGTTATGCTCTCCTTTGGTGGTCTTTCTTTGGTCTCTCTTGTTTCATACAATCAGACGGCGTGTCTAGACGAATGGTACTTGATCTTGCTTCTTCACCAACTTCATCTCATTCTGCTCATAGGTTAATTTATCCTACATTTTATGGGTCGCTGCTTTTAATGTCTCTTTCTTCCTTATCTATCTCCTCCTTGCCACAGACAATGTACCTCCTTTGCTGGCAGCCATCAACCGACACGGTCTTGTCGTTTTTCTCTTGGTATGTCCTTTTCTTACGTGAGAATCCGGCTTATGGTTCAGGCCAATGGGATGACGGGTCTAGTGAATTTGGGTATGGAGACGATGGAGGTGGGTGATGTGATGGCAATGACGGTTTTGGTTGTGTATAGTTGGATGTTGAGTGTGATGGTGTGGTGGTGGGACGGTTGTTGATGCTCATGTTGATTGTGCTGTGTTCGGCTTGAAAATGCAATGGAGACATTCAGGGTTTTGGGGTTGATGCTCTCTTTTGCTATCTTTACAAGAGCGTTGCACAGTAAGGTGACCTCCTGCCACGTTATATGTGCATTTACGTATTTGATGTGGATATAGTCTTCGTAGTTAGAAACTCATAAACGACAAAAAGGATGCCAAAGCGAGAGGAGAGGCGGACTCTTATTTACAAAGACGACATGTTATAAATGTCATATCATTCGTCCTTACAGAAAAATGACTTCCAAAGTGGGTGAGCAACCACATAGCCAGCTGTGAGTTAAAAGATGAAGGAAAACACAGTCCATTTTTCTATTACCCATGATACTACTCATAAGAACCAATCAAGGTAGCGGTACACGTCGCTGTTCAGCTCAGCTAGGAAATATCCTGCCTTGGCCAGTGGATCACACCGGTCAATCATGGCACTCACAATGGGCAACATTTCCTGAACCTTAAGCTCAACCGAAAGAAGAAAATTCAACCATCGTGCCTGAAAGGAGGGTGGGTTAAACATATCGACACCTCCGTGTCCCTTTGTGCTAGAGAGTGTCAAGGGCCATTCTGAATCACGCGCACCCATAAAATACAGAATGAGATTCTTTCCTAATTCAGGACACTAATGCCCTTGCGGCCACCACGACATTGAAACCAGAAGCCACATCATGAACAGTTGCAGCCGTTTCATGTATAGTCATGAAGAAGCCTCCTACTCCCTCCTTCTTTTTCTTCTGATTTATTTTCCCTCTCTTCAAACATTCTGGATTAGTTGTGAGTAATCCGACTTTCTCTCCCGTCTGCTTATATAGAGCCTCGGAGTGTATTTTGTATACCACCGCGGACTGCGTTCCAGCACCGCGTTACAAATTTGTGAACTAAAAGTATATTCGTTATTTCTTACCATTCACAGCGATCCATTGAGCTTTAGCTCCCAAAACGGAAGAAATCAGACTATTCGAGGGTATGAGAATATTTTTGGATCGGACAAGTGTGTACACGCACCCCAGAATACCCAAAGTTCCCTCATTGATAGTTAAAATGCCAGCACCCGTAGCAGGTATCGAAACATCACACATGTCGATGATCAGTTGTTGTCGGGTAGCAGCACGGGCACTGCTTGGTGAATAAGCCTCTAGATATAGGTAAATGTGCATCAATTATGACTCACGCCAGAATGGCATTTAGCCTCGTCTCTCGAATTGCTTCTTCACCAAGATTCTTCTCATCCCTAAGTGTGAAGCCTTGTAATATCCTTTCCTCCTTATGAAGTCTTGCGATCTATGCCCAGCCATGATTCAAATTTGATGATAGAAATTTCATGACAAACCTTGAGAGCACTATTGACGAGACTGAACACAATTCCCGCAAACCAGAATTGGAAGGATCTCTTGGTCACTCGTCGAATAGTTTCTGGACCCAGCTTAATGAACTTGACAGCATTGGCCTACATCTGGTATAAGTTCACAGTATAAACTCTTGTAAGTTGAGAGCTGCATACCCAAATGAAGGCATCATAAGTGAGGTAAGTGAAGTAGCCGATTTGTCTTACAACCATCGTGATGATCTCCGCAGTTGGGCCTAGTGAAAAACTAGCTTTCAGCGCAGCTTGGAGGCATTCCATTGGCTTTCCGAGGCGCATCACTGGGCGAAACAAAAAATCAAAATTGAGCTCAAAAGCAACGACAGGATACGCACACTTCCTGGCAAGGCCGAGATGAGATTTGAGAGTCACCCATCGAGCAGCTTCTTCTTTGTTACCTTTTCTCAAAAGATACCAGGCATAAAAGCGAGCGAAGTATTGAACCGCACGATAGGTCTGACGCATGTGAGAATAGCTTCATTAGATACCTCAGCGATTGAGTCCATACCTTATCGCGACCCAAGGTGGTGCCCCCGTACTTCAGACTCTGAGATATCACAGGATGAAGGACAACCTGAGATATGATGCTTGCCATTATGTTGGCGAAGGAAAATCCTGATCAATTACTGATCACCTCTACTCAACAGTAGTAGCATGTCAGGCACCATTGTGGTCTATGTTTCCCACGGTTTCCCACGGTTTTGTGGGGTAAGTACAAAGTACCAAGTACAAAGAGCTCGGCGACCTCGTTGCACCAACTGGACTGCTTTCAGTGTAAATTTCTATCAATCAAAACCCAGCATAAACCGACAGCAGAATCCATCCAATGTACCGATGCTCGAGCTTGGGGCACTTGTAGGCTTGGGTAGATTGAGAAACTTTGCAGGGGAGAATCTGATTGAATGGGAGACCTGGATGCTGAGGCTTTCACTCCACTTATTACAATGTCTACTCCATCTAGTCGATAACTTGGATATACTGCCCAGCATCTTGATCATTAATTTCCGTGTAATAAATCTTGATTCATTATCATTAACCTTAGTCATCCACCACTCGGGATGCATCGCGGCTTTATGGCCTGTGGAGGTTGGCTGGCATTGATAGATAGAAGTTGACACTGAAAGCAGTCCAGTCGATTGGCGGTGCAACGAGGTCGCCGAGCTCTTCATACTTGCCCCACAGAGCCGTAGGAAAACATAGACCACAGGCCGGTGACGTGACGTGCTAGGTGATGATATACACTTATTTTCAACTGCTACCTATCTACTGACAAATTTTGCCTGCATTTACTTCTTTAGCCACATGAGGCATGTAGATACACCACTGAAACTGGGCACTATTTAGCCCCTCTGTGTTTCATAGTTGCGGAATAGAAAAGCTGAGTCCAAAAACAAAAATATAGATCGAATCACGTGATTGATCTAGTCATTGTGAAGAAGTCGGCAGTTCCCGAAGAATTCAAACGGAGTTTGAAGAAGGCTTAGACTTGAACTTTCTTTGTTATCAGATCAACAGAACATCAACAGAACCTCATTTGTATATCGAAAATGGTGAGTACAGTCGTCGTTCTCGTTACCCTCTTTTCCTTGCGATTGACGTTATATTAGGAGAAACCGTCACTAGCACGTGTGGATAAGGTAGAGGACACTTAACCAATCTCTTCCTATCTAACGTCTATAGGTCATCGGTCGAACCGGTTCCCGTGGTGGTATCACTCAAGTCCGTGTTCAACTTATGGATAGCGATCGAACCCTCCTCCGTAACGTCAAGGGTCCTGTGCGTCAGAATGATATCCTCACTCTCAATGAGAGTGAGCGCGAGGCCCGGTATGTCATCCGAGGATATATGATCAATCTTATTCAATGTGCTTGTAGCCGTCTTCGCTGAATAGTCAGTCTCTCGTGATATTTGTCTAGTCTTTTGTTGTCGTATCATCGGTATTCAACAAGTCTCTCCCATTGAGTTTATCTTATATCCCTTTTCTACATTTGGCACACAAAGTTCCTTTAACCTGTATCCAAATTCAGACTTCCAGCCATAGAATGTTGCCTACTTAACTTTAGAAAAAGTACGAAGTCTGCATTTTTGAGGATATATAATGTAGTATGAAAACCAATGACATCTGTCACTCATCTCCAACCTTGAAATTTGATATATCCTGAGTAACGCCAAATCTAGTAAAGGGTCCTTTGTAATCTCACCACTAATAACAACCCCTCAACTTACGAATCTACAGCGCACTACCTAATTCTCAATGGGCAAGGCACAAAAGAAGACAGGGAAAGGCCGTCTGGACAAATATTACAAGCTTGCAAAGTAATTCAACATCTTTATCGTCGCTGACAATGTGTCGCTGACTTGCATGGAAGGGAGCAAGGTTATCGAGCACGCTCGGCATTCAAATTAATCCAACTCAACAAGAAATACAATTTTCTCGAAAATGCACGATGCTGCATTGACCTTTGCGCTGCTCCTGGTGGCTGGCTGCAGGTAGCTAGTAAATATATGCCGGTCAATAGTGTTATTGTTGGTGCGTGAAACCCTCCTTCTCGAAACTTGTAATTAACTACCGAATAGGCGTTGACTTGGTGCCAATCAAACCGATTCCTCGGGTAGTAACATTTGCTGCCGATATCACCACTCCCCATTGCCGGAATCTCATCCGTGGCGAGCTCAAAGACTGGAAGGCGGATGTTGTACTTCATGACGGTGCACCAAATGTGGGCACAGCCTGGGTTCAGGATGCATATCTGCAGTCAGAACTTACATTAATGAGTCTTAAATTGGCCGTCGACTTCCTGGCTAGGGGTGGCACCTTTGTGACGAAAGTGTTTCGGAGTGTAGACTATAACAATCTAATCTGGGTCTTCAGTCAGCTTTTCGGAAGGGTCGAGGCTACGAAGCCGCCCTCATCACGGTGAGCGTTATCGTCCACTCCTGCCACCTATCTCATGTTAGACGATGTCAGTAATGTTTCCGCCGAAATTTTCGTAATTTGTCGTGAATTTCTGTCACCTAGACACATCGACCCCAAGTTCTTCGACCCCAGACATGTTTTCAAGGAGCTCGCATCGTCGCTTACCGAGATGACCAATGATGCGCAGATTAGCGTCTTCCACCCTGAAAAGAAACGGCGGCAGAGAGATGGATATGCTGAAGGCGATTATACCCTCTTCAAAGCCGTCTCAGCCACAAAATATGTCTGTGGGAACGATCCTATTGCTATTCTCGGAACATTCAACCAGATTGTATTTACTACCGACGAAGAGAAAGAGTATGTCTCCAACCGATCTCATTCCTCCTACTAATACTTTTTAGATGGCTTTCCATGGACATCACAACGCGCGACGTAAAGGAAAATTGCCAAGATTTGAAGGTCCTTGGAAAGGGTGATTTCAAAGCCTTGATCAAATGGCGGATTAGACTTCGGGAAGAGGTCCGTATTCAAGAGCCTTGCTACCCAACCTTGAGCCTCACTATGTCTTAGTTGGGTCTAGATGGAAGAATCAAGGATGCTGAAGATATGACAGAGACAATCGAGGTTGAAGATGAAATGGACGATGAGCAACAAATTTCTGAAGAGGTACTTGACAATGAAATCAGCGGTGCGTGATGGCTAAAATAAACTCGTCAGTTAGAACGCCTGAACGCTGAGGCCGTTGCCCGCACGAAACGTGAGCGTCGTCGAGCCAACGAAATTAGGACGAAGACAATCCAGCGCATGCAGTTGCAAATGACTGCTCCTTTGGATATTGGTCTCGAACAGAGCGACGCCATTCTTGGGGTCGGTCAAGACGATGTCTTTGACCTGGGCGAGACGGAGAAACGCATGAGTGAAAAAGCACAAGTGCAATGGTTGAATGACGATGTACTTGAATACGTCGATGAGGATGACGAGCGTGACGGAGCTAGTAATGCAATAGAGTCCGGCGAAGATGTTTTTCCTCAAGAGGAGGACCAAGATATGAGACACAAAAGACTCGAGGCCGAACTGGATAGTCTCTATGATGCCTACAAACAAAGGCTATGGGAACGAGATGCAAAATCCAAAGTGAAGGAACAGCGATCGAAGAACAAGGAACGGGAAGAAGAGTGGGCTGGTATTCAAACTGAACATGGTAGTGACGAGGAAAACACCGAATCAGAAGGAGGTTGGGACGTGGCCCAGCAAAATAAGTTGCAAACAAATGATATCTCGTCTGATGAGTCGTCAGAAGACGAGGAAGGAGTTGAGACCGCATCCAATAGAAAACGATCCAGCTTATTGAAAAATTCTGCAGCACCACCTCCGAAACGACAACGTCTTGTTCAAAACTTGGAGCCACCTTCAGTGTCTTCAAGCGCAGCAACCCGACTGTGGTTCAGCCAAGGTATATTCTCTGGTATGGATGACATAAATAACCTCAGAGAGGATAACGACTACAAAAACGAAGATGATATGCCTGCCGAAGGGAATGATGGAAAAGACGAGGTATGTTACCTTTGTCGTAATTTCTGCGATCATGTACCTGAAACTTAAACATAGGTTTCCGATATCGAAGACGATTTTGAGATTGTTCCCCAGATCCAGAGCGATGACATTGACACATGGGTTGAGGATGAAGAGACAATCAAGCACGAGACCCCCCGTAAGCATTCTTCCTTGTGAAGTACGTCAATCTTCTAACATTGAGCAGAGTTCAGCCTCAAAGCTGCTGAGGCAGTTACGCTTGCTCAGATGTTGGTAAATCGTCAAAAGTCCAAGACGGATCTGATCAACGATGGATTTAATCGTTACTCGCTCAACTCGAAGGAAGGCCCTCCTACTTGGTTTCTAGATGACGAATCGAAACACTACAAAACCAATATACCTGTCACAAAGGAAGCTATCACGGCACTGCGTAATAAGTTGCGTTCTTTGGACGCCCGGCCCATCAAGAAGGTTGCAGAAGCCAAAGCCCGCAAAAAGCTCAAAGCAGCCCAGCGACTTGAGAAAGCAATGAAGAAGGCTGAAGGTGTAAACGAGACTACTGACATGACAGAACGAGAGAAGGCTAAACAGATTGAAAAGTTGATGCAAAAAGGCCTCTCTGGTGGCAAGAAGACAAAGAAAGAGGTCAAGTTGGTTGTTGCCAAAGGTGTTCACAAGGGTATCAAAGGTCGGCCGAAAGGTGTCAAAGGGCGGTATACGATGGTTGATTCCCGTATGAAGAAAGAAGTGCGTCTGATGTATGGCTTATCTTTAGGCAAGTTCTTGACTTAATCTACCCATAGGTTCGCGCCAAGAGACTCAGAGAAAAACATCAAAAGAAGCGTAGACGCGCTTAACCCCATTAGATCTATGATACTGATTATTACTCCATTGATTGGCTGAACCCGACTTGACCTCGTGGGTAAACATTGTGTGATGAAAGATGAAAGATGAAAGATGAAACTTGTCATGACTGTGCATCTCGCGGTACCGATCCATCCTGAACGACTTTCTCACATTTGTCCCAGAATGCTTGCCACGCCGCATCCGAGGAAAGGTCGGAACAATGTACCTGTGATAACTCAGGACCGGATGTTACGGACCCAAAAAAAATACAACTTACTTCATAAGATAGATAAGACATTGAACTCTGGTGATCGAATCGGCGTTCACTAAGGGTATTAACTGGGTAACTCTCAGGCCCGATGGAAGTAATGGTTGATTGGACAAAGGAGTCTTCCTTGAGAACGTATTCTCTTGTTTCATGTACAAGTACTAAGGGTGCATCAGGCGTCTGAGACCTGAATATATCATATAAGTCAAAGGGTTGCTGATAACCGATCTACTTACGGAGTGTCGCACATCACTAATTTTGAAAGCTCACTTGGCCATGACTTTTCTAGAAAATCGCGATTACAAGCAAGTGTTAACCGGAAATCTCTTGTCCTGATTGCTAATCAATAGTGAACGGGAAAAAAGAGGAATGATACAAACTCATCCGGCATAAACATGTCCAGTCTTACCACGGCTCCACCTCGTAGAGTAGGTGTAGGAGTAACACCACAATCTATACGGTTACCTTCAACCTGAAAACCTTTTTGAGAGGTATATTCAAAAACTAAAGTGTGTGTTTGGCCTGTTGTCTCATACACAAGGCGACGCCTCCACGGTTGACCAAAATCGGGTGCTTGCCAGAAGGAAACAGGAGGGCTGAGCAATGAGTTCAAGGCTGACACACAGAATCACAGGACTCACCTATGTATGAACTCTGTGCTCGCATTTTCTCCCCGCACCCAATCCATAACTTCGTTGAAGTTCTTGTTGCCTTCAAATGGAGGAGACAGTGAGGCAGCTGTAGCTCCTTGAGAACGGAGGACGATGTGGCCAGGCCTAGTAACATGATTAATAAACACTCTACAAGAGCACGATAGTATTTACGTTGCGGTTACGGAAGGAGGTCGATCCCCGTCTAACTCTCCCATCTGAGCGAGGAGTTGAGCGAGGAGTTGCTC
>Ga0153987_1000625_pt1 | contig 10751 bp, 17 predicted proteins | sample TSNC071MetaG_FD_102279 | JGI IMG/M metagenome (GOLD analysis project Ga0153987, IMG submission 102279) | Attine ant fungus gardens microbial communities from North Carolina, USA - TSNC071 MetaG | ecosystem: Host-associated > Fungi > Mycelium > Unclassified | place: USA: North Carolina, William B...
AAAAGAAAAAGAAAAAGAAAAAGAAAAGAATATTAAATATTGACTTAGCTGTGAGAGCTAGTCAATGGCTCAGAGAGGCAGTTTATGACATCAGAGGAGTGTCATGAACTGTCCCTTTGGACGATTGACTAGCAACCATAGCTAAGTCATTATTATTATCATTTTTCCTTTTATTTCTTTTAATTACATGAATGCAAAAAGAACTATGACTTGTACATCAATTGATTCATACAAATGTACACATACATTGTAAATAGTATAAGTAGTAGTAAAATCAATCAGAAACTCTAACAAGTTCTCTTTGTCAACTCCAATAAAGAGGGTGTCTCTAAGTTATCATGACCTTGAATTGTTACAAGGGATTGGCTTCAATTTGAATTGTGCCTTTCCTTGTGCAACCCCAATTTTGGATGGAGAACAGGATTGACTGGATTGGTGAATTCTGGAATGCTTAGAGACAACAAAACTAAGGACTAAGATAATGATGGAGACCTTATTAACTAGTGACTATACAGTTACTCCTGGTGGCATCAAGGCTGGTGTGACTGTCTTGGTATCACAGGATTGTGACAAGGCCAGAGAAATATTTTGGTTTGGAGCCATCTCATAACACTGGAAGGCTGGCAAAATATTTGGAGTTGTCTCATAACAAATCCCCTACAATTGTAGTAATTTAGATTGTCCCTCCAATTTCTAGATCATCCTCCCCTATCTACTGTTATGGGACCTTATACCATCTCCATCCCTCTAAACCTGCATCCTTTGTAGTAATTTTGGGAACTTCCTCTGAAACCTCCTTTTTCTTTGTTCTAGAAGGGCCTCAGCCATCTCATCCTATCAAGGTAGAAAGGGAATAGCCCCATATCAATTTAAAGATTGTAGATGGTCTGGCTGTTGAAGAGATAAATTGCCCACAGAAGTGGTATAGAAAACAAGGCCTCATGTCATGATGGCTGTGTTGTCGAAGATAGGAGCATGGGAAGACACTTCAGGGGTGAGAATATGGATGTGATAAGAAGAGTGGAGACTTCACTAGATATCAAAAGTGTGATTTATTGTGCTCCTCAAAGACCATAGTGATAAACAACTTTCTGTCAATCTCAGGCTGATGAAGACAGAACTAAGTTTATTTTAGATATACCTGTCAATCAAATCAACTAGGCACATCAATACAGAAAGTATCAAAATCACAATAAACTATCTACCTCAGCCTGATGAACACAGAACTGAGGAACAAAACATCAAGACTGGGAGGTGAAGATTGTCTGCTGACTAAGCACTTGATGATGAGAAAACAGATATTGATGATCGGTGATAAGAGAACTTGAGAGGTATTCACAACACGAGTATCCACTGATTGACATAGAGCCCAGATAGCATTTTCTCAGGATTGAGACTTTGCGAAAATCGGTTGGCAGCCCTGACACGGGTCACTGTGCTACGCCACTTTGCCCTCGGATTCCAATTCTGTCTTAGGGAGGGGGCGAGATCAGCATGGGATGGCGTGTCGGCGGTGGTGGTGGCAAGCCAGGGATCGCGTAGAGCCTCGTCGGCGGTGGGACGGTGGAGCGGATCAAGAGCGGCGAGACGCTGGATGAAGGATTTGGTTTGATCAGAAACCAGGTTTCAGCACGGGCTCTGGGATTCGATACGGGGTCGGGGTTTTTGCTGGGCGAGGGTGGTCGTTAATAATTGTGATAAAATAGTCAATGATATAGTGAAAAGTAAAATAAAAGTAAAATCACACCAACACACTTATTGGATAAGTAAATCAGCACTGAGTCTGCGTCCGTAGCTTCAATCGACAACAGTGAACAATCTAAATGCTGAGAAATTGGTCAAGATCTGAGGCTCAGACAAGTGGTGGAGAAAAATCACCAAAAAAAGTACTTCATGTCCAAATCGAAGGTAAACACTCTGGGAAGACGTTTCAAGAGGTGAGAGGAGAAGCCTGAAGATCAGTTATTGGGATGTAATAAAAGTATTGGTCACTTCAATGGGAATCAAAGCTGTGATTTCTCAGGCACCTTGCTTCTAAAAGATGAACATACACCGCCCAACGCCCATTGATTGACATGAGACAGAATTTTCTGTAGCTTGAGACTGCGCATTGTCAATTGAATAGCAAAATCTGGAGGTCAAGGTCACAGCCAAGTTCCTTTAGTTATCATAAAAATTACACGATCCACCACCCATCGTGAAATTTGAGGTGCTGGAACAGCTCGTCAGTTACAAATGATATCAAGTTTCATCACAGTTGCAATCACTGATGCGTGATACTAGACGATATCAGGTGATCAGATTTTTTTGGTCTGGGCGCAACCGAATAGAATACAACCCCCAGTTGATATATAATAGAACCATGTTATTGAGTTTTGTACAAAGGACCTCCCTCCTCCGTATACCAAATGACTGATCAGTACGGACTAACACCGCAAGATTACGTTAATGACCTGAAGTACCTGTCAGATAAACGCCGCGTCGAATGTATGCCAATTCATATTCTATTGTTTTCAAAGCAGAGGCTGAAGCCTTTCCAAGGCATTATCGCTACTTTGATGCTGTATGATTTCATCTATCACATCCCTCAACAGGTGAGGCTTTCGATTTCTCAACAATGATTCCACCTGAATTCTCTCCTAGGTTGAGTACCTCTACAGGCATGTTTCCCATTCAACAGTCGACTATTGCCACTGATATGAAAACTCAGGAAGAGATGGTCGAAACTCCATGTCATTTATTATTCTGTCCTGATAATTAACTGGATCAATATCATGTAAGTATGACTCCCCTACTTTATCAAATGAGACACTGATCCAATTTCTCAGAATGCTGTCATATAGTAGGGGGAAATTATCTGACATGAATCAAATGCAGAGTGATAACAACTTCACCAGGTGACAATAAAGTCTGGGCATCGAAATCAGTAAGACATTGCTTTGAATTCGGTGTTGATATTTTCATTGATGACGATGTCTTAGTGGTATAGGTCAACTGTCTTTGCTGTTTGCTCTGACCTATTCCTTTGCTAGGTGTATATTCGGAGGTTCACTAACTGTGAAGTGAGTATCATCATGATTTAAAAGTATTGTAGTAGCTGATATCAATAGATTCTTATCGACGTTAAATTTATTGGTAGCAAAAGTTCTACTGGTCCTGCGCCTTCGAGCGATTTGGAACAAGGATTTAATTGGTAAAAGTGCTATAAACATGTGCTACTCATTATATTAATTCTTTTCTAGTCACATTACTTCTATATATCATCACGGCAGGTATGTTTTAGAATTCGATTTCTGATTGATAAGAATGACTGATGATCGAAAAAGTTGAGGTCTTGGTAGGCTTTCAAGACAGTACTTGACGTACAACTGATCGTATTTTCCAGGCTTCGATGTCTCTGGTGGCAATTGACGTAGATGTCAACTCAATTGCCGGAAACTTACTCCCTCTCCATGGTTGCTCGCTGAGTGGAACGCATGGAACGCATCTTTTGAATGTCGAAGAAACTCTTGGCAGTGCCTTTGAGTATGTGTCCTAACATGTTTTGCTTTGCTGACTTGCACATTTATTCTCACACAAAAAAGGATTCTCAGGGCGGTGGCAAGCGCAATCGAAGTCCTGTTGACCTTGATCAGGTTTACTATGACATACAGAACACAAAAGGTTCTCAGTAATGGGATACGCGGCCGTATTTTACACATGCAAACCTCGACTCGTTTATTGTATGTGTTTTACCGCGATGGAACCTTGTTAATAATACCGTAAGTCCAAAAAACGAGATATTATCAATTTAACTGATGGCCTATCTATCCAGTCTCTTGGGTAAGCCTATGCTGCAAAAACAAGTGGGCTTGAACTCATTCTTTTCAAAGTCTACTCATGCCTGGGAGCTGCTTTTTTCCACAGTGCATTCAATTTTATGGTGGCTCTCCTAACCTAGTATGTTGTTTGTTATTCCTGTTAGTCTTCTTCTTACTGACTCTAATTATCAGTCTTCAATACTTCCTTTATCCTTTTATTGTAGGCTAGAATCCTTCTCGCTTTTATCACTGCTGATCTGTGGGTTGCTCAGGTGTCACGCTTGATGTTCAACTTGATGGAAGCCAATTGTCCTTTGGATGAAAGTATAGATTCATTGGAAACCCTCAGGTTCTGTCATCCAGAGTCCAGTGAGAATAGTGAAGCAAATATTTCGCGAGAAGATAGAGGAGTTACCTCCCTGGGTGGAGAAGCATAGGACATTTGGCGTTGTTGATCCCAGATGACGTTGACCGTAGATATTCTGTTTGTCTTCCATGTTGTAATAAATTAAGTGAGACAGTTTATGCCAACAAAAGAGGGAGATCCGACAATGTACGCGACATGATCTTGAATGACATGAGATCATGCACTAGTCATGTTGAGAATGAAGGAAGAGTGAACCATCGACATTTCGTGGACGATGAATAATGCGTCTCACACATCGTCTTTGTGGAACAGTAGTCATGGCCAAAATAAAACCATTGATAGGGATCGATTTAGAGACATCGAGGAAAGCCGACAACTAATTGTAACTACAACATGTTTCATCGATGACGTGCCTTGTATAGGGATTAATTTTGTGATCAGTCAAAGTAGTATCTCATGGGCCACACAATTATTTCTTCGAGTCAAAATATCACCTCTGCAGATACGGTGGGTGGAATTGGCTTCGTTTATAAGTCAATTGACTTGGCAGAAGTAGTCGGGCTGATCACATCGATAACAATATGCTTGCCGTGTGTGTTTTTGTGGAGAGCGAGGATAGGTCAGGGAGATACTAGCATGAAACATTTTTCATGAGAACACCCGGAAATCTTACAAGCACATATTTTCAAAAAGAAAAAATGATAATCCGACAGCATGAATTTGAGGGAGGTAGTAATGTCTGAATTTGGTTTAATACCCCCCTATTCAAAACATCGTCCGCGCCTTCCCTTTTCACTCTTTCGACATGAGATTGCTTCCGTCAAATCCTGTCTTTTGCAAACTATAACCAATCGGATCGTGGGTTACCTCGTGAACGACAGTCAAGTCAGTTGTCAAAAGAGTTGAATGATGGCAAGATCGGTGGACAGTGGCGGTAAGTAAAACACAAAAACTGCTCTTTGTGATTTATTTTTTCGACTCAAATTCTCAAAGCGTGATAATCCTTTACACATAAAAAACATCCATACTCTTTTCCCAAAGAAATGACGGTTCACTCACCCTCCTCTAGTTATTCATCGCCTCCAAATTTACACAAAAAACATCATGAATTCTTTTTCCAAGAAAACGACGATTCACCCATCCTCTCTCATTTATTATTTCGACGTGAATTTTCAAAGCCGAACATCATACAGATTCTTGCCAAGAAAACGACAGTTCACTCGTCCTCCATCATTTATTGTTTCGACTACTTTACACGAAACAGCGTCAAAAAATCACCCAGACTCTCTTTCCAAGCAAGCGACGGTTCTCGATGAACAGGTTCAAACGAACCAGGCATAACATCATCTTGACCAAGGTCATCCTGCTCCTGCTCCTTGTCCTTCTCCTTGTCCTTCTCCTGCTCCTGGTCCTTCTCCTGCTCCTGCTGCTGCTCCTGCTGCTGCCCCTGCTCTTGTTCCTCATGCCATTCACTACTACTCCGCGTGCTCGACCGACTCGCCGCAGCACCCGCCGCCGCAAACCGGTTGGCAGCCCTGACACGGGTGACCATACTACGCCACTTTGCCTTCGGACTCCAATTTTGTCTTAGGGTGGGAACGAGATCAACATGGGACGGTGTGTCGGAGGCGGTGGTGGCAAGCCAGGGATCGCGGAGAGCCTCGTCGGCGGTGGGACGGTGGAGCGGATCGAGAGCGGCGAGACGCCTAATGAAGGATTTGGCGTGATCGGAAACCGGGTCCCAGTACGGACTCTGGAATTCGATCTTGGGGTCGGTGTTTTGCTGGGCGAGGGTGGTCGTGTTGTCTGCACGAAAGGGAGGGTAAACGCAGAGGAGCATGTAGGTGATGATGGCTAGTGCAGACAAGATGAATCTGGTGGTACGTGCAGAGGAACAAGGAATACCTGTGGCCCAGATGTCGACAGGTTTTCCGTGGCCGGTGTTTTTGAGGACTTCGGGGGCGACGTAGCCAAAGGAGCCGGCGAGAGAGGTGAGCTGCTCGTCGGGGGATTGGAGGCGTTCTGCGCTGTGGAGGATGAGCAAAGGGGATGTGAGTTGGACGGGGGACGTGCATGCCAAAGTCGACGACGACAATGTCGCTGTCGGGGTCCTTTGAGCGGTAGAGGATGTTCTCTGGCCTGTTCGGTCGGTCAACGGAGAGAGAGAGAGCAGAGGGCGCACTTGAGGTCGCGGTGGACGATGCCGCGACGGTGGAGGTAGCAGACGGCGGCGAGGATGGAGCGGATGACGGCGGCGGCGTCGTGCTCGGTAAACCTGCCACGGGCGAGAACGCGGTCAAAGAGCTCGCCGCCGGTGGCGAGCTCAAAGGCGAGGTAGTGCTTGGTGCGGGACTCGAAGCCGTCGTAGAACGTAACCTGAGGGGGTGAGCGGGCGCCTCAGCGAGGACAGAGACGACGGACGACGTTGGGGTGGTCGAGGCCGGCGAGGAGGGCGATCTCGGCGCGGACGGCGTCGTCGCTGGCGCCCTTCCTGACGACCTTGAGGGCAACGTGGCGGGTGGGGTCGTCGAGGGAGACGGCGTGCCAGACGGTGGCGCAGGCGCCGCTGCCGAGGGTGTTGAGCAGGCGGTAGTGGCCTTTGCGGCGGAAGAGCATGAGTGGCCGTGTTTGGCATGGCTCGTTTCCTGTTTGCCTGCCGAGTGGTTGTGTGTGGTCGTGCTTGTATTCTGTGTGGTCGTGCTTGCCATGGGCTCGTTTCCTGTATGGCCGTGTTTGGCATGGGCTCGTCTCCGCCGTCCAAGCTCGGCCGCCTGCTGCAGCGCGAGGGCCTCGCCAGCTGGCTTGCCCAGACGCTCGCTGCCGGCCGACGCTCGTCGCTGCTCGTCGCGGACAACGACCCGCTCTTCCTCCTCGGCGTCGACCACAGCGACCACCCCGACCGCTTCTACCTCGACTTTGTCTCCCGCATCTGGCTCACCTACCGCTCCCACCTCCCCCACCCCATCACCGCCGAGCCTCCCCGCCGCTGGCAGTGGCCGCCCCACCGCGCGTGGTCCTCCGACGCCGGCTGGGGCTGCATGCTGCGCACGGGCCAGTCCCTCCTCGCCAACGCCCTCGTCCACGCCCGCCTCTCCCGAGGTCCGTCTCTCCTCTCGCTGTGCCCGCCGCTCACCCCCCCACAGACTGGCGCCGCCCCCCTGCCCCCCACCCCGCCCCCGACTACGCCGCCTACGTCGAGATCCTCACCTGGTTCTTCGACTCGCCCCTCGCCCCCTTCTCAGTCCACCGCATGGCCCTCGCCGGCAAGCACCTCGGCACCCCCGTCGGCCACTGGTTTGGCCCCAGCATCGCCGCAGGCGCCCTCCAGTACGTCCCTTTTTCTCCTCCATCGTCTGCTCATCCCCGCCCCAGGCATCTCGTCCACGCCTTCCCCCAGGCCACCCTTGGCGTCGCCCTCGCAAAGGACAGCATCCTCTGCCAGGCCGATGTCTTCCTCGCCTCCCACGCCCATCCCCCCCACCACCAACCCCCCGCCACTTGGGGCGACAGACCCGTCCTCCTCCTCATCGGCCTCCGCCTCGGCATCGACGGCGTCAACCCCGTCTACCACGAAACGATCAAGGTCTGTCCTGTCCCCGCCCCGTCCCCTCCCCGCCCTCACCCACGCTCCAGTCTCTCTTCACCTTTCCCCAATGCATAGGCATCGCTGGCGGCCGTCCCTCCAGCTCGTACTACTTTGTCGGCTCGCAGGCCGACAATCTCTTTTATCTCGATCCCCACCATCCGCGGCCTGCCGTCCCCCTCCGACCTCCCCCTGCAGACGCCTCTTTCCCCGACTACTTTGTCTCTGCCTACTCGGATCTCGAGCTCAAGACCTACCACTGCGACAAGGTCAGGAAAATGCCTTTGCGCGGTCTAGACCCCAGCATGCTGCTGGGCTTTTTGTGCAGCACGCACCAGGAATGGGATGATCTCCGAAGTCGTGTCGAAGACGTCCGTCCTCTCTCTCTCTCACACGCTTTCATCTTATTGTTTTTTTCAAGCTTCCCAGGAGCATCTTTACGATCCAGAACGAATATCCCGTGTGGGCTCAGGACGACGATGAGAGCATGATGGGTCTCGAGTCTGTATCTGACCCCGAGGAGAGTGATATCGAGCAAGGATGGGTTGATTCTCGAGCAGAGGACAAGGGCTCCGATACGCCTTCGACGGTGGTTGTTGACGCCAGCAGCAGCAGCAGCGGCGATCAGAAGAAGAAGAAGAAGAAGGGAGACGAGGTGGTGGTTTCTTCTGTTTCCTCGTGTTCTTCAGCGCCGCCCATGTTTTCTTCGCTGTCCTCTTCGTCGTCGTCGTCGTCGTCGTCGTGTCTGCAGCAGGAAGACGAGGGTGATGATCAGTTTCCATTTCCTGGATCTTCGACGCCGGAAACGACGACGTGTGAAGAGGAAGAGGAGGAGGGCGCGGGCGAGGAGGATGGCCGGGCGACGTCATCGAGAGCAGAAGGAGGGGCAGCAGCAGGAGGCGGGAGGAGAAGGATGTTTATGGGTAAAGCGAGGGATGGAGGGAGGACGAGGAGTGGTGGTGTCAAAGGCATAGGTATTTTTTTGAAAGAAGGTTGACATGTATGTTTGTGTGAAATAGAGACATTTTTTTTGTTGGACTTGTGGTAGATGAAATATGCAGCAAGGACTTGGTGGTTCTTTATTTTCTTTTCCAAACAAATTGGACGTGTGGGAATGGTGTAGTTCAATTCAGTGGGAATTCTGTAGAGTTCCCACTTGGAGTGTATTCTGTTTAGAGATGATCCTTTTGTTTGGGATCTCACTACCAGATGATGTCTCTGGTAACTCTCATATGCCCTTTGATGGCCCCATGAATCTCTTTGTTAGCTTTATCCTACTCTTGAGGTCTTTTCTGCTCAAAGTGTGTTAGTGTTTTTTCTTTTGTGTAGGACTACTGGTTTGGGATTGGACAATAAAAGAAATTTGGTTAAAGTGTAGGAGAGAGACACAAGTAGGAGTTGTGGAAGTGTTATAAAAAAAAGATAAAGATGACATAATAGATGAAGAATGGGGGAGGATGTGCAATTCAAGTATGGAGTTGGAAAGAGAAAGGGACTAAGGGAGTACAATGAATGCATGGGTCTAGTTATTATGTAGCAACACCAAGCCTGAGCTAGTCTAGTGTAGCACTCTAAGTCAGAGTTGATGAAGAGAACTTGATAAGAGTCCTCACTTGATTATTTTGCTATTATATACATTTGTGTCATTTGTACATGTTGTCCAATTCCTGCACATCAGAAATGAGTCACTCCCTCTTGCATGTCCAACAATTGAAAAGAAAAGAAAAGAAATTATAAAATAAAATAAACATTGGCTTAGCATTGTAAGTCAAAGGTACTGTTTCACGACATTGCCCCCCTTTTCAAGGGTCCTTGTCCTCAAGAACTTTTTTCTTCATCTCAGTCCATTTATTGCATCACCCATACTCCCTATTTCCTCTTCCTCATTCCATTCCTCAATCTTTCCTCCAGAATGATCTTCTTCTTCATTTTTGTCATGATACACCTTGGACAGGAGTCTAACAGCTGTAGAGATTGTAGAGATGCTCTAAGAGCATTAATGTCATGAATCAACTCAACCCAATCAAGGAGTTATATGATTTATAATCAGAAGAGGAGTTGCCAAGGATAGTAGAAGTGGTAGGGGACAATATGGACTTTGACTTTGACTTAGAGAATGGGCCAGCAGACCCATACTGTTAGGCAACCTAGCCAGTGAGTGGCCTCAGGCTCCTTAGAAGGGACTTAAACAGAATAGAGGGAAGGGAAACTGCTATCTATTGACTAGGGTGTTATGACATGCCTTGGACAGGCCTCTGGACATACACAGCTGGTGGCTATCATAACTGATGGCCATGGGAGATTAGGAGTGACATCCCTGGAAGGATATAAATTAATAGATGACATGGGAACATCCTTGTGATGGACATGCATGGACACACAACAAGTGACATGTGTATAACAAGCTGTGGTGTCATGAACCACCTTGGACAGGCCTTCTAACATTAGGAGATGGTGGCTGTCATTGATGGACAGCTGTGGGAGATCAGCAGTGACACCCTGGGAGGTGTTAATCATTAATAGATGATATAGGAATGTCCTGACATGGACACACATGGACACACAACAGTAGACACATGGTATCAGACAGACATGAGAAATACTGGTAAATATAGAGTACCTAGTCACATGTAGATCCTATTATAAGTAGAAGATCAATACTAGGAGAACTCTGTTGAGTTCTTGTTGACATCCTAGTCTTTGAGTAGCACCCCTTTCCTGTCAGAAAGCCAACTCTGTCATGAACTGCCTCCACAGGTATATGACTAGCCACAATGGCTAAGTCATTATTTATTTTCTTTTATATTTTCTTTTTATTTATTTTATAAAAGCGTTGCAGCCTAACGACAAGATGACTCAATACTGATGCAAGAGTCACGTGCATGGACAAATGTCAGTAAATAGATAGTCTTGTATATAAGTAGGGCATAATATAGTGAGGACTCTTATCAAGTTCTCTTTGTCAATGCTGACTTAGAGGGCAGTTGGCTTAATTCCAGCC
>Ga0153987_1000626_pt1 | contig 10748 bp, 14 predicted proteins | sample TSNC071MetaG_FD_102279 | JGI IMG/M metagenome (GOLD analysis project Ga0153987, IMG submission 102279) | Attine ant fungus gardens microbial communities from North Carolina, USA - TSNC071 MetaG | ecosystem: Host-associated > Fungi > Mycelium > Unclassified | place: USA: North Carolina, William B...
AGACTTAGGGGGTGTCATCCATCATAAAAGGCAAGAAAATCCGGTGACATCACTTTATCCCAGCGTGCTTACTGCAAATGGATGTTTGGACAAAACTGTACCCCGTCATCTACTGGCCTGAACCTATGACTGTCCAATGAACAAAGAAGACACAGGACTATCTTTTATTCATCACCTACCTATCTAGTCTAGACAGTCATGCGGCTGTCTGTTGGACTTGCCTATCGTGATTGATAAGTGCTGATTACACCTGCACTAGCGATTGTTGCTACCCAGTTGCAGTGCTAGTTATCCAGCATTCACAATGTCAGAACCTTTCCGTTGTTTATAATCTTCACTCACCCAGGTACTTGACCGTATCAATTACTGATACTCCGGACCCGCAATCATGACCACTGCGGTAATTAATCCGGCAAGATCCCAGTTACCTTTCCGCTATGCCTTGGAATCAGATTCAAGAGACATTTAATATCAGGAGCCCGAGGTCAGGATTGTAGGAAGCAATGTCGAGCCAAAATCTACACTCTTATTTGCCAATAATCACGCTGGGGGGCGTTGAGGTAGAGGTGCTCATCTGAAAGAGAAGCTCGGTTCTTTGGTCGCAAACGGGTGTATTATTGGGGGGATATTCAAAACAGACTTGATTAGTGGCAATGTCATAGTGTCGGAGGACTTGGGAAAGAGATTGTCCGCAGAGGGCTGCGTATGCCCGAACAATCATTGAAAAACTCCAGCCTAAGATAGAATAATTAACCCTGAATCATGGTTGAGAACCCTAGAATTGCAATCCTGGATGAGTATTCGGTGTCTACCTATATTTCTGATCAACCAGTCTCTTTGCAAGATGGGCCTATCCATTATATTGCAACCGGCAATTTCGATCCTGTATGTAGTTTGGATCACATTTTATGGTTCCTATTACACGCAGGATGATTATGTGTGCCTCCGGAAGTGATGAAAAAGGCACACGAACTAACTACTTCTGGATGCCATTGCATTCTAAATACATGCCTCTTTATTTATGCTGATGAGTCGAGTCATGTGATCCCTTGACGTATCGGTCACGCGTCAGTCACCTCTTAAAAAAACTAAGGCTGCTGCTGCACTGGCAGTATTTGATTCTGTGGTAGCTTGACGATGTGCTCTACTCTAACGCCACCCAGGGCCTTTGTTTCGGTAGCATCGACTGAAATTGAGCGCGCCGCCCTGCACGTCCGACTGCCGTGGTACAATCATCTCTACACTGTTCCCTTCCTCTCTCTCTACCCCATACTTGCTTATGCATATTTTGTCAAGTACAATGAGTGGCTGGGGAGTGAAGAGTGGACTTTTTTGGCTTGCACTACGCTTGGTGTGAGCCACGCTTTAAGCTTCCTCAGCATTCGTTGGCATGCTGGTGCGCGGGCATGGATTACCACGAGAAAGGTGTGTGTTATGTCCTGCGGTCTCTTTATATTTTTTTCAGACACTTTTCAGGCTCGTGGTATCGAGGAAGCAGACTGCATACGGATCATGCCAAAGCTCCACCGTGGACAAGGCGATATCGTACCTCTAGAGCGTAAGGATCCCAGCGATCCGAATTCCTATACTTTCAGCTATCAACGCGATACTTATACTATTGTCTCCATCGATCCCATAACATTCGGCCCTCTTCCTTATCCCTCTTCCAGTAAACCTCTGCTAGAAACATTTCTCAAACCCAGTCCCCTTCAAACCAGTCGCCTTGAAGCACTTTATAGGCTTTATGGCGAAAATGCATTCATCATTCCAGTTCCCACTTTTTCTGAATTGTTCTCAGAACAAGCGACAGCTCCGTTCTTTGTGTTCCAGGTCTTCTGCGTCGGGCTTTGGTGTTTGGATGAGTATTGGTATTACAGCTTGTTTACTCTCTTCATGTTGATTGTTTTTGAGTGCACTGTTGTGTGGCAAGTGAGTCTTGACATTGATGTCATCTGTCGTATTCTGACACTCTTGGCAGCGGATTCGTACACTCACGGAATTCAGGACTATGTCTGTCATTCCATATCCTATCCGCTGTTACAGAGATTCGAAATGGATTGAGATTCAAACGGACAAGCTGTTACCCGGAGATGTAGTGTCTATTGGTGCGTGGTATGTGGTCTGGGATGTGTAAGCAGTACTGACTATGTCAATCAGCACGCTCCCAAGCAGAGACTAATGTTCCTGCAGACATTCTTCTTATCAACGGCACCATCATCGTCAATGAGGCCATGCTCTCGGGAGAGTCTACGCCCCTACTCAAAGAATCCATCCAGCTATGGGAAGGCAAAGAAGCTCTTGATGTCGACAACGTACATAAGAACACTGTATTGTACTGTGGCACTAAGATTCTACAGGCTACACCTTCCTCAGAAATTCCTTCGCCTATACAGACTCCGGATGGGGGATGTCTTGGTGTTGTCCTTCGAACTGGATTTGGAACCGCGCAGGGGCAACTTGTGAGGACCATGATATTTTCCACTGAACGGGTCTCTGCAAATAATTTCGAAGCATTTTTGTTCATTGGGTTCCTTCTGATTTTTGCGGTTGCTGCTAGTTGGTATGTTTGGACAAAAGGTTGGTATTTTAACTTCATCTCCGAAATGTGAGGGCTAATGAGTTGTAACAGGCATTGAACGTGACTTGAAAAAGTCAAAGCTTTTGTTGGATTGTATCTTAATTGTGACGAGCGTCGTCCCACCGGAGCTACCCATGGAATTGTCTTTGGCTGTGAATACTTCGTTGGTTGCTCTATCCAAGTTTGGTCAGTTGCAAGGTTTTATGTTATATCTTTCCTGCAACTTTGACACTCCTGATAGCCATTTTCTGCACTGAACCTTTTCGTATTCCCTTTGCTGGTCGCGTTGATGTCTGCTGCTTCGACAAAACAGGAACAATTACCGCTGAGAACCTTGTTCTCCAGGGTGTTGCTGGTGTTGAGTAAGTAATCTGGCATATATATTCTACAATTTTGACTGAAGTTAGTTCTCAGTACTGCAAGTCCTAGGAAACTTGTGAGTGTTCAAGAAGTTTCGAAAGAAACTACATTATGTCTCGCCGCCGCACATGCCCTGGTTAAATTGGAAGATGGCACAACTGTTGGAGATCCGATGGAGAAGACAACGCTGGACGCTTTGGAGTGGTCTCTTACCAAAGGTAATTCTATCTAATACTATCATTGACCAGTATGCTCATGTTTTTAGAAAATACAATTGGCCCTAGGAATTCGGCTGGGTCGAAGTTTCAGATTCATATTCGTCGTCGCTACCAATTTTCGTCTGCCCTCAAGCGTATGTCTACGGTCTCGATTCTGCCGAATGGCAGGTCACTAGTTGCTGTTAAAGGTGCCCCAGAGACGATCAAACAGTTCTTGGATCATGTACCTGAAGGCTATGATGACACTTACAAATGGTTTACAAGGAAGGGCAGCCGAGTGCTGGCTTTGGCAATGAAAGAGGGAGAACCGATGAATGTGGAAAAGGCATGTTGTAATCCAATTAAAGGAGTGATTGGCTGATTGGCTGGTTGTATGGCTAGATCAATAAGCTGCGTAGAGTTGAGGTCGAGAGTCATTTGCAGTTTGCGGGGTTCCTCGTGTTCCATTGCCCGCTTAAGGCTGATGCTGTCGATGCGCTTAAGATGTTGGCTGATTCATCTCATCGCGTGAGTATATTTGCAAATGGCCTTTGACGCATCGAATTAATCGAAATTGTCAGTGTATCATGATTACAGGAGACAACCCTCTTACTGCAGTCCATGTTGCTCGGGACGTTGAGATTGTGGACCGTGATGTTCTTGTTCTTGATCTGCGAGAGGACCCCAAGCATGATGCAGGTATGAAAGTGTCATTTCAATGAAGGTTCAGGTACTGAGCATTGGCATAGACCTCGTTTGGCGCACAGTTGACGAAAGCAAGATAATTCCTGTTGACCTCTCTGAAACCCTTGACACTTCCCTCTTCGACCAATACGACATCTGCATCACTGGTGCGGCAATGAAGAAGTTTGAGCATCAGCCCAGTTGGGCTACTCTCGTTCAGAATACATGGGTCTATGCACGCGTCTCACCCGCGCAAAAAGAATACATCCTTACGACGCTCAAAACTCTGGGATACATTACTCTCATGGCTGGCGATGGAACCAATGACGTTGGCGCGCTCAAGCAAGCCCACATCGGTGTTGCACTTTTGGACGGTACTCCAGATGATCTAAAAAAGATCGAGGAGAGGCAAAAGTTGGAGAGGATCAAGAAGGTGTATGAAAGCCAATTGAGTATTTCAGCAAGGTTCAATCAGCCTCCGCCGCCTGTTCCGCCGGCGATTGCACATCTAGTACCGGATGCAGTCAAGGCTCAACAAGCTGCAGCAGCAAATCAGCAGGTGGCCCGACAAAAGAATCCACTGGAGAAGGTGAATTGAACTTTTTCTGTTACTAGCACTTGAGTTGACCTTTTTTTTTTCTGTGCAGTTTGATATGGCTTCGATTACCTCTCAGTTAGCGCAGATGGAGGATGAGAATGATGTACCTAAAATAAAACTCGGAGATGCGTCCTGTGCTGCACCTTTCACCTCTAAACTCTCGCATGTGTCAGCTAGTGAGTTTTTTTTTGCGCTCTTGGATTTATGTTTGTTAATCAAAAGTCGACAAGTCACGCATATTGTTCGTCAAGGCCGATGTACTCTCGTAGCGACAATTCAGATGTACAAGATTCTTGCCCTTAACTGTCTCATTACTGCGTACAGTTTGAGCGTGCAGTATCTTGACGGTATCAAGTTTGGCGATTATCAAGTGACTATCACTGGTATGTTAATGTCGGTGTGTTTTCTGTGTATCTCTCGTGCCAAGGTTTGTGGCTGATCGCTTCGTTTGAATGAGGTCCTATGTCTGACATTGTGTAATATTAGCCTGTTGAGAAACTCTCGCGTGAACGTCCTCTTGGGAACATCTTCAACCTCTATGTCCTGTTTTCTGTTCTCCTACAATTTGCTTTGCATATCGTGTCCTTGGTGTACATCACGAACCTCTCGCGTGCCTATGAGGAGTAAGTTGTCACACTCTTTGATCGGTTCTGGGTCTGTTGACTGAATTTGATGACGCTAGGCGTGGTCCGATTGATCTCGAAGCCAAGTTTGAACCTAATTTATTGAACACTGCCATCTATCTTCTTGGATTGTCTCAACAAGTCTCGACCTTTGCAATCAATTTCCAGGCTGGTTCACTTCCGACTGAGAGATTTTTTTTGTGGGCTGATTACCCTGTCTCACACAGGGTCGACCGTTCCGTGAGGGCATCCGTGAAAACTCTGCCTTGTATTGGGGTCTTGTTGGTGCTGGTGCTGTTGCGTTCTCAGGTGCGACGGACTTTATGCCTGAATTGAACCGATGGTTGCAAATTGTCGAGATGGCTGATTCCGTAAGTTGAGATTTACATTGCTTTTTTTTGTGTCGGATTTGTGATTCGTATTTTTTTTTTCTTGTCAAAAGTTCAAGTTTAGGTTGACGGTGATCATGGTACTCGACTTTGTTGGGTGTGGGGTAATTGAAAAAGTGTGCAAGTATCTTTGGGCTGATTCGGAGCCTAAAGCTATGATCGCCAGGGGACGGGAACGAAGGGAGCAGAGAAGATTGAAGGAGACAGAGCAGTTGGCTCAGACTGCGGATAGAGCGTAGAGTTGGGTTGGCACGAAGGCAATTATCATCTGTCTGCTATTCTACAACGTAGCTTTGGATGTTGGGGTCCTAAAAGTAGTGAGCAGTGAAAACTTGACCTACATTTGGGAGACTCCGCTTTTCTATCATACTGTTTGGCTTTGTGATGCCAACAACAATCATACTCCCTGTTTTGGAAATGTCACTTGGTCATGAGTAACCTCAGTGACAGCCAGCGTCGAGCCCTTGACCAGCTTCGCGAGCTCACGAATGGCGGCAGTGACGAAGTCTCTATAGGCGTCCTCGAGAGTTTTGACTGGAATGTCGAGGCAGGTTCCAAAGTATATCCTTATAGACCTCCCCATTTCTGATTTTTTTTTTTTTTTGAACCCAGCGAGCAGCTGAGGCAATTTTTGGAGATGGAACGAGTGCGAATAATCGACCTCGACCTCACCATGAACGTGCCCCAGAAACCTTTCAAGTCGATGACTCTGGGCAGAACCACACCCAGGTCTCCAGCAGGGTGCGTGCAGCATTTTCTTTCTCTCTCTCTCCATCGTTGATTTCCATATCCTGACTTGTCCATATAGAACTCGGGCGTCAGCTCAGTCTTGTACTCTCTCGCAAGACCACTGTTTTCCCTCCTTGCGTTTCCTCTCCATATTATCTCGGGAATCTTCCGTCTCATCTTTGATCTCCTCCACATCCCCATCCCTCAATTTCGATTCTCGATTCTCAACTTTTATCGTCCGTTACGACCACGGCCTGCACACCGGAGCGGCCCTGACAAGTGGGTGACTGGTTTGGAAGAAGAACTTGGGGCGGTGTGTATTGGCCGATGCAAAGGCCCTCGTGAGCCTGCGTCTACGAGTGCCGTTGAAGCTGGTCCTTCGCGGTTGACGGCACGCAACATACAGTCGATTGATTATGCGGAGGGCAAGAAACTCTTGCCAGACTTCAAGATCTGCAGTTACGAGGAATTTCTGCGGACTTGTCAGAGAGAACTCAAGGTTGGTTGTATCATCCTCGTTACCGAGGAACATGACGATACACCTGAGTTTAAGAGGTATTCACACTTGTTTCCAGCCATGTCAAGAACTGATTTGTGTGTATAGGGCTACTCTTACGAATCCTGACTTTGTCAAAACACTCTATCAGAATGATATCCTTGTCTGGGGAGGTGACGTGCACGACCTCGAGGCTTGGGATGGTACGTCATGCCATGTTGTCGCCTTGCTGCCTTACTCATTTCCCCTACAGCATCTGAGAAACTGCAAGCAACAACATACCCCTTTATTGCATTCATTGCCATGCAACCTCGTCGTACACCTACCTCTTCACGCTCCTCGTCGTCCTCCCAGCCACCTGTCCTGACTGTTCTCTCCCGCCACCAGGGCAAACCCTACCCTCCTGGCACCGGCCCTACTTCTGCTCAGGCCATCCTCAATCACCTTGACAGACAACTTCTCCCTCGTGTGCAGCCTCATCTGGAGCATTTACAAAATGAGCAGCGCGAACGTGAACAGGAACGTCAACTTCGTGAAGAACAAGATAGAGCATTCCAACAAGCTGCGAAACGGGATAAGGAACGTATTGAGGCGAAGATTGCAACTGAGAGGGCGGAAGCAGAGGCCAGGCGGAAAGCAGACGAAGAGGCACGAGCTGCTGCTGCGAAAAAAGAACAAGAGATTGCTGAGGCCAAGCGGAAAGAGCAGCTGAGGATGAACTGGCGAAGATGGACGAGGAGAAATGTCGCAAGCCCGCTGGCTGGGGCTGGTGGGAACCTGCGTTTCGCGATTCGATTGGCGACAGGGGCGCGGCTTGTGCAGAGTTTTGCCTCTACGGCGAGTCTGACGAGTCTTTATGCTTACGTCGATGCTCAACTCGTGCCTTCGCATTTCCCCCTTGAAGATGATCCTAGCCTTGTTCCCGAGGGCAGCGAAAGTGGGGAAAAGGCTATAGAGGATCAAATTCAAGATACGGATGGTACGGAGTGGTGGGGATTCCGATTGGTAACGGTATATCCAAGGATGGAGATACCTTGGGAGCGTGATGTACAGCTTGGTGATCTTGCTGTCCTGAAAGGAGGTGGGCAGATTGTGGTTGAAATTCCAGGAGATTGCAGGAGTATCGTTGAGCGCAGTACAAGCGCAAAAGGCGGTGCTGCTGATGATGACAGCGATGGCTATGAAACGGAGTCGGACGAAGAATAGAAGAGACTAGATTGTGCAGAACATGTGCTTTTACATGGGTGAAATTATCACTAGTCTTGGTAGATATATACACATTAATGCTTGGAGCAGATGAGGAGTATGAATTTGGTATTTACTGGCCGTAGTTGATTAATGACATTGATGTTTGCATACTGTATCTTCTGTGAGATTTGCTATCGCTTAGAATTTCACTACATGGGCAGGCTAGATTTACATGGCTCGCATATTTATGCTATGTGCATTCGTCCTTCACCCCCACTCCCTCCTCCCTTCGTCGACGGCATCCAAGAGTAGATCATTTACTTGTTGCATCATTTCCTTGGGCCACGTGTAAGTGTCGTCCAAGGCGTGGGAATCACCCGGATGCACAGTCACTGGGTCCGCCTTGTCTATCTTCGGGGAAGGCAAGAGGAAAAGTGTTCTCGAAGTGGTCTTGGGGCAATGTGCGGACATGAGAGCCGTCGAGGTGTTTTCGATTTTATTTGGCGGTGCGAATGGTTCGGCACGTGTTCCCTGCGGCGGCGGGATCAGCGCATTCAAGGCCTGACCCAAAATACCTACAGGGTTGAAACCGGAATTTGAAAGGTAGCGGATAGGAGCTGCTGCTGCGGGTGGCTGGTAGTCAGACTCCGGATACTCATCCAGCAGTGCAAGCCTGGGGTTCTCTCAGCCGTTAGTCCAGGGTCAATGATTCCATCTGCTCACCTCGTAGGCTGTATTTTATCCATGATTGCCTTGGCATATGCCGGTTGCAACGTCTCGGGCACTTTTGTCAGGTACTCGGACACAATCACGTAGCCATCAATCCACGGGACGACATAAATCGACCCAACATAATAGTGATCAGAAACCACGAGACCGACCTCTTCTCCCAGATGAGCACCTCTACTCCAATTCACCCCAGGGTGATTGGAAACAACAATGAGTACAGGTTTTGGCCCGATGCCGCTGCCTACAATCCTAGCCATGGGCTGCTGTTATCGAATGTCTTGTGAATCTGATTCCAAGGCATGGCGGAGAGAGGCCATTGTCTTACCGGAGCAATTGCTGCCGTGGTCATGATTGCGATACAGTAAAGTAGCTAGTTGACTGAAGAATGCCATTCTTATAACCAACAGAAAGGTTGCTGAATATATAAATAAAACCACTAGTGCAACGATCATTGATGCTTGATGCAGGTGTAATCAAACCACGATAGGCAAGTCCAACAGCCGCATGGCTATCTAGACAGGTAGGTGATGAATAAAGGATAGTCTATCGTCTTCTTTGTTCATTGGACAGTCATAGGTAGATGACAGGAGTACAATTTTGTCCAAACCTTTCAAGTCTCCATTTACAGTAAGCACGCTGGGATAAAGTGATGTCACTGGGTGTTTTATTTAGCATCCAAGTCTTGAATGGATGACGCCCCCTAAGTCTTGAATATTTTTTGCCTTTTATGATAGATGACACCCCTAGGACGTTGTCCGTGTCAAAGTGAGTCAAGGTTTTCTGCCCAGCCTGCTATCGTATAGTGTTTTCATACATATTTGTTGACCCCCTCTGTGACAGTGAGTTGTAGCTATAACAAGACTTTGGACTAATATAGATGAGATTAGAAAAACACATGAGAACATTCTTAGAAGAACTACAGGAAGAACTGTTACAACCTTGAGGGAGAGGAGGGAAATACACAATAGATAAGGCATAAGGAACTACAAGCTCCTGTTTTGCACTTTGTAATGTTTGGTTTATAGCACAACAGTAAACAAAGATAACTGCTGATTCTAAGCTTTAAAATGACATCCTAATCAGAGCTTTTGAATAAGAATTTGGTTCACAATGAAAGTAGTCACTTATTGGGACAGTTTTTCTATCCTTCAGATACCTAAATACTTGATATAACCTCCTTTGGCCTTGATGATGGCTTGTACTCTTTTAGGTGCTGTGTGAAATATCTTTGGAGTGTTTTCTTTAGCTTGTTTTATCAATGATTGATATCAGGGTTGTCATGAACTGACTAGATTCCATAAAGGAACTATATGACATGTACTTGGAGGAGAAAGAAGGACCACAGTGTAGTAATACCAAGTTGGAGCTAATTTAGTGGCATACTCTTTATTAGAGTTGACAAAGAGAACTCAATTGATTGTTCAATCTACTTATATAATTTGCGTATTTGTACTCATTAGGTTTTACCTGCACATCACTTTTGAGTCATATCCTTAATAGCTAATAATGTGGGGGAGTGTAAGGCTAAGGTCGTGGAGACTGTGGACTAACCCTAAGGATTAGGGTCAGAAAGAACTCAATAAAGTTCCCCAGTGTATTTGTTCTATCTTATATACATGTGGGACTTGGTCTGTGCACCAAGTTCCCATAGATCACATGTCTATCTAGAATGTTCTATACTATTTACATAAGATAGTCACCTGACCTGTTCTATTTATATCTTGAGTCATGTTATAGTCCACTAGATTAATAAGAAGGCCTTTGAAGGCTGGCAATATTTTAGGGTTCAAATCCGAGTTATGACAGAGAGTATGTCTTCAAGCTAAGAGATAAAAAGGACTAAAGGTCCAGATAAATGACTGAGTTGATATTTTGGAAGAGAATACAAGTATATACACCTAAAGGTCCAGACAAACAACTAGGCCTTTAGGTTTACAGATGAGTTCTATATATACTGAGCACTGGTACTTGCTATGTAGTATTTTGAGACTCATACTAAGAACCTTGGGATTTATGCCAAAAAAGAGACAAGACTAAAGAAGTGTGGTGAGCTGACTCAAGGATAGGGGCTAAGGTGAAACTGATAGCAAGATGAAAATAGATAGATAATCTATTAATCCTTCCACCTGTTCAATAACTCCAAATAAAATAAAAGAAATAGAAAATAAAATAAATAC
>Ga0153987_1000627_pt1 | contig 10725 bp, 10 predicted proteins | sample TSNC071MetaG_FD_102279 | JGI IMG/M metagenome (GOLD analysis project Ga0153987, IMG submission 102279) | Attine ant fungus gardens microbial communities from North Carolina, USA - TSNC071 MetaG | ecosystem: Host-associated > Fungi > Mycelium > Unclassified | place: USA: North Carolina, William B...
CAGTCAAGGGTATCGGAAAAACTCGAACATCCTGTTTCAGTCACTATTTGATCATAGTAACTTTGTCCATTGGTAACGTCTCCCAAGGACCAGAGTGATCCCGATTGCATAAATACTGCACGGAACAGTCCTTCTGTATTTCCGTTATTGGCAATCATGTGTAGAGAGATGGAAATCGCTCCGGCTGATTCCCCCCAGCTGACAAGAAAAGAAAATCAGACACGGAAGACAAGAACGATCAGATCTTGATAAGCATACATAGTGACTTTGGTAGGATCGCCACCGAATGCGTCAATATATTTCTGAACCCAGTGCAAGGCCAATCTTTCTATCAAACATCAATTGACATTGTCTCTGCAGGCCTCGGAAATCCAACTCACGATCATGAAGACCAAGGTTACTTATTCCAGCTTTCTTAACTTCCTTGCCAGCCAAGAATCCAAAGCCGGTCAATCTATCAACAACAGAACATCAAAGCACCATTTTTCAAAGTCAGGAGCAATGAAAAAACAAAAGTTTGTGGAATTGTACCGATAGTTGATGCTAACATAGATGATAGGTTTTCCCATATCAACAGAGCGACTGACAATAGGTTTACCATTGTATCTAGATATCACTGTGTTAGTGAACTTGATATGAAGTGCCGAGGACGCACAGATATGCTGCCCCTGTTTCCCAACCACCTTGTTGTGCGGGATGAAAAATCAATACCTTTCTCAAAAAATGAGCCCACCTCCATGAAACCACTTGCAATATATAAGCCTTGAAGAAACATGACAAATTACTTGGTGAAAGGCTCACTATAACAACAGGTAACTTGGCACCAACAGTGACTGTTTTGGGCTTGATGACATTGATCGTCAGACCTGTCACCTTTGAGCGCTCTTATTCAACATCACGCTCGTTGAAACTCACAATCCTCACTATCCGGTGATGCATGAATAACGTGGTTGATAACATCAATAGCATCCTGAGGAACCTCTGGCGGAAAATCTGGTACAAGCTGCCTCTGTTGGGTACATGCTGGCCCAAAAGTCGTTGCACGATAATCTCCAGTATATGGCTGTACTGGTTCAGGAAGACGAAACCGTAAATCTCCAATCCTAAACCAAAACAATAACCTCAGAAAAATTACTTTTCATTGGACGTACGGAGGTTGAGCAAACGGTATTCCAAGGAACTCGACTACAGGACCTGAATCCAGGCCAGTAAAAGTAGCATTATCTAAGGTGACTGTGGAACTAAGGACTGGGGCAGAGGTGAAATACTCGAGGAGCAGCTTGACTGCAAATTGAACTAGTGCTCCCATCCTTCCTAGTGAGAGACAGGGAAAGAACTGGCTCTTGTGAGGTTGCAATGCGCTTATGAATTGTTCCTGCCGGCGGAGTTTAGCTACAGTCTTCTCGTATGTTATCCGCTGACAGCTTCTGAGAACAACGTGTTTTTAACTTATTCTCCTCTCTTTCTATACGTAGGGATTCTTGATCACACTGCGGGAATAGTACCAAAATAAGTATATATCGCCTAGTATGGAACTACTTCTTTTAGTATTTTTCCAATATCTGTTATATTACACAATGCGAGTTGTAGTGGAATTCAACAAATAACTTCTTTAAACTTGAGCTCATAAGATTAATGCTTCTCTTGATGTCGTGAGAACTATTCAAAAACTATTAAAAGTTCAAGTTGATGCCTTACGTCTCGGGGGAAAATGTAGCTAAATTTAGAAAGTTGCCTGAGATAACATTGTACTCTGACAAGTCAAACAATAAAATTTTCTCATGGTCCTAAAAATATAGAACCACCCTCACCTGCCCCAGTGAGGCTCGAACTCACGACCTTCCGATGCCATAACAGTCGGACGCTGTAACCAACTCAGCCATGGGGCACGTAAATTGAGAGAATTTGTAAGCTATCTCGGAGCCGAATGACATCTACCTTAGCATGGGAAACTGATGCCTCAACTGATGCCTCTTTCTATACTTCATCATATTAGAAGCATCTTCATCACCCGAAGTCAATGAAATATCACTCTACTCCTTCCCTTGAATGGTAATCGTCATGCATTTAATCTCACCTCCTCTACGTCGAATGGCAAGACCTACACCTTTTAGGCATTCTCCCCTCGGACTAGTGAGTGTCTCATGACAAAACGGGTTAAATATTGCTTCTCTTGGTCCATGTTTCTTTCAATCAATTGTCTCTATCACACCCCATTCAATAACATTAATCCATTGGAGACTCAGGTATACATGCCTTCATATCATGCTCCATCATCTATAATACCCTGTCCTTGAAGGGGTTCATATATTCTCCATACATTTGTCGGTAATAGATTCACTCAGGGTCAACAGAACTCTCACACTTTTGCGCACTTTTCACGTGTGACCTTGCCGCGAGACTCGATTTTTTCAGAGATTTTTCAAATAGGCTGGAGTGTGACAGTAACAAGGAATAATTCAGGACATAGTTGACTATTTGAAGAAATGAATCTTAATAGTACATATCTAATCAATCTCTCGACTCGCCTCGCAGGCACGCATAGTTATACGTTTTTCAAAGCATGATTTTAAATCCATCGAAGGAAATGTCAACGCCAGTCTATTGCACAAAAACACAACCGATTTTTTAGAATATCATGAATTCATGCCCTAATTCTACCTCCCTGTTTTCATCCTAATCCAAGCAACACCATCCTTCATCCTATCCTGAGCCCTAAACATACCAAACCTCATATTGAATGCAAACATACCCCAATGCGCATGAAACTTCTCCGAAGCCGAAGTATACAATGGCGTCGATTCTTCTTCTCTGTCATGATGACGGCGTCCTTCGCGAGATGCCGATTGAGCAGTCGAGCTCGGGGTAGAGATACCTGAACTCTCGCTCTCCCTTTGTAATTCACCACAGCCACAACTATCGTGGTCTTGGATAGGACATTCATACCGTAACCCGCTCGTGGCTGACTGTTGTCGTAAATGTGAACACACGCCAGCTAGTGACCTGTGTTTACGATGTTGTGAGGCTCGACGAAAGGTAAAATTGAAGGAATGAAAGTGGTGGCGATGATGGGTTCGAGAAGGAGAGGGCGGAGGCGAGAAACAAGTACTTGGGAATGGGTATTCTGGGATTGGTTCTTGGATATAGTAGAGTTTTCCGGTGGATATCGATACTCTCGCTACAGTTCGTCTCTTGGTGGGAGTCATCTTACGACAAGCAGAAGAGGCCGGAAGAGCAGGGGAGTCAGAAAGAAGTAGAGATGATGCATCCACGGATATCGAAGGATGGTGATTTTCACGTTCACGGTGCAGGGAATGAGGTTCGGCAAACTGAACTTTGCGCTCAGAGCTGCTCGGGGGATCCTCATGATGACGAGCCTTGATGAAAGATGATGGGGGTAGCTTCAGAGATGATGCAAACTCGGTGTCGAGCCTTGTAGGCCCAGTTGGGGAAGACGATGCGGGTAAAGGCGCTGATATGCTTAGTTTGATGTTCTTCTTGTCGACAGTGTTTGTCTGTGTGTCCTCTACATCGTTGTGACTGGTAGAATCGTGTAGCAATATAGACTTTTCTCGTGTAGATTGAGCGTGGAGAGATTGAGCTCTCTTGCGGACGACTTGTTCGTGGTGGCGGATTGGTGAAAAGAATTGACTCAAACTTGATCTTCGAGAATATTTTTCGTCGACAAGTCGCATGATTTGAAGGATGGGAGAGATACAAGGATGATATTTTTGTGAGAGGAATCGGACAGATGATTGGGATATGGTCCAGAGTGGCTGGGTTCGAGAGGTCAAGGGACGATCAGATCAGTTGGCATTGAGAAAGTCATTTAAAAACATGCAGGGAAGATGATTCTTGCCATCTAGCAAAGTAATTAGTCCGGGGAGGAGGGGGCGCATGACGTAAATTTCTGTCTAAAGTAGACGAGAGGCATTGCCGCAGTAGATGCCGATGCTTCGATACGCATTATTTGAGCAATGAATAGCACAGATGATGGAATTCTGTCTTTCAATACTGCTGAATGTTGCCTTCCTTTATGCCCAGTAGCTATTTGGCCGCCCTCGTCGTCCCAATTCGTGCTAGTGCGACCAGAATTTGACACAGAAGCCAAAGATTCCATGTCATGCAGGGGGATCCCCCGGCCAACAAGCCGACAAGATAGTGCACCAAGGGAGCCCTCAAGCACGGGCAATCCTTCATCTGAGAGTTTGAAAATGATATCAGGGTCGGCGAAGGGTGTTGGGTGGAGGTCAGGTCGGGAAAACATCAAAGCATGTTTAGATTGGGTTGAGGATAGGATATTGATGACCAACTGAGCGGGCACATCGGTTGCGGGTGCCGACAAGGCCGAATTAGCAGCTAAATTCAGAGTTGCCGTCATGCGGGATGGCATTCGGAGAGCAAATGTGAGGAGAGGATATGGGTCCATTGCGATAGGTGTGAAAGAAGAGACCGTGGCACCGTGATGGAGTGCTTGCGTGCCGGTGACTGTTTGGGCAATTTTGCTCGAAGACGGAGGCATGAACGAAGTGACAACAGCTACTGGCTGAGCAGTCCTACGGAAGAGACCACGAAGCTGTTCCTGTAGGCATTGTTGTTGGGCCTGTGGCTGGAAAGCAGCATATTTTGGATGAACAGCAGCAGTGGCCTGTTGTGAGTAGAAACGAGGCAGACATCTATGAAGTACACTAGAGAGCATTTAGTAGCTGAAAATTGCCAATGGGAAATATCTGGCACCTCATGACCATGGGATTTCCAACGTGACTGTCTGGTGGCACGAGTCTTCACAAGTCTTTTGTATTCAGTATCTACTAAGTAACGTCTGAGCTATATCGCACTTCACCTCATTATAATCAGATTCTTAGGCCTCACGTCTTTCAAGAGTCTACTTCATGCAAATCACAAGACATGGGAAACTTCATTGTCTACACCGACCTGGACATCCTCGGTAATCTCTGGTGAAACATGTTGAAGGTTGTGTTTCCTCTACTATAGGATGGTACTATCTTATCTAGTTCTCAATTGTATGAACGTCGTCTGGATCGTTTCTCTGACACTTTGGTTCAAACTCGAGAAATCGAGTAGTCAGCTCAGCACCTCCCAAGATGACTGCCGGTTTCTCAGTAGGAGAGATAAGATGTGAAACAGTATGAAACTTACAAAGGTCATAGAATTCATCTTTCGTCAGATGAAGGCCCGGCAAATGTGCCGCTCGCGTTGCCTTCAATCCCGAGGACATGCCGAATTTCAAGTCAATACCGGACCGCTGTAGAAGCCATCAATCAATTCCCCCTATCACAAAGTGAAGTTGCGAACCTTTGGATAGTGACAATTATAATGCCGCATCTTGAATTCCAAACTTTCGCACACTGAAAGTAAACGTTCCTCGTTCATATATACCTGGAATGATCCCTCATGGTCGACGAAAGCATCGAGAAAGTCGATCATACGCAGTAATGAAGTTGAAGTGATGATGTTTCTGTCTCTTGCCACCAATCTCATAACGTCGGCTTTCTTCAACCGGTACTCCTAAGAAGTGTATCAGGATAGGCATTCAAGGGCAAAAAAGACTTGAAATTACCAAAGCAGGGAGGTCCTTTGCCTTGGTCATCAAGATCTGTAGTAGACGAGGATTATCTCGCGCAATAGCGCAAGGCATTCGATGGTACCACGTCCGAGAATGCATCAGTAAACATGCCCCTGGACTTTGGGGATTTACCAAAGGAGCCAGTGACAGCAAGCATTCGCGTACTCCCAAAGTATCCATCAGTTCGCCAGCATCTATGCGATCAAAGCATTTGGGCCCAAATGCTGGAAGCAGTCCTGAGCATATGCCTGCGGACAAGACTCGAACATCATATTGCGTGAAATAGATATTGATGTGAAGATTCTGAAAACGGTGAGCGAAGCGTGCAAGTTCAGACTTCACATGGAAGAAGAGACACCCAAGGATATCAGATGTGTTCAGACCATGGTATATTCCAGATTTCTGAACGGAAGCAATATCCCAGCCCTGCAAAGGATTCATATCAGCTGTGCGACCGAGCCATTCGCCTTGAGGAGAAAATAGAAGCCTATGTGGAGAGAAGGAATCAATTCCATGAGATTGGGAACAGAAAACTGATATACCGGTTTGGTTGATTAAAGGAGACCGTATTCAAAAAGACGGGTGCCAACACCCCTGTCTCCCAGAAGCGTAGCAAAGTTAGTCGATGAGCAGGCTTCAGCTTCATCAGGTATCGTTCTCGGTCATCAATATGAAACGGGTGGAATAGGGCGTCGTGAAAAGCCCTTCGAGCCTTTGTTAGTCCATATGTAGACGACACCATCTCGGCAGGACGTCTAATCCCCGTAGCTGTTTGTATCGTGTAAAGTTTCCCAGAGCCTCGAGTATTCAGGCTACTGTAGAAGGACATGTCTCCCTCCTGAGTCCCAACATTATATATTTCGTCAACTAGTATCTTCAAATATTCAGCAGATGGCAGTGTTAGGAACGATGAGTACATGAGATGTGTTACGAGCTCCGCAGATTCTGCGAGGTCGCGCCCAGACCGGAGAAGAGCATACAAGATAATGAGATGGCGGTTGATGGTGACAGCGTCGGTGTGATTCAACAGAATATCACACTGTCCCCTAAACCCCTGAGGGAGGCTATTGATCGTTTGGATCAACTGTATCAAACTCCCAACCCCTTTCGCATGGTCATCAGCTATCGCGAGAAGCCAGTCAGAAAACAAAAAGGTACCTGGGAAACTGATTTTCAGGTGTCTCTGAAGTTCGTCACAAGAGAGGTGTCGCGATAAGCCAAGACAGTCGAACGCAGGGCTGGCACTCCATAGTGGGTGAGAACCCCGAACGGCAGAATCAGAAATCAGTCCGAAGATTGGCGCACGACGTTCAGTCACCCAGTGGGGCCGCCACTTGGAACTTCTGAGTTCGTGTTCGCAATATGCACGATGTCGATGCCAATGACTGCGTTGACACCGTTCGGAGCAATACTGACTCAAGGTTTCGGGGGTCAGATGCCGCTCTTTATACTCAGAAATGAAATACAGACCTTGACCAGACTACACTGCAAATTCAACTCGGCTTGACAACATCGCAGGACTAGTGAATAAGAACACTCACACGCGAACAAGCTATTGTTCCGGTCTCAAGGCAGGCACCAGAGGCTGCGCCACGTCCAGGAGCATTGGCACACAGTGCTCTCGTGAGCACTTGGCCACTGGATCCTGATCCTAGTCCGGTAACAACGACCGCTGAATTACTCACACGAAACGAGAGTGATCCAGCTAGGACAGCTGCCTTGGTGCTTTTGAGTCGGGTAAGCACTCGATGATGGTACTGGATGTCAACACCATCCATGAGGGGAGAGTTGGCGAGCACACGGTAGGAAGCTCAAGCCTGAAACTATGTAGGATTGAAGGTAGGCAACGCGTGTACCGAGTCACCCATATCGGTGGTAACCACCGTTCTTTCGAAGCAGGGTGTTTACGTAGCACACCAGACAAATGTGTCGCAAGCCTTGCTATAAACTGGAATCTTGAGCTTATTTCATTTTATGGAATCGTCGATATGCGTTTTCGTTGACAGCACCTCGAATCTCTCCATTGAAAGACGGAGTGGTCCAGGCGAAAGGATGCCGCTAGAACAGACTTTGAAATGTCTATCCTGGAATCACTATTAGAAACGGAGCCGATTACAATGTCAGCGCTACTTGTCAAAGTCATCTGATGTCAATGCACGTGTGTTTCTCTATCCGCAAGCTAGTGCTAAGACGCAGAGGGTCTGGGTAGGACCCGATGTCAGGTGTAAATCTACAGGAGGTCTGTGTCCAAGTAGGGTGTGGGCGAAGTTTGCCAGTGTAGCTGTGTGTTCGAAGGGGTTGCTGTAGCAATGTGCTTCTACCACTTTCCTTTTACAATATGCCTATCTGCTTAAAGTCCCTTCAACATTTTCCCACCAAATTCAGGCAAGAAGCATATATGTTATGACCTTGAGAATGGAACTCGGTTTGCGACTGAGGCAAGACTCAAGGTAAAGAAGGAGAGATGAATAGATAGAATACGAGGCAAATCATAATATCATGTCATGTAGTATGTACAAGTTGGGGTGCATGGTCAGCCTGGGCAATATGCAGAACGTGAGACAGCATAATAGATGTATGAAATCTATTCAAAGGTACCATCAAAGATGTCCCATACGTCCCTTCAAGATGAGTGACATTCAGAAGATTGAATCAAAGTAAACTAGTCAGGGCAAGGACATACCTATATCTAGGTTTCACGATCTTATAATTAAGCTCTTCTACCTCTTCCCCATCATAGTACATGACCCTTCTCTGTATCTCAATACCCTTGTAAGCTTGCCTGCGATCATCATATTCACAGTGGTCCATTTGGCGTAGGCTGGGCAATTTTGTAGCCAGTCGAAATATTGCTGAATGCATCTGTTTGAGATTCTTTCTCACTGCGGTCCATACAGCCTGACCTCGTAAAACCTCAAGCCGAGGAAAATGATGAACAATGGCATAAATATCCTCCTGAAATGACTCTGGAATGAATGGCTAGTCATCGGGTAGGCACAAGGAACAACATACTAGCTCTAATGCTTTTGCACGTACTGCACCGGGGGGAACATAATCCTTTTGCAACCAGAGCCAAGTGATCTCTGGAAAAGTATCTCCAACTCGACATACATCAGAAACCTCATGGAATGAATATAGTTTGAGTTTCCGCAACTTAGTGGAATCCAAGAAAAACCGGTGGAGGGAAAGCAACCAACGAGCATTGAGTAAGTATACATCAAGGCACTCAATAGGACGTTTGACACAGCATGGTGTTGCAGATAACAAAGAACTTGTTTCCCTCTGATCCTCTGCGATAGGAAGAAGATTTTGGGAGACAGGAAAAAAAAGCGAGGTTGGAGTAGGTGGTGGTACCGCAACGGATGCAAGACATTCAACTACATCTCTAGATGTTGATAGACTTTTCAAATTTGGAAGAGCTTCAGGAGTCAAGGACGGAAGAGCCCGAGGGTACCAGGACAGGTGTTCCAATGTCAAATGATGTTCAATAAATTGAGAGCACGTGGAATCTATGGAAACCGAAGGACGGGAAACCTGTTCTAGATTGAGTGCTCTTAATGAGGGAAAAGACAAGTGATGAAGATGAGAGAATTCTAATGGCATTTCGAGGTGCTGAGGATCAATATCAATCACACTTGCATAGTATTGTAATTTGTTCACGCACCTGTAAAAAGGGCATATTTGCGAGAAGGCGATATAAATGGGGTGTGACTGTAGGTCTCACCCAAAATCTACCCAGGAGATTCAAGAACACAAGATTATTGAAACGCCAAAGCTGGCAATTCCTTATGAGTATATCAGTGTTAGGAGGGAAAGAACATCATACAGGGTACATCTTGATATCTGAATCATGACTCAACGGCCGTACATGGATTCCAAAAGGTCCATGGAGAGCAAGGCATCGGAGTGTCTTTCTTTCCCCAAGTGCTCGAAGGATAGCATCCTCATGCTCTGGGAGGAGAAGGGGTTGGTCAGGAAGCTGCAAGTCAAACTCCCAGACAAATGATCGAAGAGATGTCATATTGTTGATGGCCCTGCACATGTGCCATATCCTGGTCGTTTCATCCGATGCTCCACGGGTATCCAATGGAGGGACAAGGGTCGAGGGTTTCCGTTCAGTAAATGACAAAGTGTATTTGTTTGTGATATGAATTTGTGTAATGAAGCCAGCCAGGTCAGCTCTCTCGGCCAAATGGGCCCAGATCTGCGGATAAGAGTGGCTGATACGAAGGACACGATACTCCGTATGCCGGGGAATGGCAAATTGGGAACATTGTCTGTTTGTTAGTGCAAAAGAAAGGATATCTTGATGGCTGTCTAGGAGCGCAAGTATTTGATCGAGAATTTCGAAAGGAAGACGAAGGAAAGAGGCAGGATCCATGGTTCCTCTCAGAGCTTCCCCGGTAGAAGGCCTAAAGCTATTTGGAGTTGCTTGCCTTTATTATTCATGACCCCGGGCTGATTATCGATTTTATCGCTAGATACTAGATCAATGATCAATGATTAATATTGATTATGAGCACACATGTTCAAGGACCCCATTACCATTGGCCCCAAAATAACCGAAGGCTGGCACTTTGTCACGTTGCTTTCTTTTGAATGCTGTCTATTCATGTCGACGACTCTTGTATTTTCTCGTACCTCAAAATTATGTCAAATCCAAAAGTTGTGAGACAAATTATTTTCCAGTGCAAGACAAAACCAGGCCAAAAATTCGACATGGTTGCCCTGGGCCAACTCATTATTCGGGGTCCCTTTTTGAAATGCCGAGAAGCTATCGTTTTTCAGCATTGGCGGTAAAGGGTTTCATCCACCTTATTCCCCAAGGAATGGTGTGACTAGGAGCTGCAAAAAACCTGCACGAGAGTTGGGAAACGGGCATTGCAGCGCCAGTGCGCAGGAACCTATTTCCTCGTGGCCTCGGCCTATTTCTCGAGTGGTGAATTCAAAACGCTTACTATTGTTATTAGCTCCTTTCAATCCGGGCGCAGCAGTACAGACGCCTAGATCGGGCCGTGCGCGCTGCCAAATCGTTTGGTGCTGGAACAGGATAGCCATCAAGCACTCATCGATTTGTCGAATTCACCAAGTAACTAGCTTCATGGCTCAAAGCTATTCTTTGCGAGAATTTGTACCCC
>Ga0153987_1000628_pt1 | contig 10705 bp, 9 predicted proteins | sample TSNC071MetaG_FD_102279 | JGI IMG/M metagenome (GOLD analysis project Ga0153987, IMG submission 102279) | Attine ant fungus gardens microbial communities from North Carolina, USA - TSNC071 MetaG | ecosystem: Host-associated > Fungi > Mycelium > Unclassified | place: USA: North Carolina, William B...
GAAGATTAAATCTGTGTAATATTTAATTACATTTAAAATTGTATTCTTATAATAATTTATTTAAAAATATTATTTGTATACCTATATACAAAATTATGTATTAAGAAAGGGAATCTAATTCAATTAATTTAGTTTTTAAAATTATTTTTATATTTGGTTATATTTGGCAATAGAGCTTAAATATTTAAATTATTTGCAATTATAATATATACAGCCATTAAATAATCATTACAAAATAATACATAAATTATAAGGAGGGTTAAAGATTTTACCCCAAAACAAACATAATATAAAAATACTAAGTAATAAGAGTTAGTAAAATAGCAAAATAATCAATATTATCTTAAAATACATAATTTTACATATACATATACATAAAAGTGGTTAAGTTTGAATATTTCTTGTTTTTACTATTAAAAAACTTTTTACAATTCAATTAATTCAATATGATAATAAGATTTATTCAGGAAAACTGTAGTTGCTCTTAACTTAAATCCAATAGCTAATTGTCCTCTAGTAGACCAACTTATTATACCCTTACTTTTTTAATTCTAAACAATCATCTACTCCTGATAACTCTTTCCTTAACTTTCTATAATATATTAGAAATAATTAGTACTTGAACATAAAGGATTTGTTAAAAGTTCATTTTCAAGATTAGGAATATTGGTTATAAAACCATCTGTAGTTACAGACCCTTGTAATTCTTTAATACCATGTGTGTTATTTCATATTCACTTAATTTTATTTACTCAAAGTTATATAATTTACCAATACTAGATAAACTTTTTACCAAATGGCGCTAGTAACATAGTATTCCTTAATATCACATTATATCCTTCGTATCTAAATCCTTTACCTAAGGTTATCATGCCTTTATTATATAAAATAAATTATTTAAATCAGCTGATGTATTCTTACCTATCAATACATTATTCTATATATAACTAACACTTAATCTCAGTCTTTTTTAAATTGTTATATGATTTCTAGATAAACTCTGTATGCAGAAAATTTCTTTGATTCAAAGTTTTAATCATTTATATTTGAAATTAGTTCTTTTTCTTGTTCAATAGTATCTTCTATTTCCAATTTTAATAATTCATCTTCAGTTTAATTTATATTCTCTAATATATTTTTTCCATTTTTAATCTTCTACTTGATATTATTTCATCTTTTGATAATAAATTAGAATCATTGAACATTTATAATAAACTATAACCTTTTTCATCCTATAATTTGACTCAACTTTTTGTTTTTCTTTCGAATCCTTAAATCTAATGAATATACTTTCTTAATCATTAAAATATTGTATTGAATTTTATTTAATAAAAATATCATTTAATTTACTTAAATTTTTATTTAAATCTCCATATAAACAATGAATGACTACATAAACTACATACTAAAAACCGCAAACTAGCCTTAAGAACAAACAAAACCTAGATTCTTCTGAAGCCTAAGTAATCTACTTCTAGATAGCAATGCAATGAAATATACAGGAATTAAAAAAAGCTCGCACAGGTAAAAATTTTCATAAGATAAATAATGAAAAACATATCATTGTTTTATTCAGAATTGTTTATACTAATGGTATATATAATACCTTATGACAATTAAAAAATTAAATAAAGAAGATAAAAATTATTATATTAATTATATTAATGATATTTTATATATAAAATCTAATGCTTATAAATCGCAATCTATTAAACAAATTATTCTGAACTATGGTGTTATAGATGCACTAGTTCTTTGATTATATTCATTAATTTTAAATTTATTAGCTATAAATTTTATTTTAAAACATACATAATAATATTTTAATGGGTTACTATCTAATAATAAATAATTATTTACCTAAAATTTTTTTAACATGCTGTTACTATATTATCCTTGATACTTTTTATCTACTATTATTATAAATTATAATAAACTTTATTATCGCTTTCGATATCTTTATCCTCTTTATAATTCCAATTTTATAAATCATTCAAATTCTCAATATTAACTAATAATCCTAAAGGCAAATCTAAATTTTCTCTTCTATTATCATATAAAAAACTAAATTTTTTATCATTTTATTTATTTGAAACATGCCCACCCTGTTTTACGTCTATTTATAGCTGATTTTAAAAAAAAGAGGTTTGTAAAAATTTAATAGTTTTATTATCTGCATAAATATTAAGGGTGAACAATTCTATTAATTCTAAATGTCTTTAGCTTTTATTTTTTTAATAAAATCCAGTTGTAGCCCTTAAATTAGATTATATAATTAATTGTTCTTTATTTGTCCAAGTTACAATAGCTTCGGTTAATTGCTTTAGTTTAAAACTATTAATATTACCAAATAATTCTAATCTCAGATTCATAAAATTTTTATAAAAAATAATGAGTGTTTTTGCAAATAGGATTAGTTATAATCTCAGATTCTAAATTTTCAATGTCAATTATATATCCATCGGTTTTAAAATAAATTATTTTACTTCCTAATATATGAAAATTATGTCAACATTCATCTATTATACTTAAATATATCCAGTTATTAAAAATGCAATCAAAGGGTTAATTCATAAATGAGCACCCATTCTAATAGTTAGACCGCTTTTATGATAGAATATAACCCCTATTTTATTTATTAATTACTTTATTTTATGTCACCTATAGATGAAAATTAAATATATAATAAATATGTTTAGGGATATCAGAATAAATCTCGGTAGAGGAGGACTATCTAAAATGAGAAATATATTTTTTATATTATCTATGGATGGGTATTCTGTTTTTATTAATAAAGGTATTCATTATAATAATAATATTATTAATTATTCGAAGGATAGGGTGAGATTTAATATTAGGATTGTGAGTGTGATTGGGGTTAAGATGTATAGTACTGTAGCTAGTATTAAGGTTGTAGATGGGGATGTGGATATTAAAAATATATCTAAATATTCTTTAAATAAAAATCTTATTGATTCTAATATTCTTTGTATTTTTGATAAAAAGTTTTTTTATTTAGTTTCTTACTTCTGTGTGTTTATTAAATATATTTCTAATCAACAAAAAATGGATTTATTGAATACTATTGTTATGAGCTTGGAAGTTCTGGGTATTAGTAAAGAGTTAATTGATTGTATTGTTAAGTATATTAATAATTATAGTAATAAGGATAGATTAGTATTGGTTGATAAGGATGGTGTAAAGGATAAGAAATTTACTAATGATAGAGTTGATATGTTATACAACAAAATTATGGAGGCTTCTTCTACAAAGGTGAGATCTATTAATATTGAGCATGAATTACTGGAAAATTTATTAAATGTTGTGAATAATATACTTAATCTTATGATTGATCAGAATTTAAATAGAAGTATTCATAATATTTTAAATGATATTGAAATTAATTGTAATAACTATGGAACACAGGTTTATCCTAGAAATGTTGGTGGTAAAAACATCCTAATAGACAAGTAGAGTTTAGTCAGTATTATTATGATAAATATTTTAACTTGGTTCTTTCTAATGGTATTAAAAATATTAATAAATTTTTTATGAATTGGATTTCTATTGAATATAATTTAAATGTTGATGAGGTGGTAAGTATAAGTAAGAATGTTAATGATATTATTATTAATTTGAATGATTCTTTAGCTGTGTTAGTGTTCACTTTGGCTAGAAATAATAGTAATGGTTTAGTTTTAATTAATAAAGAAAGTTTGTTATCAAGATTTCATAAAATAGATAATGAAACTAAAAATAAATTTATTATGAATTATAATAGAGATATAGGTGTTTATAGTAAAATTATTGATAAAATAGAAAATACTACTAGTTTAGATTATAGTTTAGATAAAATATTTTCTTTAAATACACCTTTAGTAAAATTAATTAGTTATATATTTGATAGTAATTTATCTATTGAGGATAAACAAATTGCTTTAGAAAAAGGTTTAATTGAATATGAATTAGATTTTTTAGCTAAAAATACGGATAACCCTAATTCAAGAATTAAATTACTTCCTTAAATTTACCCTAAGTTAAAGGCGGGATATGATAAAATTATTTATGATTATAGTATTAACAATTACAATATGTTAATTAAAAAAATTAATATACTTAATGATTGCAATTGGGATGATAATAATAAAGATTTTTATAGTACTATTGTTATTTTAATTATTATGTATTTAGGTGCTGATAAGTGTATATCTTTTACTTTTGCTCAACTAATTAATTTATTAACTGATTCTATTGAGAATCATAAAAGAACTAATATAGTGTTTACTTTAGGTACTAGAGTCATTAGATTAATTAAATTTTTAAAATTAAATGAAAATATAAAATTAAATAAGATCATACCAGTAAAGGTACTGAATGAGAAAATATCTACACAAGATCAACTTGGTTTATACCATTTAGGGGATACTTTATTACACATAATTACTGATAACTGTGATATAATAAAGGAGGATATGATTCAGGATGCTGTTAATGAAACCCACATTGTTTTAAAATTTAATGATAAATTTGCTAGTGAGTTAAGTGTTGGTGCTATAAATTTATTGCAGTTACCTATGTTAACTGAACCTAGAAAAATAGAGGCCAATGGAATTTATTTACCTTACATTAATTCGCTTACAACTAATCTTTATTTATTTGAAGGTAGTTTAATTAAAAATAAATATAATCAAAAATTCAAAACTAAAGGGAATCTTAATTTATATAATAGTATTAATTATTTAAATAGTATGAAGTTTAAAATTAATAAAACTATGCTAGAGTTTATACTACTGGAATGGGATAATCCTAAGTCTATATTATTTAATGGACATAATGTATATCAACAGATATTAGATACTGATAGTAAAGAAATTAAATCTAATAAGAGATCAAGTAATTCTAAATACAACCTGTATAGTAATATCATTACAATTGCTAGTTTATATAAAGATACTGAATTCTATTTACCCGTGTTTGTTGATTTTAGAGGAAGAGTTTATCCATTAAGTAGTTATATTAGCTATCAAGCAGGTGATATAGGTAGAACTTTATTATTATTCGGTGATAATTATGGTGAAAAATTAAACAAGACAGGTATTGAATGTTTAAATATTTATTTAGCCAATTTAGCTGGATATGATAAATTACCTTGGAATGAGAAATTAGCTAAAATAGATGGAATAGTAAATGAATTTGTAGAGTCAGGGCCTTATTATAGCGATTGGGTAAAATATCTTGAAAAGAATATAAATAAAATATCTGAGCCATTCCAATTTATTAGTACTATGATAGCTAAAATAGCTACCCTTAATAATCCCGATATTTCTATCTCTAACCCTATATTATTTGATGCTAGCTATAGTGGTATACAACACATTGCTTCCTTAACTTTAGAAAAATAATTAGCTATCAATGTTAATATTTATAATGAAGATTATAATCCTAAAGCTGAGTTTACTAAAGACTTCTATGCTTTAGATAAAATAAGAGCTAAATTAAGTGAATCTGATTTAACTGAAATAAAAGATATTAAATTAAATAGAAAAATTATTAAAAGATCAATTAGGACTATTCCTTAGAATATTTTTATGGTTGGTATTGCCGACCAATTATTTAAACATTTTGAAACAAATTGAATTCTAAAAAAAAGATTTATAAAAATACCTTCATATGCTACAATAAGTGGTAATGAAATAAATTTAAATGCTTCACAATATGGTAATTTATATAAAATTGTATATTTTTTATTAACTAAGGAATTACCTTCATTAAAAATGTTAAATGACTATTTTAATAAAATGATTGATATTTTTATAAAATTAAATATTTCTATTACATGGATAACACCAGCAGGACTTAAAATAAACTATACTAAAATTAAATTTATAACAACTAAAGTTAAAGCACAATTATTAACTTCTAGTCAGGTTGCTACTATTAAATTACCTACTGATAATCTAAATAAATTAAATATGAAAAGATCTTTTATGCCGAACTTTATCCACTCATTAAATGCTGCTAATGTTAATTTACTATAAGCCAATATTTTTAATGAAAATGTACCTGTTTATACTATCCATGAATGTTTTGCAAGTACTCCTAATTCTATGTTTAACTTGGGAAAATTAATTAAATAAGCATTTATAAATATTTATTTAAAGATAGTGGTTATTTATTAAAATTACATCAATATTTTGTTGAAAGTATTATAAGTGCAACTGATCAAATCAATAATTTAGAAAAAAATGAGATAAAATTATTATATGATCCTGGTGCGGTAAATAAGGTAGATGAAAATTTTAATGCAAGTTAATATGAATTAAATTCAATTAATAAAATTAAATATGTAATGGATAGAGTATCCAAAGAAATTATTCAATTACCAGAACTACCTGTAGATTATATAGATAAAAATAAAAATATTCACAGCTTTATTAAAGGATTGTTAAACTCTAAATATTTTATTGGATAATTATTTTTAACTATTGTTCTTTATGATTATTTTTTATTAATCGCGTTTAATTTAGTTTCAATATTTACAATTTTTATTTTTAATTTCTCCCAATTTAATTTAAATACATTTTTATTAGTGAAAATATCAATCCTTGTACCTAATTGTACATAGTCATAATATGTTAATTTACCAGCATCAACACCACTAGCTTTTTAATCAATAGATTAGTATCAATATCTTGATAACAATATAACTTAGGTCTAACAAACACTCCATTTTTAAATCTATGTTCTATTTTCCATTTTCCTAGTTCTTTCCCTATTAATTCTTCTGATAGTGGTTTTCTTAATATTAAACTATCTGTATTACTTGCTATGGCTAAATTACCAGGAATATTTTTATTGGATTAATAAAAGCTCTAGCTTAACTAGAAATCATAGCTGAAATTTGTACAGTTGAAGGTATTCCTCTATGTTTACTTAGTTTCATATCTAAATATTCACTACTATTGTATTTCTCATATTCCGCATACAATCTTCTTAATTTTTCATTAAATCTAAAACCACTTTTAATAATAAAATTACCCTTAGAAATATTAGCCAGATAAGTATAGTGGTATTTAGAAATAATATCTTCTACTTCATCTTTCGATACTATTTTAATATTATATTCATGATCTTTCTGTCCAAATTTACCATAAGTAGAATTAAGACTTAATTTAGCTACTTGTTTTATTCTAGGATCAGTAGCAATGGATTTAATTTCATATAAACTATCTACAAATTCACCAAATAATTCACCTGCATCACATGCCTGAGGGAAGTTAACTCCACATAATACCTCACCTTTTTATCCATATTCAAGACCTTGTTTTAAATCTACTGTAGAAATATATTAATAAAAGGTTTATCTTGGACAAGATATTGAACCATTTTCATTTCTTTGTTGAATAAATAAATTAAATAAAATATCTTTACTTGGTGGTGTAAATTTAGCGAACACAAATCATAGATTATAATAATTTAAATCCTTCTTATTACTAAATACAGGGTTACCAGTATGCATAGGACATTTCATAGCATTAGGAAATTGAGAATTCATATCATAGTGATACCCCTCGTTAACAAATATATTATTATCTTTAACAAAAATATCACTATTACCACCGAAATAAGCTTGTCTAATAAAATTATCTAAAGGTCCTTTAATCAATTTAATACTATGTTTATTATCTTTAAACCAGTACCCATAAATAGCTAAGGATAAACCAGGTAAAGTAGGATATTTAGTAATATTAATTTTATATTCACTGTAATATCTTGAACTAACTTTGTTCATAATTTCTAATAATCCAATAATATCTTTTTTAAATAATCTAAGCATTGTTCTTTCAGATTTAAAACTTAAGGTAAATTATTATAATAATTAGTTTTCATTTCAGTTATTTTATGCTCATCAAGATAATATTTAATATCTGGCTTAGGTCCATTATAAAATAAATTATTTTTAGTAATAAATTTGTGTGGGAACATTCCTTTATTAATACTACATCCATAAGTAATTTATCTAAAGAATCTGGAAGAAATTTGAAACTATCTAATAATTTAACATTTAATTTTCTTTCTTTACCATAAATCTTTAATGAAATAAGATCATTTTCCCTCCATTTTCCTGTTAATCTATATCCAGCAGTAGCTAAACTTTTTAATATAAAGACAGAATCTACATAAATTATGCGCATATAAAGTGTAACTATTTCTTTTTATTTTCTTTTATATGATCAAATAATTCTTTAAACATTTTTTTAATAAGTTCTTTACCTGAGTGTAATCCATTTTCTGAATTTAAATAGTAAATTTTATTATATCCAGTATTTAAAGCACAACCACCAGCATATACGTTTAATTCACCTAACCCAGCTATATTACTTCCATAGGTCTCTAAATCTAAACCACCTATTTTGGTATCTTGCCACCTATTTTATCACCCATATCTTGGAAATTGTATAATCTTTCCCAATATTTAACCTTACCATTATGTATATGAAACTTATAATCGTGAATATTTCTAATAAATTTATTATTATTAATTGGTCCATTTAGGATATTTAGTACTATTCCATAGATTTAAACTAGTTATCCATGAATTCGTACCACCAAGACAAACAACTCTTTTTTTACCAAAAATAATATTTCATTTCTCACCTCCGAAACATTAGCATCACTATCATATTTAAATCTTTTTAAAAACAGTAACTTTAATATTAGTATTTTTAACTAATTCTTTAGTGAAATCAAATAGTTTAATATCATAATATGGTTTTAATGTAGTAATACGATCAAATGTAGGGAATTCCTTTACATAATTCTTAATATTTTTAACATCCATGAACTTCATAACTTTATCGTATTTGCTTTTCACATCTAAATTTTGTGCAGCTTGTTCCTTTAACACCTCATTGATTATAGCATCTCTATCAACAGGTTTAATTAATTTTCCATAATCATCCTTAAAAATCCATTCTCTCCAATAACCTCTAACAATCACTTTCCTCAAGATTATACTCATTAATAACTTTATGTAATCCAAAACTTATATTCTCAGCAATTAACTTAACAAAAGAATTCTTAGTAATAATTAATAATTTAATATAAAATATACCACTCAACTCACCATTTTTAATATAATAAATATTTAATAATAAACCTTATCATTATCTAATTGACTCATTAAATTCTCATTAATTTTATTAATTAAAAGAAGTATAATTAAGCATATAAAAGTATTTCATTGGATTATTTTTTATTTTTGTTTATAAAAACAGGCACTGTGAGATTCGAACTCACGACTTCTTTGGAAAGTACTCGTTTTCAAGACGAGCGCCATAAACCAGACTCGACCAAGTACCCTTTATTTAAAAATATATATTATTTAATAACCTGGATAATTATTATTTTTTATCCTTTACCTTATGCTAGACTGATTTGATTCCTTATGCCTTTTTATTTTTTATTTTTTATTTTGTTTATTTTTTATTTTTTATTTTGTTTATTTTTTATTTTTTATTTTGTTATAATCACTTGCTATTCATTTTCAATTGCTGATTAACCCCTATTCAAATAAGACCTAAGGGATTCGAACCCTTATAATATCCATTATGAGCGAACTGCATTAACCATTATGCTAAAGTCTTAAATTAATATTATATTTATTAAAATTAAACAGTTGTAATTTAGTAAACTAATAAAATGCTTTTTTGTTATTTTTGCTGCTAGATAAAAATAAATTGAATAGGCTATAAAATATATCTAAGCAACTAAGCAACTAAGCAACTACTATTCTTTGTTTATATATTATAAATTATATACTATTACTTTTAAAAAAAATATATAAAATTAAAAAATTTAAGGAGTAGAGTAATCGAAACTCTGTCTGTAAAGTGTAAATTTACTGCTAAACCACTCAGCTAACCCCCTTAATAATTAAGAATAAATCTATTAATTGCCTGAGTTTAAATCTTATATCCTTAAATTGTAATATCAGCTTTTACTTTCTAATAGAACAAAAAAATATCATACAAACAAAGACAGATAAAGAAAAAAACCAAAGCAAAAACAATCTCAAACACCAAAAATAAAAACTCTAAGATATATACAAAATAGTTATTGAGTACTATTACTAAAATAATTAGAATAATACTACTAATAAAAGCACAGCAAAGCCCAGCAGCAGTTTTATCTTTTATGTATCTGCAAAAGCAAACATAAGCAGTAAGCAATTACTGGAACCTAAGTTGACTTACTTAATTTTAATATATAAATTTTTATTTTCCTTCCCCTACAAACTAATCAGATAAAGATAAAAAATATAAATATATTTAAATAATATTTTTTGCTGAAAGGGGGTTTATTTTGATCTATTCTCCAGCAGCACCTTCCAGTACGGCTACCCTGCTATGACTTTTGAGATGTTACTCAGAAGAGTTAACTGATACTAATTAGCTTAACAAACCCGACCTAATTGTCAAAACCAACAAACTATTTCAAGTAAATAAATACCCTCAAAGATTATTAATTTTTATTTAAATAATTAAATAATAAAAATACATAAAGGGCTATAGCTAAATTAAACAAATTAAATGTTGCCGATTTAACAGCAACAACTTGGTAAATTGTGTTATTTTTTATACTAAGAGACACATCTATTATCTTGCTGTTCTAGTTTTTACAAGACACATAGTTAGCAGACTTA
>Ga0153987_1000630_pt1 | contig 10660 bp, 11 predicted proteins | sample TSNC071MetaG_FD_102279 | JGI IMG/M metagenome (GOLD analysis project Ga0153987, IMG submission 102279) | Attine ant fungus gardens microbial communities from North Carolina, USA - TSNC071 MetaG | ecosystem: Host-associated > Fungi > Mycelium > Unclassified | place: USA: North Carolina, William B...
CCTCTTTTTACCCCATTAACCTCCCATAACCGGTCTCCCTACAAGCCCCTTTTAATAAACCGATAATTTAAAAAAAAAAAAAAAAAAAGACCTCACTCAAAGAGGTCTATCAATACTGTTTGTTCAGTCACTGTCACTTGCAGCAGCAGCACCCACTGGTCCTACTTTCTCCAGCAAGAACTAGATCAGTTTGTGATAAGCTGTTGTGCTTGGAAGGTCATCTGCTGCTCTCAGGGGTGACAGAGTTGATATCCACTACCATGACTGCACACAAGACTTCAAATTACTAATTGTTCCCAGCTTGCCATCACACAGATGCAGGACGAAATTACTAATTTGTCTCTCGGTATTTCTCAATCTCCTCATCTTCCTGATAGGCTTTCTTCACCTAGAAAAAATGAAATCAGCATCCTCAAGGTATACGAGCACTACAACAGCTGACCTCGGCAAAGAAAGCATCATCCGTTAGAACACGTAGACCCACTGCGGCAAGAACGATCGATATTATTAAACATTGTTCGTGTGCTTCAATTGTTGCAGCTTGTTTAGCGAATTCGCGAGTATGATTACCACCGTCTGGAAAGGTGGGAATGGAGAAACCTGGGTGAAGGGATGGCAATGCTACATGAATGTTGATCAGATAATGGCGCCCTGCAGATTTGACGAATCGCACCGTAGGTAACGTTTCCCTGCAAAATTTCGAATATCAAGCGTGGATTTAGACCGAGGGTATGATCTTACAAAATCGGTGGAAGCGCTCTTTATACCCCATTCATAATCAATGGAACCATATTTATTGAGGACGATATTTGCAACTTCGTCACCTAGAGTCGAACAAATGTACAAAGCTCTTAGATGAGAGCCATCAGAAAATGACGCAGTCATACCTAGTGCCTTGTTCTGTCGCAGATCAAACACTTGGCCATAGGGTTGGACATCAACTTGGCATCCTGTAGCCATTCCTGCAGCGCTAGAGCAGATCATTCAATCACAATAAAGACCCAAGTCATCAGGTAATTTGAATCACACACTGGAAGCAAGGCATGACACGGTTGACAGTGTCCTGCATCTCTGAGCGAGTAGGGGCGCGAACGTAGGAACTGTCAATTCATCAAATATTCTGCGTGAGCCATAGGAAAAATTAGATACATGAATCTAGATTTATCTGGGATGACTGGAGGGCGGATTAGATATCATTGTTAAGTGTTTGAGTGAACCTACTGTTGGTAGCCCAGTCTTTGCCTTCAAATATACCATGCACGCGGTGTGTGGGTTTTAGCTGCTGACGAAGAGCAGAAATGTTGTTGTACCCGAGTACAGCAGCATCGAGAGCATTTTTGCCTTCCCACGGGGAGAGAGCTGCGTGTGCACTGGGTAAAAACCACATTAGATGTTTTTCTCTGTGTTCATTTTTGCAGATGAACAGACGTATGACCACTATAATCGACGGTAATCCTCTGAAGAGCAAGACAGCTGGTCAGACTGATGGAACCTATGGGACCAGGGGCAGGGTGGCACCTTCACCCATGTCAGAAATGGAATTTACGAACAAAGAAAGTGTTACATCAAACAAACATCCATGCCCTCATAGCACCCTTTTCGAGTAAGATAACTTTACCATCACCCCCTTCCTCGGCTTCACCGAGAATTTGATAAAACGACTTGAAACTTTCTTAAGCATGCACAAACCTGGGGTTCCCAATAGTACAATCTTTCCAGGAATGCTGTATTTCTCTAACGCTGTGCGCAAGCCCAAGGACACGGCGACACCTCGAGGTTAAATGTCAATCATTAATATCTTCATCACGAACGAGCTTCGTACCCGCCATTCCAATTAAATTATGACCGCAAGCGTGACCGATCCCCTTGAGGGCGTCCATCTAAGTCACAGATTATGATGATGCTTCATTAATTGTCAATCACTGGGACTTCCCTCCGAGTTGACTCCAATGACTCTTCCTCCCTGGCCGTATTCAAAGGTGGCTTCCCACGCCGTATCGAGATGATGGTGTTCCTTGACGTTCCATCCATGTTTCTTCATGAAGTCAGTATAAGCGTTGTGGGCATAACTACAGATGCACTACAATTAATTTTGGACGGCATGGGATCTGCAATTCCATTTACTGTTCTTCAAAGCCGAGTTCTGGATGCCCTATGTCGTTCGGATATCACACCTCGGTTCAGCGAGCGATGCGAGAAAACTAGCCACCGACCGTGAATATCCAAGCTCAAGGCTCTGAGCTCTTCACTTAGTTCATGAATCCTCTCTTCGATGGTTTGAAGGACTTCAGGTCTGTAGATGCATTCAAGAGAGGGATCCTGAGGTGCTGGCTTGAGCCTATCTTCCGGACGCCAGATATTGTTAGTCCAGGTTTGTTGAAGTTCAGAATCATTGCTGGACGTTGGTATCATTGACGAAGCCTACAGGGAGGAGCTACAGGAAAGTGTGTAGGCAATTGAATCCCATGGCAGCAGACATTGTCAAGTGATCCTCCGTGCATCACATGTCACGTCATCCTTGAGAAAACCATAGCAGGAAGTGAACACCCCTCAGTCAGAGCTACATCAACAGATGCAGAACTCTTTGCCCCCATCTACCCTCAAAGTGTGAAACATCCAAGGAAGACCCATTGGATGTGAGAAACTTTATTCACACTACCAAACAAGCGATTGCTCGTCAAAAATCCATTGTGTGTCTCCCTGCAGTCCTCTTTTCTTTTTCCCCCTATTTTTATCATTATCTGTTTGTGAATGTAAGCAAAGCCCACAGGCTACCAGACTGTGTACGTACATTGCATACAAATTGGTGATTTTTTAAAAAGGAAGCAAATACAGGCAAACCAACTGATCCGCCAAGGTTTATTTATATGTTCACAAAATTGAGTGACATAATTTCCCACACTGAGATACGAATATATCACAGAAGAATTTGGTGATTCTTGTCCCAGATTCAGTCTATTGCATTCCCACATTACTCTTGGTTTTTGGATAAACAGTGGTGCCATTACAATAAAAGAGGTAATATAGAGAAACCCAGTTATGTGATTTTCCCAGTGAGTTCACAATCCACAACACAGAACAATTGTTTACTGCACAGCATCTTTGCTCAAAGAGTGAGATGACTCAATATTACACTCATTATCTACAAAGCTCCACTTTACAGCAACAATGAAGTAATTGTCGATGAGGTTTTGATGGTTCTGGTGACTGCCGAATGGGCATCACGTACCTCTTTCCTCTTTTGCTCAATTTACTCACATACACTTAATGGATCTAGATCTAATCTAAAAAAAGAGAATCACATGATAAAGATAAATGCCAAATATGGCGTAGCATTAGTTCTGCGTCTTGCTTCAGAACCATGCCAGAAATACCTGTTGATGCGCAAATCTTTGACCTTGTCTTTCATCCGACCTTTTCTACGGTATATACAGGGCTCCTTACTGGACATGTGGAGGCTTTTGCCTATGATCAACAAGGAAACCATAAAAACACCTTCTCACTCCGCCCATCAAAGAGGTCATGTCGAGGGCTGAGTATCAACGAAGATGGCTCTAAACTATACGCTGCTGGGAAATCGAAAGCCTTACAGTAATTAAATAATTTGCTTGGAGATACCTGAAGCTAACACTTCGAGTCAGTATCATAGACACGAGGACTGAACAGCTTGAGACTCGAGCACCTGCTCATGAGTCAGTCAGCCTACTGTCAGAATCTAACAGAACCTAACATCATTACTATTATTAAGATCACCCATAAACCGCGTGAAAAATTTGACTTCATGGTTATTGACTACCGGTGATGACGATGGCGTAATCAAGGTGATGTACTAATCACGACTCTTGGACAGGGAGTCTGACCCATTCATATCTTGTTCAACAGTTATGGGATTCACGCCAAAAGGAAGTGATCCGGACATACACCCATCACTTTGATTATATCAGTGATTTTCTATGGTTGGAGGATAAAAGACAACTAGTAGCCACAAGGTCTGCGCTGATGGTTTCTCTTGCATGATTCGTATTTATGACTTTCCCATTCATGACTTGGGTCATTTTTATACAGTGCAGATAGGACTCTTTCTGTCATGGATGTTCGCTCTAAAAAACCGAAGCCGTTTGCCCAATCCGACGATCAAGAAGATGAATTGCTATCGCTTGTTGCAATAAAAGGGTGAGTCATCCATTGTCGAGTAGGCTATCTAAACCCCTGTTTTCGTAACTGGTATTATCTGCAAGTCTCTGTAGGAACGATCCCCTAGGGATTTGACACAGTTTTGAGTTTGCTGCAATAGTATTGCTTTCAGGGCAAGAGGATGTTCTTGTCATGTTCTATACCATTATGTAGATTAGGGGCTAATATCCTGATCTAGAGACTCCAAGGTTGTTGTGGGGACGCAGCTTGGAATACTATCGGTTTTTAATCGTAAAAATGGCTGGGGTGACTGTGTCGATCGTATTCCTGGGTACAGCTTATTCATAATTTTGATAAAAGAAAATTGACTGGGTGGTTCGACACTAGACACCCTCTATCGGTTGATACATTATGCAATCTGCCGTCAGATCTTCCAGGAATTGATGCCACAAGCACAATTTTGACAGGTTCCTCTGACGGGTATGTTCGTGCAGTTCAATTATTACCTACGAAGATGCTCGGAGTTGTCGCTGATCATAGAGATTGGCCTGTGGGGAGAATCGCTGTAGGGAGTGGAATTGGTGCATTAACCCTCGATCCAGAAGAGGCGGGTGATGACGACGAAGAGTGGCATGGGATTGGAACGTGGGAGGGGAAGATAGCTGTGGACAATCTCGATAACAATGATGATAACTGCCTCGTTTCACGTGGGCATTGGTGGGTTGGAAGTGTGGGTCAAGAAGATGGACTCACATTGAGTGACTTGGTAACCTTTCTCTATGGCAGTGAAAGGCCAAGTTCCATGGATACTGATGTCAACAGTGATGTCGACAATGGTTTAGTGGACCACAAAACGTACGCAAATGAGATCAATGTGAATGATGAAGAAAGTTTCAGCGACAGCCGGAGGTCGGAAACTGTTCAACTTTCTACTCGCCGGAAGCGAAAGCAGGACAGCCATTTGGAAAAAACAAAGAAAAATTTAGTGCTGGTTGAGGATTCATCATTTTTTGGAGACTTGTGATGGCCGTCATATAGATCCAGCGACTTTTTCCAGTTCAACCGTTAATTTTATGGATTGTCGACATTGCCATCATCAATCTGCCTCCCTCCACATGTTAGTCTCGGCTCACGGACTAGTTGATTTGCTGTCAAGCCCAGATAATTTCTCATACACTGATTCATTCAGTTCCTTTCAATTAGACAATGTTGCCTTACAGTGAAAATTTGATTATCCGAGGAGTCGGCCCGCATAAAATCTATACCTCTCCCTTGCACCTGACTGGCAGTATACTGAGCCTTCAAGGAACTGATCGGCGGCGTTAGAGGTAGAATGGATGTAGTTGCAACCAGGTGTACAGTTGTTCCGGTGTTCTGTCAACCGTGTGGAACGTAGTTAACGAACCATGAACCACCTTATGCTGGGCAGGCCGGCCTGCACTGCAAGCTGAACCAGTATGAGAAAGGGGTGGGAAATATTAATCTATAGATAGAAGTAGAAAGTACTTGTTCTTCATGACTGAGAATTGCTCAAGCTCTCTTTCTCGATTCTCAATCAGTGGTTTGAAGCTTCTGTTTTATAGTTATGTCGATACAATAATAATGGGAAACTGCCGGCCTGGCACGTGCCATGACTTGTATTGGCGCCTGGTATTAAGTGATTTGACCACTCCAACTGCCCTGGACCATTGAAACACCTATATTGACAAAGGACACTTCAATATGTTTTTCACTTCGAGGAATCTCATGAGGGCTCAGAATCGAATCACTTTGACCCGTGCTCTCTCTAATCGAGCTTCAAATATTCTTTCCCAGTTGGGACTCAACTCCGACGGTGAGATTCATGGCGTATACGACGGCCGATGGCATGGTTCTGGAGAGGTCGTGGCTTCTACGTGTCCTACTACAGGGGAAGAGCTTGCTCGCATCAGAACAGCCTCTGCACCAGAGCTGGGTGAACTGGTAGAACGGGCACGGGAAGCATACCACATCTTCCGAAGTAAGTGTTCAGCAGGATAATCTTGATAAGTGCTTTCCTGTACCATAGATGTTCCTGCGCCTAAACGCGGCGAAGTTGTGAGACAAATTCGCGAAGCCCTCGCTGGCAAGGTGAGATTCAAAGCGATTCGACGACGACAGTACCATCTAAAAATCAAGTCATAAAGAGGGAAGCTCTTGGAGCTCTTGTTACTCTAGAAATGGGAAAAATAAGAGCAGAAGGTGTTGGAGAAGTTCAGGAATTTATTGATATCGTAAGTGACATCCTGCTCTGTCAGGATGTTGTGGTGATGTCTAGTAGTGTGATTATGCAATTGGCTTATCCAGAATGATGAACGGGAGAGTCATCGCATCGGAAAGACCAGAGCATTCTATTCTAGAAGGTATGAAAGAGCATCCAGAGACCGACGAACTCTTTGCTAATGTCTGGGATTGGCTAGTTCCCAACCCCTTAGGCATTGTTGCTGTGCTTTCAGCATTCAATTTCCCCGTTGCAGTTTATGGCTGGTGTGTTTCCTCCTTATCCTCTTTGTCGCTCCTAACACATCTTCATAGGAACTTGGCTCTTTCCATGGTAGCAGGAAATGCGACAATCTGGAAACCATCTCCAACAACACCTTTATGCTCTATTGCAGTGACAAAAATAATTTCTGGTATTCTGGAGGCTAACGGGCTTCCAGGTGCTGTTGCCTGCCTGGTGAGCGGTGGACAAGAAATTGGCGAAGCTTTGGTGAACGATCCTGACATTGAACTTGGTAGGTTCTTAGAGGTTCTTGAGTAAGTATGCGTCAATGGTTTCGAATAGTATCTTTCACTGGGAGTGAGCGTGTTGGTCGAATTGTCGGACAAGCTGTAATGTCACGTTTTGGAAAAACGATCCTAGAGCTTGGTGGCAATAATGGTGTGTTTGACTTGATTCTTATGATGAACTTGATTGACATGGTCATACTAGCATCAATAGTAATGCCTGATGCAAATATGTCCCTTGCCATCCCAGCAGTCGGTTTTGGTGCTATAGGTACTGCTGGTCAAAGGTGTACATCCACGCGGCGATTATACCTCCACCGTTCTGCTGCTTCTGAATTCTTGGAACGTCTTCAGAAGTTCTATCAGTCTGTCAAGCCCGGTGATCCACTAGATCAGAAGACCTTACTCGGACCTCTGCACACTCGTGCCGCATGTGAAATATATAGTAACACGATTAAGTATCTCAAAAAAGTCGGTTCAGAAATATTGGTTGGTGGCAAGCAGTTTGATCATGTGCCCTTTGATGTTGGCAACTTTGTCGAGCCTACCATATCTGTCTTCAAATCGATCGATGTATCTGATAGCATATGGACAACTGAAGTCTTTGCTCCTATCCTGAATGTTGGCATCTTCGACGAACTTGATCAGGCGATCAAATGGAATAATGCTGTTCCCCAGGTGAGTTCTATCCCTGCATGTTACTATCAATATCATCTTTGGAAAAGGGTTTATCGAGCAGTTTGTGGACCCGTGACATTAGGAATGTGGGCAAATGGATAGGTCCAGGAGGTTCTGACACCGGTATTGTGAATGTATGTAGATGTTCCTTAGTTCTTTTGCTACCTGTGTCAAATATGGGACATTATAGGTGAATGTGGGTACAAGTGGTGCCGAAATAGGAGCCGCTTTTGGTGGTAACAAGGTCTGTACGAGTTCTTTTTGCTCTACCATTGACTCACATGATTTGATGAACAGAGCACTGGATGGTAAATTTCTTTTATATAATTAAGCTACCCTTGTCAACCCTCGAATTGTAGGGGACGTGAGTCGGGAGGCGATGCTTGGAAGCAATATGTCCGTTGGAGCGCCTGCACACGTATGCCTTTGCATCATCTACCCAGGTGTTGAGCTCACTATGTCACTTCCCTACAGTCAACTTCTCAGACCAAGCGCCACTGGCACAAGGTATTAAGTTCTCTACATAGATACCCTATGATGCTGCGTCTGAAATACAGATAAAATATCACCTATTCCTTCACAGTGCATTGATGTAAAGGGCTGCATAATCGAAAGTCATAAACCGGTTCACACGGACGCATCAAATTTCGGGGCCTGCCTGACAGCTTATTGAATTGGGACATCACACTTCAATCTCAATCTCAGATCTGATAAGGGCCCAGCTGGTTCATTCCGTGTCGCTTGGAAGATTTTCGACTCTTCAATTATTCGGCAAGTTTTTGACAGCGTGATTTTTTTGTTATCGTCCACCCTTACATTGAGACTGCGGCTTCCTTCATCAGTTTAAGCCAGTGGGAAAAAGATCATGGTGGCTCCAAATGGGGGTATGTCCGTGTGGGTTTTGTGGCTTTCTATGATGGAGTGTGGACTGGGGCTGCTGTGCTTCAGTTATATTCTACTTGTGCGTCACTAGTACAACTCTACTAAGCCCACTGTATATCGCCGATCCAACCATTTATTGACGGGCCCGCGGATTCTTTCTATCTTTACTTGTTCTTGACTTTGTTGTCGTTGTCGTTGTCTTCATCTTTCATCTCAACATGTCGACTCCTGATGACCTGCCCTGGCCAGAACTAGGGAATGTTTCACGTGGCGCTACTCGGGGCAACCAAGGCCAGAAGGGTGTTCTAGGGCCTCCTGACAGAGATGGGCGTTGTATCCTCCAGCTTCGTGTGCAACCCGGTGTACTCGCTGTGCGGCTTAATCGATTAGCCTCAGAATGGTATCATGTTCTGGATAGTGAAGTTAATCGAGCGCTCAAGCTTACAAAAACATATTGGAGGAAAGCAAGGAGACGGCAGGACTACGATGCCAGAGCGGATCAAGACCATATGGAATTGCACGAGTGGCTGCAGCAGCTCAAGGACAAGGCAATGTCCTATCTGGAGCTGTTGATGCAGAAAGGAGATATTCAAGGCCCGCCATATACCATGCCGGACAACATCGAGCTAACCTTCCTTCGTAAATTCATCGAACGACAGGCTGCCGGTATACCTCATAACCCCAGGCTTCGGGCAGCCATTCAAGACGGGACTTACTATGCTCATGTGGATCACTCTGTTGAATCTCTTACACCTTCACCCTCTGAGCAATGTTTTCTGGACTCAAGAAGTCGTAGGTCTTGTTGGTACGATGTGTTAATACCACTCATCTCATCATATGTAGATCGTCTGTTTGATAATTCCTTACTTGACCTTGACTCAAGGACATCAGTATCCCCATCTTTGATGAATTCAGAGGTTTTACTCCAGGAGGCCGTGTCGTCAAGTAAGTATTAAATTTCTGAAAGCCATCTTTTTATCTGATTTGTTTTAGAGCAAGCACTACAGGTTGCACGAATAACATTGACTCGGACACAAAAAGAGACTCAAGACGCTTTCATGCGCTACACTGCTTGTTTAGATGTTGAGAGGCAAACAAGACAAGCAGTTACAGCTGCTGAGAAGCGTCGCGATGATATCAGTATGTTTCATTGAAATCTATCTTGCACCTTTGGTAAATGAATGATGAAAGTGGGTGTCCTCCTGGCAAGGAGCCAGCCCTCTGCAGAAGGTTCGTCTGAGGACCTTTCCTTGTGATTCCTGACATCTTCAATGTCTTTCCTCTGCTACAGATTTCACAAAGGATTCGCGATCCAGAAACTCATCCCTCTCTGGGGATGAACAAGGAAGCCCCTCGCGGTATCACGCAGAAGTAAGCACATTTCCCATGAATTAAATTTCCGACATCATCTTCCTAGTTCCAGGACAACCGATCCAGCTTCATTGATGCACGTGGACAACCTAAATCTATGGATCCATGGCCAGAACAAGATACAGCTCAGGGAATGTATCCCACCAGTGATGTGACAAACCATATCGAGGTGCGGAGAGTATTTTTTTTGGTCTCTTTTTGTGTTTGTGACGTCCTCTCTGTTCGTAGGATCCTTCTGACCGATCTAGAAAAAGAACTTGGGATCCCCCCGCTCAAATCCCAGGTGATGATGCCTCATTTCATCTGAAGATCATTGCTGATCAAAAGCTCACGACAGATGGCCAATATGCATGCGAGGTAATGTGAAACATACCAAACAGTCATTTTTGCTTCTTCATGAATAGAGCAGGACCTTTCATCCTTATCTTCTCGCAAGCGGTTACATCCCTTGATACCTGAATTTGATGTTATGAGTAATCCAGGCCTGCAACCACCCAACATGACATTCTCATCCTGACTTGTGTAGACCTTCTGCTCCGTTGGTAAATTCGCATTCCAGCAGGTTTAGACGATTATCAGAAATGAATATCAATTTTAACAGATTTCAAGCATTACTAATACATGTATTCTATTGGCGATCACTGACCAATGATAGCATATCCCTTGTATTATAGAAGTTTTGTGAATGCTCATCTCAGCTTCGGCACTGGCCCCTGGCCTGATGGATTGACAATAACATTGCACTTTTCATTGCTAGGGTTGAATAAGGAAGATTATGTATCGTGTTATGATGCAGAATTGGGTTCGGAAAAATCTTAGCCAGCATTTCCGGAGATCGTTCTGTATCAAG
>Ga0153987_1000632_pt1 | contig 10644 bp, 15 predicted proteins | sample TSNC071MetaG_FD_102279 | JGI IMG/M metagenome (GOLD analysis project Ga0153987, IMG submission 102279) | Attine ant fungus gardens microbial communities from North Carolina, USA - TSNC071 MetaG | ecosystem: Host-associated > Fungi > Mycelium > Unclassified | place: USA: North Carolina, William B...
TTTCCCTAGCAAATGGGGAAAGGAGAAATGTACTGGTCACCCCAGAAACATGGAAGGTTGAGCTTCCAAGTGGAGAAATTCAGGTTAGCAGGACCCAGGTGATTCTTTCGTGCCTTTGCTCTTAAGGCTATATCTGACCGATGAGCTACCACGAAGTTCCCACTCATTCTTGCGTGGGCAATGAGTATCCACAAATCACAAGGCCAGACCTTGGATCGCGTCAAGGTTGACCTCAGCCGAGTTTTCGAGAAAGGTGCGCTGAGGGTGACCTTGTCGTTCGTGTTCAAGTTCTTATCAGATCAAGTTCCGTAGGTCAAGCTTATGTTGCGTTGTCCCGAGCGACCTCTCTTGAAGGATTGCAAGTTCTTAATTTTCAACCAAGCAAAGTATAATTGGCTTTGTCCACTACCGAAGTGATCATAAGCGCTAACGATGCTGCTAGGTTTCTGCTCACGACAAAGTTGCAAAATGGACCATGACACTGGAGACAATCTCCGACGATTGAGTGCGGCGTGTATGCAGGATGGACTATCACTGCGCCAACTACGCGTTTTCTGCACAACTTCTGACCTAATTGCACTGTCTAGAGTCATGGCATTGTCTTAATGTTATTGCATATGCTACTAGGAAATGGTCCGTCAGGCACGTAGATGTATTCCAAACCCTCTTGCAAGGCTGAAAAGGAAAGGTCTTTTCCGGAAATGGCACAAGGTAATTGAACTCGATCGTTTATCGTCCTGACCAAGACAAGAACAAAGGTCAAACAAAGGTTCTATACAATTTGTCGGCATGAGAGACAACGTTTCGAGAGTTAGTTGCCGCAGGCGTGAATACTAAATGTCAGTGTTCGCCGCTGGACTCCCTCTTATCAAGAACAATTGAATCCGTGAGCAGATCTGGATCTGCCTCCTTCACCTGCCTACCTTTTAAACTCTATACCCGCTAGTCCAGCTAGCCTCGCGTTGCTCTTTCTTTTCTTTGCCATCTTTGACGTATCTAGTCTATCTTTATTCCTACTCAGTCGTGGCGGTACTGGTTTGGTTCCCGCTGTAAGTTTTCTTTTCTTTCAGGGGACACCTATAATAAAGCAGTCTTCACTCTACTCAGCTCACATCCTACCTCCGAGTCCTTCCCTCGCCTTCACGCTTTGTTCCCATCTTAGCATGCCCACCGTCTTTCGTGATCCCTCCTTCTCATGGGCTTTCCCTCTTGTCAATAACGATACCAGTGAAAAGTGAGACCCTCTTGGGAACTAAACACCTGTCTTTGACAAGATTATTACAGGATAATCCATACTTCCAGCTCCCATACACCTCATTCAAAACCCTTCGAGCGTCGTATCGTCAACTTTTGGAAGATGTTGACGCGCTCTAGGAAACAAGATAGGGAGTCCATTTACACGAAAGACTTTGTCTTTGTCACAGCAACCGTCCCCCACAGGCGGAGCATCAATGCGTCACAATCCAATTGTCGGTCGCTATCCTCTTCCTCTTCATATTCCCATGATTGAGGATTTTAAACCTTGCGATTGTTGGATTTTTTACTCCACGAATACTTAATCATATATATCAAAGGGTCATATAACCTGCCCTAGTTGATCTACCCAGGTACTGATGACTGCTCTGTTTGAATGGTATCATTATTGTTTTAATTTCTCCTGCTTACTGGTACTTGTCGCCTAATGTTTCCTCGGTTATTAACCTTTCTTGCAACTCCAATACACCGAGCAGTGTCCGCAATGAGAGATACTTGTGACAAGTCCTCATTCCCCGAGCGGACTGGAGGCAATGACTTTCAGAGTGATTGATTAGTTATTTCTCCAAGACGTCCTGGATTAAGATGTAAATAGGTGAACTACATTGTTACAGCTCCTCTAGATAAAAACGGAATAAAAATGATATTCATGACATGTTAAAACACAAAATGATCAGCCCAATGTTGTACAACACTTTCCCCACGTCTGTGCTGTTCAAAGCGGTGGTAATCTCTACAAATGATCATGCCATGTGAATTTCGGACCCCAGGAAAGAAAGCCAAATGTTTCTGGAAAGGAAGTTGATTTAACCACTCCGCCATCTTTTTCTGTGTAGGTGTCACCAATGGATGTAGACTAGACTTGTTGATAGGGTACGATACGCCCTCCGGACTGTCGACAGTTTGTACAGCTGCGCTCTCAAATTCACGCTCCAGCTTTTGGAAAACAGTAGCAAGCCTTTGTTGGTAGGATTCCTCGGATTCAAACTGCTTGATCCGTTCCTTTGAAGCCTTTGAGTCGGCAGAGAAACGGTATATCACGTAAGAGAGTACAGGAATTGCTAGAAAGGGAAGCATGCCATAAATCATCTCAGGAATGGTAAGATCAATGGTCAGTTGTCAAGTAACAAGAACCCACAAGATTGAAAGGGAAGCGGAACTGGGCGGCAGGAGGCAGGAGAGGTAGAGGTTTGATTCTATCAAACCACTCGCGAGAGAATACCAGTGGCTCTGACGGCGGAGTATCCGGTATCGTGAACTTTTGAATCACATATTCATAATCATCTTTCATCTCTCTAGGTCCCCATCAGTCCGAATATTTGCAATACATCCATCGATTACGCACATGTCGATTCCGTTCTTGGTGTGTTCAGCGAAAATGTCCTCGATTTCTATTGCAGATGTACAGTAGGGCACCGTGAGGTCGTTGATGCTAGATTCACCAGTCGGATAGACTCAATCGATAGGATAAGAACTTACGCATTCGCATAAAGTCGGAGGTGCTTAAAGCGTGAGAGCGTCTTGAAGAAGATCTCGCCTATTGAAAATGTCACTAGGAAGGGCATTTTTGGACAAGAGAAAGCTCACTGGGATCTGCCATGACATCAATTAATGGGCGTCCTGTGTTTGACCACTGATCTTGGCAGTAGAATTGTTCTCCGGTCTTGGATAAGAGCTTAGGTCCAAGTGTATTGAATAACGAGGAAATAATGGACGGGTATCTGAGTAATCCAATGTGTGGCGTGGCTATAGTGATAAAGTTGACAGGCTCGATTTTTGCAAAGAACTTTCGGTGCTCGAGAATGCTATCAAGGTAATCAGAAAACATTGGAATGTTGTGTGTAGACAAGCTTCCTTTACCCCAGCATGTACCGTGCAACCAGGCCCCCCAGACTATAGCCAGTAACAGATAGTTTGACTACCACTTTGTCCTCCCTTGCGAGTTCCTCTACTCGATCACAAACCTAGTAGAGTGATAGGTCCAGGTCAGTGCAAGTGGGGAATGGTTTGGTTTCGACATGGGCGTACTTCGTCCGCAGTCCGCTCCCCTCCCCAGTCGATTCCGTCATATGTGGCTTTCTTTCTGTTATTTTGTGTCAACAGAACATCAAGCTCTTCTCCGTCCCTATTGGGTTCGGCATGTTTGTTCTTGATGGCGCAATTCAATGCCGCCAAATTGGCAGGTTCACCCCACATCCCATGAACTAGGACCAGGAGGTGAATTTGCCGGACCATGGAATTCCTGAATGTTCTGGGGGGATTTAATCGTCAAATAATGTACAGGGTTTATGTATCTGTTCGGCATCATTGATGGCTCATTGACGGCTTTGACCGCATAGCCATAAGCGGTGATGTTCCGATCATCGATTGTAGCAAAATACAAAATGCACCTTTGTATGCCCTACTAGACTGTATTGTGGCAACGCAGCATACAATGTATGACTGTGACGCCTTTCATTTACTCTCGTGTATTATATCATACCCAGTTTCGAACTGGTTTACACTATTCTTGTGACTTGGAACTTAGGACTTGGTAGCAATGGCCAACTATGTTTGAACAATTATCAGGTTAAATGAGCCGGTGACATTGAGCAAAGGTGGGATGAGAGCCTACAAAGCCAGTAGACTACTTTGCTGTATCCTCTTGCGACGATCACATGATGGGCGCCTGATACATCATTCCAAGATCGGTGCATAGATAGGCACACACCCTGCTGTTGTAGGTTTCTCCAATCCTTCTCTTTCCCTGTCTTCATGTCTTATCCTGTTAAGGAGATCCATACAAAACCCTATGAGGGTCAAAAGCCTGGAACCTCTGGCCTCAGGAAACGGTATGATGATCGCCTTGATCATAAATACTTACTTATTGTGAGCGTAGAGTCAAGATCTTTCAGCAGGAGGTAACACCATCAGAAGATATATCTCTGAATGGAATTCTCAAGGAGTTCACGTAGCACTATACCGAAAACTTTGTGCAAGCCATCTTCGACTCTATTGACGCCAAGGGCTCCACTATCGTCATTGGTGGAGATGGTCGATACTTTTCTCCAGACGCAGTTCAAGTTATTCTCAAGATTGGCGCTGCTAATGGCGTGTCCAGGTTTATCATTGGCAAGGACGGCATTCTGTCCACTCCGGCTGCCTCCAACGTTATCCGCAAATACAAAGCTACTGGTGGCATATTGTTGACCGCCAGCCACAACCCAGGGGGACCTGATAATGATTTTGGCATCAAATATAATGTTTCCAATGGTGGCCCTGCACCAGAGAACGTAACAAATAAAATATTCGAGAAGACTAAGAATATTTCTAGCTACAAGATAGTAGAGGCGTCTCCTGTCAGTTCCTCCATGATATGACGGACTTGCTCATCGCTTTGCCATAGGTCGATCTTGGAAAGATTACTGAGACGGCATATGGACCCTCGACCGTCCAAATCATCGACTCTGTGGCTGATTATCTTACCCTTATGAAGGAAATATTCGATTACCCTTTAATAGAATCCTTCTTGCACCGGCACAAGAGTGATTTCAAGATCCTCTTTGACGGTCTCCATGGTGTAACGGGTCCTTATGCACGGGCCATCATCGTTGATACCCTCGGTCTCGGCGAAGACTCTGTTCAGAATTGTGTCCCCCTTCCTGACTTCGGTGGTGGACACCCTGACCCGAACTTGACATATGCCCATACCCTTGTAGAGGCGGTCGAAAAGAATAATATTCAGTTTGGGGCTGCCAGCGATGGAGACGGAGACCGAAATATGATCTATGGCAAAGGTGCATTTGTAACGCCCTCAGATTCGGTGGCCATTATTGCACACTGGGCTGATGTCATCCCTTACTTCAAGAAGGATGGTATCAAGGGACTGGCCCGCAGCATGCCTACAAGTAAGGCTATCGACTTTGTCGCGAAAAAGAAGGGATTGGAATATTTCGAGGTACCTACCGGTGAGAGAATTCCTCAATGCGTACATAATTCGCGTGGTAATGATAATAGGCTGGAAATTCTTTGGTAATCTCATGGATGCCGGAAGACTTTCCATATGTGGTGAAGAGTCCTTTGGTACAGGATCAGATCACATTCGTGAGAAGGATGGTCTCTGGGCGATTGTCGGTAAGCGTTCTGAGATCAACTCATTATCTTGTCTTATTGATTACTTACTACAGCCTGGCTCAACATCCTTGCTGCTGCCAACGCAGACTCTCCAAACAAGCTAATTGGCATCAATGAATTATTGAATGAGTTCTATGCTACCTATGGTCGCTCCTTCTTTAGCCGATACGATTATGAAGAAGTTTCCTCTGAAGGAGCGAACGCGCTTGTTGCCAATTTCAATAAAGCTCTGGAGACCGGATCGCTCAACGATACCATCCATGTATCGGCTTCTACCGCCGCCAAATTCATAGTGTCGGGTTTATACAACTTCGAATACAAGGATCCTATCGATCATTCGGTTTCCAAGAACCAAGGACAGGTAATCACTTTCAATGATGGCTCCCGGGTCGTGTTCAGGTTGAGTGGCACTGGCAGCCAAGGAGCAACTGTGCGCATGTACGTCGAAAGGTACCTAGGCCCAGATGCACCAGCAATTGAACTCAGCAAGAGTGCCGCTGAGGGTCTGAAGGGATTGATCGAGGTCGCTCTAGAGATCAGCAGGCTCCGTCAATTTCTCGGTGTTAGCGAGCCCACTGTGATCACTGTCAGTCTTTTCTAGTCATCTTCATCCGAGTACTGTGACTGACGAAACTTGTGCAGTAAAAGTGGTGTACCAAAGGCATAGTCCAGACAGTATACAATAGACCCTGATATCAAAATCAAATAACTACAGAATTGAATGTAAAATCATGATTTCACAGACACATAAGAGAGAAACTACAACTTTCCACTAGACTACTCGTTCTGCCCAAATATATATGCAAAAGCCTGACCTAGTTCGACTAGCATATCCTGAGTTACCATGCTCCTTCCGGTCTTCTGAAAAGTATGGCGACTGGCAGTCCGCGTGACAATGCTTCCACCTACGGCACTGAGCAGCGGTATCCTGGATGCAGGGATGCTTTGATCGCTAGGACGTCGTGGTTTAGCAGAATTTTCGGAGGTCAGTGAACAATACCTCACCCAAATACCCCTTGTTCGTAACACCGACCCCAAGCAAGAAAGGCCCCAACGGATCCACTTAGAACGTCACCCTGACCACCGCATCTCTTGAAACCGCCTGGCGTATCGACTTTGATAATCTCACTGAACTTCTCTTTTTCAGGGTTAGCTCCTTGCAGTTGGCTTGCTTCAAGGTCTGCCTCTGTTCCTTCTGTATCTGCAGCAATAATATCTTGAGCTCCTTTCTGGAGCACTGTCACACCGCCAAGCAGCCTTGATAACATTTGTGCCTTCTTATCATGTGGAGTTTCTGGGCTTACACCAACCTGTTCTGCAAGGCGCTTGAATTCGACGACGTTGGGTGTAATAACCGCACGACGATAACCCTGAATGAGTGACTTGTCCTTTCCGACCATGTAAAGCCCATCGGCATCGAGTACAATGAACATACCGCGTTGACGGGCAATGTAAACAGCTGTTCGAGCATAGTGCTGCATGTAATCTTCACGACCAAGTCCAGGACCCACTACGAGAACATGAAGGCGAAGAAGAAGAGACTCTAATTCAGATATTACTGAATCACCGGGCCTTGGATGTAGTCAGAAAGACAAGATAGTGTATGGGTAGGAGGCAGATGATACTGACGCATCCTCGCGGAGAATAGGGTGGACAATTAGGTCTGGAGAATATGACTTGATTGGCCCAGCCGCTGTTGGTGAGCAGATAACATGAGATAGATCTACACCCTGTTCAAAAAATTTGAGAATAAGTCCTGAGGAGGTGCCGAATTATGCAGCGCGCGTACGAATCGAAGGGCAGAAATGGCAGAAAAATAAGGAGCTCCTGTGTAACTTCAAGGTGTGTCAGCAAGTTATTTCATGGGATGAATCAAAGAATACAACTCTTGTGCACCACCAAGAACACCAACCCTGCCTGAAGATGGTTAAGTACGGACGGTCGCAAAAATTGTGGCTGAGTGATTCTTGTGGCTCTCGAATACTGACCGGATTGGCCTTTATGTAACGTGCCATTCAGAGGCGGTATGAGAGCCTTCATCTGCTCGAATACATGTCGGGGAATAGTCATATTTCCGTGGATCAGCCGGTTTGATCAAATGGAATCAGTTGAACGATTATGGAACGGAATCATTGTCGGAAACGCCTGGCTGACGTCATGATGTGCTTTCGGATCATAGCGAAACTTTCCGACCGGCAATCACCCGAAGGATAATTCGGGAATCTGGAAAAATTTGGTTTGAGATGCTTAGGTTCGTGTTCCGTCGAGGTTGGCGGCAGCAACAATTTTCCAGTCCAAAAACTGGGCCCTCGCGCTCGTATGCGTCGTTAACAGAGCCTCAAAGGATACGGAATATTGCGGTCATTGCTCATGGTACGTCACGCGCCTTTATATCTCTCCTTCGAGGCTCAAGTTCGCTCAGTTGACCATGGAAAAACATCTCTCGTCGATCAGCTTCTTCGTCAGTCCGGAACTGTGAAACAGCTCTCTGTCGCTGAGCAGATTCTTCAAACTCCTAATTCTGCTTCGTCTGTTGCGGACGCAGGTATTCAGAATGGTTTTATCACTCGAGTGATGGACTCCAACGACCTGGAGCGCGAGCGCGGGATTACCATACTCTCTAAATGCACGAGTATCAACTACCAGGGCAACCTTATTAATATTGTGGATACCCCAGGACACGCCGATTTTGGGGGTGAAGTCGAACGAATTCTCAGCATGGTAGACAGTGTTGCATTGGTTGTAGACGCGACAGAGGGACCAATGACTCAGACCCGCTTTGTGTTGAGCAAAGCCCTAAAAATGGGTCTGCGGTGCGGTTGACTCGTCATCAAATTAGTATAAACTGATGAACAGAAGTCTTTAGTCCGCTGGTGGTCGTGAACAAGGTCGATAGGCCCACCTCGAGGGTTGCTCAAGTCGAAAGTGACTTGTTTGACCTTTTTGCTACACTTGGAGCAACAGACGAGCAAGCTGAATACCCCCTCCTCTATTCCTCCGCCAAACAAGGCTGGGCTTCTGATAGCGTCGCTTCTGCATCTTCGGAGCCAAGCATGGAACCTCTCTTCAACCTCATCCTGTCACACGTCCCTGCTCCAACCCACTTGAAGACTACAGGTCCATTTTCTATGCTCACAATTCAGATAGAGACCGACCCATATCTCGGTGTTCTCTATCTTGGACGTGTACAGAGTGGCAAACTCAGTATTGGAGATACCTTGTGGGCAATTGATCCGAAAGGAGTGAAGGTTGGTGAAGGGAAAGTGAAGCGGATCTTGAGGAGGAAGGGCCTGGAGAGGGAAGAGAAGGAGATTGTTGGTGCTGGTGAGATCGTGAGCATTGCTGGAATTAAGGACGGCGGCGTAAATGTGACGTTGGTGCATCCAGATGGATGGGGTGATGCGGGTCCTCAACCTCTACCAGTGCGTAAATGTTCTATTCAACTTGGTGGAACAAGAAAATCATATTGTTTTTACAGACTACCCCAATTGATCCCCCAACAATTTCAGTATACATATACCCCAATGACTCTCCTTTAGCCGGAAAAGAAGGCAATAAACTTACCTCGCAGCTTATCCGCGAACGTATATTGAAAGAAGCTCAAACAAATGTGGCACTCAAAGTCCTTCCCGGGCCGACAGCTGAATCTGTCGAAGTCAGAGGACGAGGCGTTCTGCATCTAGGAGTTCTTCTAGAGACTCTGAGACGCGAAGGCTTTGAGTTAACTGTTGGGTCTCCCAAAGCTGTCATGATACCCAACCCAGAGGCGTCTGACAGGCCAGGGAAATCAGGCATGCTAGAACCTATCGAAGAGTGTACTATCATAGTCAAGGAAGACGCTGCTGGAACTGTGGTGCAAAAACTGACCATGCGCAAGGGTGCAATGATTTCGTACGACTCCGGATCACATGGAGAAGGCGAAGGCTGGGTCAAAATTGTCATGGAGATCCCTTCTCGTGGATTGATTGGATATCTAGCTGGAGAGTTTAAGAATGATGTTCATGGTCAAGGCACGTTGAATCATATCTTTAAAGGGTATGAACCCTTCAAAGGTGAAGTAGATACTGGGCGGAGAGGAAGCCTCATTTCCATGATTAACGGTGTCAGTTCTGCATACGCTATGGCTCCCCTACAAGCTCGAGGGACTTTGTTCATCCACCCAGGGACTCATGGTCAGGATTTTGGATGTTTCTAGCTGCCTTACTTTGACATCTGACTTTTATAGTCTATCCGGGGATGGTTATTGGGGAAGCTGGAAAAGCTCAGGATCTCTATCTTAATCCTTGCCTGAAGAAACAACTCACGAACATTCGAGCTGCTGCAGCGGATGAGAAGATAGTTTTGGGTTCTCCTCGCATCATGACGTTGGAAGAATGTCTGAGTTATATGGGCGACGATGAGATGGTAGAGGTTACTCCGAAAAGCATCCGTCTGAGAAAGGTTATACTTGACCCAACACAAAGAATGCGAGGGAAAGGACGGGCAGCATAGACCCCAATAGGTCATGTCATACTTACACTACTCAGTCCATCAAGTACCATAGATAATTGATATAATATTCTCCTTGACCCATGATCAGCATCCGTTATTCACAATATTCCTGATTAGGTAACGGCCCAGTGATTATGTGATTATAATCACTCGTCGCACTTACCTCTTTTAGTCCTTTTTCTATATATCATTGTCGACCCTTATATTTGTAGCATAAATACCCAGCTAGTTTTATTTTAGGATAGACTGCTCTCTCCTCCTTAATTAGCATTTTTTTTTAGCATTTTCATCAACTCCTTCATCAACTCTTAAAACCTATCTCCTTGAACAACCATCTCCTTTCAGATTTGGAAGCTTTTCAAAAGCTTGAAATTTTTGACCCCAGCACAAAAGTGTTTCTTCCTCACCCCCCACTTTGGTAATTACACGACTCTGACCTCATAAAAATTGACACCTTGGTCATTGGTCTCAAGTCCTGGTCCACATTTAAAGTTCCTGTTTCCTCAGCCAAAGAGACCATCCTGTTCTCCACAATCATCGAACAACAGCAATGGAACCACTGCCAGCATAGAATCGTCACTTACACCAATGCTCGCCCCAGAAAATTCCGGTATCTGATCTGAAACCGATGCGGGTTGCGCACATACGCCATCCCAAACTCCAGGAATTGCTTCGGTCTCTCAGCACCCTTGACAGCGGCGACCTCACCGTCGACTAGGTTCCTTTCTAGATGTCCATTGTCTCAGCACTTGCTCAGATCTTTTTGTGTCGTTCCGATGATAAAAA
>Ga0153987_1000633_pt1 | contig 10637 bp, 17 predicted proteins | sample TSNC071MetaG_FD_102279 | JGI IMG/M metagenome (GOLD analysis project Ga0153987, IMG submission 102279) | Attine ant fungus gardens microbial communities from North Carolina, USA - TSNC071 MetaG | ecosystem: Host-associated > Fungi > Mycelium > Unclassified | place: USA: North Carolina, William B...
ATACTTTTCACGATCAGACCACTTTTTTCTTCACGTGAACGACATGATAAGATGTATTATATGTAAGGCTGACAAATCATAAGTTCCAGCTCATGCCGGGTCTGTTTAATATGGTGGGTTTGTTGAGTTCAGATATAAGGGGGCAAAAATTTGTTGCAAACATGCAACGAGTTCTGTATATCTCTATCTACCATTCTGAAAGAAACATTTGGTAATCAGGAGATGAAACAGGGTTTACAACCATGGTCCCCAACGTGTTCTCCGAGAGAAAGGTTCTGAATTGATATATCAATTTGGTACCAAGACACGGAGAGCATGTAATCCAGCAACTAGGCCCAGGTTTTTGGTATGTTATTATGTGTGTGTTCCACCTTTGATGTGGATGTTGTAGAGTGTGTTCTCTGAGCTACCTTATCAGATGTCTCGCGTCATTTCTACTCGAGCGACGACCAAAGGGAATTTACCTCAACTAGATCCTGAGGGAGGCGCAGTGAATGAGGCTTTATCCCAGACCTTGTCCGTATCGCACAAATTTGACATGTCTGGGTACCCAGGCCGATACATTGCTGATGCATCGGGTGACTATGATTTGTTCGGGAGGGTGTCACAAGCGGTTCACATCGATGGGAGGCAACCCAAGAATGTGAGAAGATATTCCTTGTACGACTTGGACGGTGAACCTATCAATTTGTGGTGCATCCACGAAACAAACCCAAGTCCGAACCCGGACCAATGAAACATCTCCAAATGTTACCTGAGAGTTACCGTGATTGGTACCGAACCCTGAAAACAATTGCTTAATCAGGTCGAGTCTGACACAAAGAGCTCAGCCGTTTCGTTCTTTGAATCTTGGTTCCCCTTTTGGATGTTGTGTAGTGTGCGATGGTGCTAATGTTGGCAGGGCGTGGTTAATGGCGCGCAGCTCGCTGCGACTCTTGAGAATTATTCAAAAATCATATAAATACTGGAGCACCTTCCGTCTAATTATTCGTCATACTATCAGTATGCTACTCCGTGTCGTCGCGACTCTCGCCACCGCCACTCTTGCCTTGGCAAATCCCCTCATCGCGAGGCAAACCACCAATACTAACCCACAAATCGGAAATGTCTTGAATCAACTTTCCATTCTTAACCGTCAAATCGTTTTCAATATAGGTATTTGGGCTGTTGAATATAGAGTTTTCACGTTCAAGTTCAAAACATGCCTTAGTGACTATGCAGGCCAATGACACTGCGACCGATGGCACCATTGGCGTCCAAGTCCAGGACCTGATCACTGCTTTTACCGGCGCAACTTCAGACTTACTGGCCATTCCAGTTAGTGCTGGCTCGACAGACGATTTACCAAGGGACATAGATTTGAGCCGAGTTCTGGGCGAAGCGATCCAGTGCGCAAATATTGAGAACTGAACTTCAAAACATCTTTCATTGTGATGTACAGGGTTACTGCTACTGGTCTTTCTGGTCTCCAAGCTCAGCAATCTGTGCCCACGTTCGGCAACATGATCGGCCAACTTGATCCTGTCGTAGCTGGTACAATCAATGCTTTGAACACTACCTTACCCAACGCTACTGGCTTTGTACATACCCTGTAAGGTTTTCATGGATTGAATGAACGGTAGCTCATTCATGTATCCAGGATGCTGGATGCCTCCCAATTCCTTCGAGATGAAGGGGCTTGGTCTGAAACACTCACAGCACTGGGTTTTGAGTAGTAATCTGTCGTGACAGTTCGCCTGATGTATCGATATTCAGGAAAATTATGTATAGTGGTACACTAGCTTGATATTTTGTCATGCCTAGATCACATCACAGCGACCAAAGTTTGAATTATCGTAAACATTCATTCGACATTACCCCACGGGAAAAAAATGGGAACGGTGCTGAAAATTTGAGATGAGAAACGAAATTGCAAAATAGGAAAAACGAACTGTTTGTAGCCTTGCCATTTCGGATTATCACCAAATTTTTCATCACCCGCACGTTCTAAGGGGGGTATGCCAGTGACCTGGTATGATTACATATTATCAACTGAACCTTGCAAGTCTTGGAAAACTCGCCTTTCTGAGTAGAAACCAAGTGAACAGGGGACTGATCGCAGCTAAAACAACTGTGCCAGCTGGAAAAGCGGATTGTAAAGGGGAAGTGGACAGTGCCCAGATACCAGTCCATACACCAACTTCTCCCACATAACTGCGACAACGACGTCAGAAAACGTAGAAATTTGTGTCAAAAAACAACTCACTTGGGATGACGGCTAATGCTCCAAAGCCCGGAGGAGATGAAATTTTCATTGTGCTGCTTGAGGTCCTTCGCCTTTCGCCAGGCAAACTTTTGGTAGTCTGCAAGGGTTTCAAATACAATGCCTCCAAAATAAAGACCAAGGGCCGCAAAATCACGCATGCCAAGAGTGGCGCTCAAACGCGCTTGGGAGGTATTGACCAGCCAGACAGGCAGGCCGACAAGAGCGATCCAAGTCGCTGTGAAAATATAACCTCAACTATGGAGATGGAAGTCATTATCTCTTACCTTGGCCAAACCAGGTAGTACAAAACTTGACAGGCTCTTTCTTAATTTGGTCGAAACGAGAGTCCCCACCGGACTTGATAGCACGCTAGATGCCGGTGAGCAAGCATCCACTATTCAGAATGAGCGTGATTACCATAGCCAAAAAGCCTCCAAGTTTAAGACTCCAAATAGTAACGGCAGCAGTCAACGCGAGCTTGTGAGGCGGGAAGGTCGAGAGCGAAGGCAAAGGTTTCTGTATGCCATCGAAAAATTTGGCCTTTAAAGCAGGATAATACAAGGATATGAAAGTGGTTGACATCCAGCCAACTGCACCGCTCAAATCGAAATACTTTTCGTTTTGTTGGGGAACAAACACCATTGCGAACACTGAAGAAGTAATTAACGCTTGAGACAGGTTGAATCAAGCAATCGATATGTACATGCTTGAGACGCATATGCGGTGGTCAAAGCAGGGACAAGGCGAGAAAATACAGCCATTGTATATGCAAAAGACCAGCACGAGGTGAGGAGAGGATTCAGATGAAACAAGACTTCTGTCCGAACCCTTTTAACCCACTGATTCAAACTTCATGACAGGATAGTGATCGAAATCGCGACAAAAAGTAGCTGAGCAGCTGGAGTTTGGAGAAAAAACGCAAGCAAGTCTATGCAATGATGATGTAATGAGTGGAAGCAGTAAGACACTGTAGCTCCGGAAATGTGATCGAGGGTCATACGGAGGACCAATTAACATGGCAGTGGTAACTGTATCAAGACATTGTTGCTGACCCAGCATTTCGATGTCAAAAATCGATTGTTGACCAACAGGGAGATAACTTCTTCTATCAGTAGAAGCGAGTGCTTCTTGTTCTCCAACCAGCAGAAAAGCAAACTAGACTTCAGCAAACAGAAGTTGGTTGATGTTTGTTCTCCTCTTTGTAGGTTGCGTCTACTACAATGTATGTGATGACAAAGTACTGCAATCGTTGACCATTTCTCGATGGGATTGTTAATTCCGACATGATTCATGCTTCGTTGAGTTTGAGCTGGGCTCTCGAGCTATCGCTCCTGCCCTCCAGCTTGTAACAGGTCTGGTTTTGTTATCAACGCATAGCCAAGTTCATCGGGGTGCTGCGCTGATGACGACATCGATGTGGCGCACACACTTCAGTGCTCATGGGAGACTTTTCCTCTTGGCTGCTTAGACCCAGCTCGCAGGTTTGATATGAATCATCAGCACCAGCAGGGACTTCTAAATTCGGCACTGTGCCTTAGTCGCTGTCTGTCTCTAGTTATTCGATTCTGTAGTGGAGGTAGGTGACCAATATTTTGAACCGAACAAAAGGTATATCTAAGCTTTGCCGCCATTTGTTATCAAGCTCCCAGACAAACCGTTGAGATATTATTTAAAGTGGCGGGCGCTGATCAAGAATACAAAAGTCGTTCTCACTGCTGCTTTTCCTTCAAGCACTTTCCTAACTTTATTGGCATAAGACAGGCTCTGGTGCACTTCTTTTTAATTTCTGCTTATCAGAGCCTGATGTTGGGCCCTGTTTAGGTGCTCTAATTTGCTCTCCTTTTGACCACAAACAAAATGCCTGCTGCAACAACGTCTTCTGTCGTGCGTAGCCCCCATACAAATTCTTTTCAAGATAGACCCTTATAATTTGTCTCTGTTACCCCCGGGCGTAGATGACTTTGAAGCGTATCAATCGCGAAGTTGCCGATTTGAAAAAGGAGGATCTCGGTAGTATGGTGCTTCAACCAACAGAGGGAAATTTGCACATCTGGAAGGGCGTAATACCAGGGCCAGAAGGGAGTGTGTACGAGGGAGGCATTTTCCACGTAGAGATCAATTTACCCGCAGACTACCCGTGAGTGGCGCCTCCATGTTGTCTGTTTCATCTTTTCGCCCTCCCAGTTTCGTAGTTTCTCAATTCTCATTCGCTATCTAGTTTCTCTGCCCCGAGGGTCATTTTCAAGACCCGGTGAGCCCCTTGAGTACTCATGCTGGTAACAATGCTCACCGAAATTTTCCACTTGTTTTGTGTGTATGCTGTGGAAAATATCTCAGTATATATCATATGAATGTCAGTACCCATCTCGTCCTATTTTCTCTTTCTCTGAATGGATCCTAGATTTCAGAGAGTGGAAGCATTTGCATTGATATTCTCAAAACCAACTGGTCCCCGGCCTTATCCCTGTTCAAGGTGATGCTCTCAATATCTTCCCTCTTGACTGATCCCAATCCGAGTAAGTGTCCTCATATCTAGACCTTGATATCGATGGTTGACCCCACTCAGAGGACCCTTTGGGTAAGCTGTCGTGTCTACACACTTATCACACCCTCACAGGGACTACGATACAGTACCTACTGTTGCGACCCTGTATACCCAAGATCGCAAACGGCATGACACCACTGCGCGCGAGTGGACAAGACTTTATGCAAAGCCTGGACCCTCACTTGCACCAATCCCGACCCGGACGGCACAGTCGTCCTCATCTGGTTCTCTCCTCCCATCACGACGATTGTCAAAATCACCAAGAGCGCGAGGTCCAAGACGAGCTGCAAAAGTCACAGGGGGTGCGAGGGATGTGAGAGCTTCAACAAGTGCAGCTGGGTCTCAGGCTGCTATGCCAGTCATTGTCGTTGATGATGAGGATGAAGCCTCTGCCGGACCTAACTCAGATACTGCAACTAGCCAAGCCCCGAACATGAAGAGGAAGAGAAAACGAGGTGCACAGGGTCAAGATGTTGTAGACCTTGTTGCAGAAGAGACCACTGATTGCGCAGCTTCAGGTTCCGGTGCAAAGAGACCACGAAATGATGATGATCAGACAGGTGGAGATGTAATTGTGATTGACGATGATTAGATCGCTCGTCGTGGGGGCATTGTATCTATACTGTTATACAATTTAATCTTGGTTAGCGGTGGATGTGTTGACTACACAATTGACTCACACGGCTTTCCTTCTTTGGGTCAGCATCGTCATGATGCAATTGATCTTTGAGGCTTTTCGTGTCACAAAATTTTGTCGTTGTCCTTGTCGTCGTTTTCAGTCCTCTATGGTCACTCAAATGACCAAATCTGCTCGTCCTTTTGATAAGACACGTCTTGAGGCCTTGCTGAACAGAAGATTTTTTTATGCGCCTGCTTTCGAAATCTATGGAGGTCCATTCCTTTTTTTTTGTCATCATCATCATCATCCCCATCTGACTTTTTCTCTCAGGCATTGCTGGTTTATATGACTATGGTCCACCGGGCTCCACATTGCAGGCTAACATCATTGATCAATGGCGCAAACATTTCATCGTTGAAGAAGGAATGCTCGAACTTGATACGACCATTATGACGCCAGCTCCCGTTTTCGAGACTTCTGGCCATGTGGCGCGCTTTGCTGACTGGATGGTCAAGGATAACAAGACTGGAGATGTTCTTCGTGCGGATCACCTAGTGAAAAATGTTCTCGAGACAAGGCTCGCTGGAAATCTGGAAGCCAGAGATGCTGTTGCTGCTGTGGCCTCCCAGGATGACCAGGGCAAGAAAAAGAAGAGGGCTACTAAAGCGGTTGCTGTTGCACTGGATGCAACGATTGTGAAAGAGTATGAGACGATTTTAGCTCAGGTGTGCCTCCGAGATTGCTGGATCCTTAGGATCTGATCATAATTGATATCTCAAGCTGGATAATTTCTCTGGGCCTCAACTTGGAGAGCTCTGCCGTATACATGACATTCGCAACCCGGAGACCGATAACGAAGTCGGCGAACCCCAGCAGTTTAATCTTATGTTTACCAGTAGCATCGGTCCTACTGGTCAGCACCCAGGGTACGTCAAGCTTGTCAACCCCTTTTTTCTATGTGAATAATTCCTACATCTAGCTATCTCCGTCCTGAAACTGCTCAGGGGCATTTCCTCAACTTTTCTCGCCTGCTCGAATATAACAATGGCCGGGTTCCTTTCGCATCAGCCCAAATTGGCCGTTCTTTCCGCAATGAGATCTCACCTCGTGCCGGTCTTCTCCGTGTGCGCGAATTCACAATGGCGGAAATTGAACATTATGTCGATCCGGAAAACAAGGACCATGAGAGGTTTGATGAGGTCCGCGATGTTGAAATCGTCCTGCTTGATCGACACGTTCAAGAGGCTGGTAGTAGTGAGACGAAGAGGATGAAAGTCGGAGACGCAGTGGACCAGGGCATCATTGCTAACCAGACCCTCGGATACTTTGTAGCAAGGATTCACCAGTTTTTGCTCAAGATCGGCATTAATCCTCAGCGTTTGCGTTTCCGCCAACACATGGCAAACGAGATGGCGCATTACGCGGCAGATTGTTGGGATGCGGAAATCCATAACTCGACGGGCTGGACTGAATGCGTCGGTTGTGCAGATCGTGCTGCCTATGATTTGTCTGTTCATAGTGCAAGGACTGGACATTCCCTGATTGTTCGTCAAGCATTGAAGAACCCGATTGTTGTAGAGAAAGAGGTTGTCGAGTGGAATAGGAAAAATTTAGGCCGGACATTCAAGCAGGACGGTGGGATCATACAGAAAACTGTTGAATCGTTGACCGAAGATGATTTGGTGAAGATCAGGGACGAACTTGGACAGGGGTGAGTTGTATCGATCAGTGTTGCTGTCTTGCCTAGCCCGCTTCCCTAGTTCCACTGTGATCACAGCAGATGGGAGAGAGTTTCGGCTGACGCCAGATATTTTATCCATTGAACGGAGGGTCTTGAAGCAATCTAGTAAGTGAATATGTCCGATGACTCTTCGTTTTCACGTAGCCAGTTCGTGAGTTTACTCCGAACGTTATTGAGCCATCTTTTGGTCTTGGGCGTATCCTGTACACATTGCTAGAGCATAGCTTCTGGAGCAGAGAACAAGACGTGGAGCGTGGAGTGCGTCCTGATTCGCGGAAGGAGTGTCTGTACTGATTCTGGGCACTAGGTGCTTTCGCTTTCACCGTTGATTGCCCCGACCAAGGTGTTGATTGTTCCCTTGAGCGCCCGTCCGGAGTTTGATCCGTTGGTATCGGAAGTTTGTAGGTCTCGTCTTGGCTTTGGGCGAGTTCTGGGACTGACTTGGATGTGCGGGAAGCTACGAGACTGCGCCGTGCTGGAATCTCCTCTCGTGTCGATGACTCGAACACGTCCATTGGTAAACGGTACGCCCGAAACGATGAACTGGGGACGCCCTATGGCGTCACGATTGATTTTGCATGTGCGTGTCGATTTTTGTCCTTTTCGAAACCTAACGACCCGTAAGCTGTGCGAAATCGTACGATGACCGTTCGGTAAAGTTGGATTCCTGGCCAGCTGCTGTTGTCCTGACTGAGATTTTTGCAGAGAGCGAGACAGCATGGATCAGAGGATCGGGTCGATGGACGAGGTGATTGAGACGGTGAGGGGGCTGGTGGAGGGGGAGATTGACTGGGCTGTAGCCTGCCAGCGATTGCCTGGGTACGACGGCATCCAGGCGGTTGAGTGATGTTAGTTCGTGCGAACGCGAGAAAATGAATTCCCGCGGGAAAATGACGGCGTGATTTGTTTTCTGTTTTGTGCGATGCAGACTCGACGCGGGACAGGCACGCCGGTGGCCGTGTTGCTCGCGCACGGGCCTGCTGCGCGTCGGCCGTCGTCGCTCCTTTCTGTGAGCACACAGGGGACGCCGCGGACGCCGCGCAGCTGTGGCTCGCCGTCGAACTCGGTGTTTGTGCCGCCGCCGCCCAACCGGAAGAGCACGGACAGCTGGAACAGCTCCAACGCCGACGAGCTCGAGTCCGAGTGGCGCACGGACCAGCTGCTCCTCCTCTCCAGAGTACGCCTCCCCCTTTCTGCCCCGCCCCCGCTCACCCCGCCAGACCCTAGATGCCCTCCCCGCCCACCTCGCCACCCCCTTCCACGGCCCAGTCCCGCCCTCCAACCTCCTCGACAAAATCGCCCGCGGTGTCTCCCATGCCAAGGGCCCCGTCGACTGGCCCCACTCGCTCCGTGCCACACGCGTCAAGCTCATCGAGCTCTCTCGCCTCCGCGCCAAGGAACAGCAGCCCGATTCCATCGCCGAAGAGCCCGAGGACATGCAGATCGAAGCCAGCTGCCCCTGCACCCAAGACGGCGGACAGAATCCGCTCCCAGTCGCTCCCGGCGCCAAGCGTCCTTTGTATCGCCAGTCCAGCATGGACTTTATGTTGAATGCTCAAGAAACTGACAAAAACAACAACGAACATCTCGCTCGGTCCGTTTTCTTCTCCTATCGCCGCCATTCTCACCATCTCACGTTCCTCCCAGGCTCTCTAGTCAGCTGCAATCCACCCAGCGCCAGGGTCCCTACCAGTCTTCTACTGCTCTCATATCTCCCTCCACCCCAAGCTCATCCACCCTCAACTCCCTCTCAACCCTCTCTGCGCAGCGCCGCAACTTCTGCAGGCCCGCCTCCGTCCTCTCTTCTTCATCGCTCTCCATCATAAGCAGCAGCAGCGATGGCATCCTTCCAAATCCTCGGGTCCAGCGTCTGATGCAGGACGATGCTTTCGTTCCTGCCCCCCCGCCCAAGGACTCGTCTTCAATCGGTGCCAAGCGTCCGCCCTTCTTTGGGGCTTTGGCCCAAGAAGCAAGGCATGCCCATTCATCTGACCAGCACTCTCGCCAGACTTGTCCATCCTCAGACGAAGAGGAAAGGGTCCGCAATCAGCACAAAAAAAAGGCTAGGAAGCTGTCAAGCCCATTGTGCACTAGTTCGCCTGCTCCGACAATTCCCACATTCTCGTCCATCACCACAAGGAAAGGCCATTCGGGGCTTTCTGGGGGCGCAAGAGATATCAAGGCTACAGAGAATAAATCGTCCAAAGAAAGGAAGGAGAACGTCCAATTGTCAGGAAAAGGCAGCAATAAACCTTCCACAAGGCTACTCCCCAAGAACCCCCACCGAACCCCCAACATGGTTGGTTCCGAATCACCATTGTCTCTAGATACTCTTTCATCATGCCCTCCCACTGTATCTGCTCGAGTTCCTCAATCACCTCGATCCCCATCCCCTTCTCGTAATGCACCAAGGGTGTTGGCCTCTGCTTTCCGGTCGACCTTTGGTCCTTCTCCAGCTGCCTCTATTTCTCCCAGCAAAGCTCCCTTGTCGAGTCATTCTAATGACGCTAGTGCTAACCCCGATAACTTGAGAGGCAAAACTTTGCGTAGGGTCAGAAGGCTCGCGCCTGCGAGAAGGATTTCGTTTGGTAGCCTTACTCCGTCAGGCCATGAGGCTGATGTCGATGGGGAGGGCGATGGGGAGGAGAGAGGGGGGCGTATTGAGCTCGGGAGTGCTTTTCAACTCCATTGATTGCTGTAAGGCAGTTCCTTGCGGTGAAGCCAAGTCATTTCAATATCTGTATTATCTCCATCAGCTTCTCTTCGTTCCTTGCCAGCTTATTCACATCCGATCTCTGCTGACCGTTATCCTCACTCCGCCGACTCACGTTGTTTCAGTGGCGCAAACTTGAACGCCGCATGAAAGTTCCGATTACTAATACGTGCGACCAAGCCATCCAGTGCTCTATACCGACACTCCTTTGACGGCTCTTAAAATACCTCTCGTTCACGCACTCGTTTTCTTTTTTTTCTTAAACAACTGTATTGGCCATTAGGACACTATTCCTCTGGTCCCTTGGTCATTGCATTGGTGAAACACAACGTGATTTAGGGGAGAAAGTGGTTGATGATGTATATCTATACCGGTTGCCTCCCCCTTTGTATCAACCTTCCTTTTCACTCTCGTTGCATTCTTGCATCTTCCCCCCCTCCCTCTCTCCCGCACAAAGACCAAAGCACTCATTTCTGCGTATATATATCTTCATGCTTTCTGTGCTTTCTGTTTTACTCTTCAGACTTCAAAGCTCCCCTCAAAGTGTCTTGCTGCACGGATCTATTTTTACATGTTGGACAAAGGTGTATCATTATCCTATTTTGCTCATTCAACGTGATTTCCCTTCACCTCCTTATTGATTCCACACTTTCCTTTTCTTCTTCTTCTTCTTCTTCTTCTCTCTCTTTTGGCTTTGGCTTGAATCGTGATGTTTTCGAGATGGTAGAGGATGGATGTGTTGGCTTTTTTTTTTTTTGCATTCGTTTCCCTCCA
>Ga0153987_1000634_pt1 | contig 10635 bp, 13 predicted proteins | sample TSNC071MetaG_FD_102279 | JGI IMG/M metagenome (GOLD analysis project Ga0153987, IMG submission 102279) | Attine ant fungus gardens microbial communities from North Carolina, USA - TSNC071 MetaG | ecosystem: Host-associated > Fungi > Mycelium > Unclassified | place: USA: North Carolina, William B...
CCTACTTGTTTGCATACAACTGTGACCCATCTCGGAGATTACATATCCCTGATTTGCGCTCGTCACCCTTGTCTCTGATAAAAGGACACACCCCGATAATTAACTAACTTACTTTTGTCACCCCCATCAACATCAGCTAATTCCAGTGGCCAGAATGAAGCCAACTGCCCCCTTTATCAATGATTGACAAAGAGAACTCGATAAGAGTCTTTGCTATATTATGCCCTACTTATATACAAGATTATCTATTTACTGATGTTTGTCCATGCACATGACCGTTGCACCAGTATTGAGTCATCTTGTCGTTAGACCACAATGCTTTTATAAAATAAATGAAAAGAAAATATAAAAGAAAATAAATAATGACTTAGCTGTTGTGGCTAGTCAAATACCTATGGAGGCGGTTCATGACAGTAAGATAGAAACTATTCAATGATGAAAAAAGAATTCACCTCAGTCTAATATCAGAGCTGAGGGAGGAAAAAGTTTTCTGTTGCAAAAATAACAGGTTAACTAATCATGATAAAAATAGAAAGGAAGACAGAATTGATGAAGTCAAAACAGGAAAGTGAATAGAAAGAGGTCGAGATGCATTTACAACACACTGTGGTATGCTATCACAGATAGTTGATGGAAGATAGCATAGTGGACTGACTTCAACATAATCTAAGTCTATTCAGAATTAGTAGAGGTAATTGAATGGGCTAGAGGCCCAAACAAAAACCTTATATCATGTACACAGAAACTGCTTATGTAAGTTTGTCACTTGAGGTAATTCATTGTTATAAATGTGTCTGAGGCTTTAGTCAAGAATATATATATCTCTCAAAAAATTTCCCCTCAAATCAAGTGTCCTCTTTATCAGCAATGGTAAGCTTGTGCAACTGCTCTGACTCCACAAATCGTTCAAGGTCTTCTATCTTGCGCTCGAGCTTGGCAGCCAATATTAGTATCCTTTCCGCCCCAAGTTTCCGGCGCCTTTAACGCAAAATTCCTCGTTGTGCCTCTGCTGTCATTTGAACGGTTTCTGAAAGGATTTGATAGGACAAACCATCAGGAGGTCTTGTCAAAACCCCCTGATCAAAACAATACCGTGGAAGCAAGGTACTCGAAGTAGCTTCTGCAGCCATATTCCTGAGTAGCACGATCTTCTGTGAAAGCAATATGATAGTAATCCTAACAGCTGATGGGGTGTCAAGCTTGAGGTCGGTAGAAGCCATAACCAGAGCTCCAGAACAGGTGCCAGATTATACCGCGAGGTATATGTCAACCTGAACTCAAACACAACATGAGGTCATCAATTAGTCATTGTAAAACGTGATACCTTGTAGCAAATCTATCTATCATCTAATTCCGGAACTGGTATATGTCAACATTCTTCACCTCCCAGTCTTCAGACAATGATCGGTCACGGTTTACATGGAAAAAAGAGTATGAACAACTTACATGCTTCTTTAAATGAGGATCCACTGGCTCTTACAAAGTCTTCACAACTAGTAACACCAGTCCTCTGGGCACAACTCAGTTCTTGTCCAGGTATACCAGACGAAGACCAGACACCAGAAGCCCAGTCACCACTAGTAGACCACTGTTAGAGGAATTCGAGAAAAAGTGGCAGCAATTACATACCACAAAGTAGTATCAAAAATGGTGCTATGGTTCTTAAAAAATTGGAAAGGATCACATGAAGTCGCCGGCCATCGTGCCATCGCAGGGCCCCAAGAATCTGGCAGTGGTTTCTGGGCGACAATATCCGCTGGTTCGGATCCTCGAGGGAAGAAGTAAATCGCTATCCCAGTCGTGTCCCATCTCACTAGTGCTTATTCAGCCTGAGAGCACCTAACCATGCAGGAATACCCACTAGCATAAGTTCCTCCGCCATTGGCATTGAATGCCGCCCCAAAAGAGTTGGACTGCGATGCGCGGATACCACACCCTTGATTTCCGGTGTTCGCAGCAGCGCAGTCCGTAAGACCAATTACATTGCCTGATATTGACAACACATTCTTATTTGTAGTTGGAATTGAGCAACCAGGAGCAGTGTGTATCGTGGCCTGATTATTCGTATAATCATTCACTCCTTCTACGATGTCAATTTCTCCTCCAACAGGCCAATTCGGTCCGTTGGACCAGAAAGCACTGCTCTCAACATTAACTTTGATGATAACTTGTTTAAGTTCAAAAACTCACGGCCAAGTGCCACACCCAGTCGGCATGTGAATGGAATCCATGATGACCAACCCACCATTATATTGATACTTGGTCGTAATACGTACGCTATTCCGTGTATTAGGTACCTTCAACGTAGTTTCGACCCTCATGACAGCATTTCCATTATCATTAACTTCAAGGAGGCCACTGGATTGCTGTCCAGTGTCGTTTGATAAACTCGCGACGCACAAATTGATTGACTCACGGCAGTATTCTGGTCAATATAGTTCACAATTCCTGTATATGTCAAATGATGTTGAACGAGGCACGGGGACAAACTATTGCAAAAACGCACCATTGGTCGGATCGCTACCTTGAAAGAAGTCCCATCCATCAAAGAAGCTATTACCAGACTAAGATCATTCATTAAAGATTACACCACCTCGAGCACAAAAAAAGAACGCACATAAGACTGTGAAAGCTTCCAAGGCGAATCTGGTAAGGGAGTTGTCAAAGTAGGGGTGGAAGGGTTGGGGCTGGTGGTTGCCGGGGCCGTTGGGTAACCACTTGAACCACCCGCACTGGTATTCGTCTCGTTATTGCCTTCGACCCCTGGATTGATGCCAAACGGGACCTGCTTGGGCTTGCAATACACCACACGCTGAGACGTCGTACTGGAGTAAGTGCTGATCCTAGACACGGAAACTCGGCCAAACGCGATTCGGAGGTCTTTCGCGAAGTTATGAGCACGCCTTACGGCAAAACGTTGCGCCTTCTGCAAGGCACTTGGGATGAAATCGGCTTTAGCTGGAACCGAGTAGTCCACTACACCAAGGAGAAGGAATAGTGGAAGTGTTTTGAATAGGTGCATAGTTTTCGGACGTCGTAAGTCGTATGGTCCTTGGAGAAACGAATAGATAGGCAAAAGAAAACAAATCTATGGCGGTCCGAACAGCAGCGTGCGTCAAGCAAACGGCTGAGTATAGTCGTTAGGCAAGAGGGCTGAAAAAAAAGAAGAAAATCGACAAGGCTCAGCCTTGTCAAAACAAGTCAGGGTGAGGAGATGAATACAAAACAGCGCGAGGTAATGGAACAAACAACGCGAGGCAACCCTAAATCCACGTGGGAGCCTTTCCTCGAATGGCAGGTCTCCGACATTCATCATGGATTCACTTCTATATCGGGTCGCTAATCCGATGACTCGAGATATTCAACGCCCAGCCGTCTTATCTTGGCTGGATTGACCTATGTTTGCGTCGGATTCTTCCAACAGTTCTTACATTGCCTTCTGCAGATCGATGGTGAACTTTGATCGAGAATCATTGTAATCGTCCCTCAGTTATTCAGCCTCAAGGACATTTGAAAGTCACAGTACTGTAATTAGTGCTAATACTGCGTTGATTCTACGATAGGTCATTCTGAGATCATACAAAGACTGCAAGGTCACCAGGAAATGCATACTCACAAGCCCATACAAAAATTGATCAACATCCAAAACAAAACCAATAATCATACTCAAGGTCAAAGAAAGAGCAATGGCGGGAAAAGAGCACATTACTCTGTTGGAAAACGAGAGACATACAGAAAAGAATCGTCCAATAAATCAAGAGAAGTAGAAAAGGACGGAGAAATCGATTCAACGATGAGAACCTGGAGTAAATGCCTCTCGCACGCTGCGTCTGAGTTCCTCGTGGTCACGTTGAGAGCTGCCTATTGATGATCCAGGCTGTACATGAGATCCACCAACACTGGAAGAAGCAAAACCTTCATCACCCTCCACGTATTCCAAGATGCGACGAGCGAGAACAACTATTTCTTGCTGTCCCAGCAAAGCATCATCATCTTGCGATTGGGTAGCTGAACGATGAGAATGAGGTGTGCCTACTGACGAAGCAGGTGTGGACGTTCGTGAATGAGACAGCGCACGAACAAAAGGAATGACTTTTGCAGAATTTCGTATACTGCTAATTAGTTGAGGATCTTGACACGAGTTCAGGACACATCAGAGAGTGGCGAACGACACGAAGAGCGCTTACCTCCGGATTCCAGTAATTGGACAATTGTCCATACGGCGATGTGCTGAAAGGTTCCATCAGGGTTTATAAGGAACCGATGGAGATAGTCATGCATGCCACCATCAGGCTTCTCCCAGACATCGTTGAAGTGAGAATAATCGTCATTAGCAATACGGTTGTCTTTCGATGACAAATTGCCAATTGCGGCGGCGGCGTTGCCTTGAACCTCTCCGCTAGGAGAATTAGTTAGAGGAATCAGAAATTCCAGAACGCCCATCTCCAGAAGTTGGCTCTTGAGTTCATCTGATAGTTGCGTGAGGCGTAACAGCGTGATGTCTAGAGTGCAAACTCACCACTGAGTGCTAAAACCGCAACGCAAGCCGTCATTTCGCTCTGTACTCCTACAGGGACATCCAGAACCAGTTCTTTGATGGTTTGTATTGCTCCGGCCTTGACAATCGCTCCTTTATTCTTTTCAGAGCTCGCAGCCAAATTACGCAAAGTTGAAATGGCATGACATTGAACTTCTTCATTTTCCTTAAAAGATAGAAGATTGATTAGAGGCTGGAGGAAGCCGGATTCAATGATAGGCGACTCGTTCTGTGGATGAATGGAAACATTGCGAACACAAGCAGCCGAGGAGAGAATCAAAGGCAGATAAGTAGACTGCAACAAACGTAAGAGGGCCTGTAAGCCCTCACACTTCACGATTTCAAGCTGGTACTTTTCTTAATCAGTCACTATCAGCTTATCTTCTTCCTCGAAAAATAGTAGCCCTTTACCATCGCTAGCCAGATTACGAAGAGCGAGCGCCGCTTGACACTGAACCTTAAGACTGGGGCTGTCCATAAGCTGAACAAGGCAGCCGATGAGCTTAGGCTCGCTCTGAGCTAGCTTCTTCCGGTTGCTAGCTGCAAAACCAACAGTTAGTCTGTTATGATGGAAATGACATCTGACCTACCATCTACGGCAATGTTGCTAAGAGCTGTGGTGCAATAATATTGAACGTCGGTGTCGGGAGAATTAAGAAGATTCACCAAGACAGGAATGGCGCCTGCATTGACTAGTTGCTGCCGATTCTCATCTGATGCCACAGGTGCTGGTTAACTCCATACAGCTAAATCGTCAAAAGAACTGACCTGAGTGTGTCATGTTCAATAGCGCGCCTGTCGCATTTCGCTGCACACGCATGTCTTTCGAGCGTGCCAAGCGAGTAAGGGGTACCAAAGCACCAGACTTGGCAATCTTGGACTTGTTGTCGTCTGGAAATGAAGTCAACGCGCATTTGCAGGTCCATTGCGTAAATAGAATCACCGTGAGTTGCCAAGTTGGTCACACAACCAACAGCGTTACACTGGACTTCAACATTGGGGCTCAACATTTGACGTATCAATGGTTCCAGACCACCAAGTTTGACAATGAGGAGCTTGTTATCGGCTGCCAAAACTTGGTTGATATATCTAAGGAGAAACCGTCTCAGCTTACTGTTGACTGCCAAATTCCCCAACGCGGCGCTTGCTGCCCTCTGGACTTCGGCATCGTGGCTGCTGAGAAGAAACAAAATGGGATCTAGTGTATCCCTGCCGACAGGACGAACTTCTTTCTCTGTTATCTCCGCGAAGGCAAGGGCTGCACTCCGTTGAAGGTCGACATTGTCAGAGAAAGAGAGTGTGGTGAGTGCTGAGAGAGGATCGCCGGAGAAGAAGTTGGTGGTAGCACGGTCTGACGATTAGGATTGAGTTACAAAGTTCGGTCAGAAATAGTGTAGAACATGCTTTCGAGATATTGCAGTAAGTCTGCTACTGCCTCGCGCTCGTTTTCTAAGAGAAGTGGTTCATACTGTTGAGATCTGCGCCCTTGGACTGAGCGGCATGAATTATTGGATCACAATGAATTTCAGAGACCCACAGCAGGATTCACAACAACTTGAGATGTTTCCCATTTGTACAGCAGTCCAGCGAGAGATGGGAAGGTTTGGGAGTCAAGGGCAACAGAGGAGAAAGAACTAACGTTCTTCAAATTAAGTCGGACGCACTTAGCCAGAAGTCCGACGTCCTGGGAATGCGGCAAAGTAGCGGCAATTCCCGTAGAGAATGGTTTATTTTATCCTTTTCACATATTAAAATCAAGGTGATTTTTAAAATATTTTTAAAAGGTTCGGCCTGCCACCGAGCCCCATGTAATAAATTGTTGATTCAAAAAGAAGAAAAAATAAATCTACTCCACTAAGACATGTAAGAGATCCTAGGAGACCAAGTTTAATGGTAACTGGAAGAGTGAATGTTGTCAATGTTTTGTCTTCTGGTTTTTGGCAGGTGTGGAACCAGGTGATTCACATTAGACCGGACCACTCGATAAGGCTCTCAATAAGATCATTCTGAACAGGCTAGCTGGAGCCCTGTGATCTCGGCATGGAGAAGTGGAGAAGTGATATAGGGCTGGATTATTTTTGGACACCTTTTTAAAATCATTGAATTGAATGTTCGGTTTCCGCTACACTCTCCAGAGCAATAAAACACTTTGGCACTTTTCCAGGTGCCAGGCAACAATGTCTCTTCCGAAATTTCCTGTCAACAGAATCCTCATTCCTTCAGAGATGAGCATCCAGCTCACCGATGCAGAGGATCAGATCTGTAACCTGCTCGACGACTACACAATGGGTACGCAAGAGAACTTGGAGAACTCATCACCAAGGACTGTTTGTAGAATAGCAGGAGGCTGGCCTCGTGACAAGGTAAGATACCTAGCCAAAATGTATCCCCAGCTGTCTGAACTCTATCACAACAGTTGCTTGGCTCTCAGTGCAACGATATCGACATCGCACTCAATAATGTGATGGGCCTTGCTTTTGCCAAGGGTTTTGCTGCTTATGCAAACGAGAAAGGCGTGGAGACCGGTACCATCGGCAAGATTGCTCAAAATCCAGAACAATCGAAGCACCTCGAGACAGCCACTTTCAAAGTTTTCGGACTTGGTATTGATCTGGTGAACCTGAGGAGCGAAGAGTATGCAAGTGACAGTCGCATTCCAACAGAAGTTGTGAGTAAGATGAATTTTTTTGGTAGATTGTCTAATACACAAAATTCAGTCCTTCGGTACACCTCTTCAGGACGCTCTCAGGAGAGACCTGACTATAAATGCATTGTTCTATAATGTCCATTCACGCAAGGTAGAGGATTTCACAGGTCAGGTAAAATTTTGGGCCGACGCGGAGATATAAATTGCTCAAAAGGGTTTTCAGGGTCTGGAAGATATTCGCAACGGGGTCATCCGAACACCATTACCTCCTCGCGAAACCTTTCTTGATGATCCCTTACGTGTACTTCGTTGCATAAGATTCGCCAGTCGCCTTGGCTTTAACATTGTTCCAGAAATTGAAAAAGCCGCAAAAGATCCTGCAATCCAGGTAAGATTTATCCATATAGCTGAATCAGGAGATTTATTCGCTTGCTAGGAAGCTATTGTACACAAAGTGGCTCGAGAACGAGTGGGCGACGAGTTGTCAAAAATGTTGAAAGGTTTTTGTCATCAGCGACTTAAACTCTTGTTCTGACAATTCTTCAGGTCGTGATCCTCTTCGTTCCATTGAACTTATTTGCAGCCTCTCCCTATACGATTCCATATATTCTGTCATACCCGAACATTTTCCAACAGCTATACCCGCTCGACTGACTGCCCCTTGTATTGCCCTGTCTGCTGCTTCACTCCTAAACTATCTTCTCAAAAGCCGGAACCAGACCTCCAACATCAACTTGCCTGATCTGCATCCTTTGTTTTATCAAGCATTAGATGAGGATGCAACGTGTCTTCCTCGCCTCTACCTCGCTGCTTCATTGACTCCATATAGAGGTCTTACTTACAGTGACAAGAAGAAAAAGGATCGACCACTTGTCGGTCTCATCATCCGCGATTCGTTGAAGCTGGGCACACAGTCCCATTTTCTAGATGGCATACCTCTATTGTTTAGTGCGGCAGACATTATAAATCGTTCTATCAATGAAACAGTCAATCTACACCCTTTCTCAGAGCGAGTTCGGATAGGTATGCATGCTCTTGAGTTGATAATTCTTTCAATTTTGACGAAGCATAGGTTTGTTAATGCGAGAAAAGTCCGTGCATAACTCGGCAACTGGGTCTCATTGGACAAGCTCGTTTTTGTTCTCACTTGTGCAAGAACTAGTGGCATTCTACAATGCAGAAAATGATGACCTTAATTGTCAGTTCTTTTCGCATTGAACGCTTGTGTCACTCTTTAATCTTTATCTGTGATAGATGAGAAAGCAGCTTGCATTATTGAGCGATATAATGATTTCGCTCGAAAAGTGCAAGATATGAAGCTCCAGGAGGTGGCTGAAATGGGACATATATTGAATGTAAGTGGCATTTCAAGCCCGACATATCCTGCCTTAGCATCTACGAAAGGGACATGAAACTCTGGTAGCTCTTGACGCAACAACACCCGGTCCATGGCTGGCTGAAATCCGTGACAAGATCATTGAATGGCAACTTGAGCACCCCGAAGGTGCCAAAGATGATTGTATTCAATGGTTGAGGGAGCAATTATGGCGCGGACCCATCCGAATAGATGAAGTTAAAAAATTTTCCACCAAACGAGCTCGGACTGAGTAGTAAAGGTAGAGAGATAGTTGAAGCCGGGATGCTTGCCAGAATGACTACGAAAGATTATCCTCACCTACTTCCTGCTCCCTCGGGACTCCACTGGGTGGCCTGGGCTGCTGCTTTGGCCTTCCGGCGCTTGGAGGAGCCAGCAATTATATCCCTAGATTTGATCAGTAGGGAGAAGAGTATGTCGTAAATAAACATACCACTTTTTAATTGCATCTTGACGGTCAATCCTTCGGACCTCATTGACGAGTTCCGGGCGTTTCATCTTGCCCATCGCTTTCCGTTTCATTTTAGAAGGTTTTGGTAGCTTCGTGACCCAGTCTGGTACAGTCTGACCAGCTTGCAGGATAACGTTAGCGATGCTGCAAAAATTATGAGACAAGTGGTGATATTAAGTTACTGCTCACGATTTGAGGAATGGAGCATCCTCATCAGTGAAATATGTAACTGCCTTGCCTTCTCGACCAGCTCTGCCTGTACGACCTTCTCGACTATGAGGAAACGACTCGACCAATGAAGAAATCACGCACCAATACGATGCACATAACTCTGTACACTGGCTGGGAAATCATAATTGATGACTTCTCGGACTCCCTTAAAATCCATACCACGAGCCATGACCTCTGTACTTACGAGGATCCAGCTCTGTCCCTGGCGCATACGACTCACTGCGTCATCTCGCTCTTTTTTCGTCATACCAGCGTGTAGACAATCAACGTTGGATACTCCGTTGAATGTCAATTCCTCTGCTAACGAAGATGCACGTGTTTGTGTAGACGTGAAGACAAGGACGGGAGGATTGTAAGGTCTAGCCAAATAAGTAAGCAGACTAGGCAGCTTGGATTGATCGTCAGCAACATAGGTCAGGCTCTGTTGGATGAGAGGCAATGGGGCATCCCTTGGAAAAATCAAAAAATGCTTCAGGTTGGGGCTGAAAACTCACTTGAGACCAACAACAATGCGAACGGGATCTCGCATCATCTCCATTGCAATCTTCTCCACCGCAGCTGGCAGAGTAGCGCTGAATACGGCCTTCTGGATATTGGGATGGGTACAAGCTGCCATGATTTCTTGCGTTTGCGGCAGGAATTCGGCATCCAGGAGACGATCAGCCTCGTCCAGTATCAGATGGCGAACACTGGACAAGGATACATCACCCGATACTGCAAAGCTTTTCGCGACGACTTACTTTTTCAAATCAAGAGTACCTGTTTGTAATGATACAACTAGTCGGAGAGGAGTACTGATGATGATGTCTGCGCAACTCAAAGAACTCAATGGACGTAGGACAAAGACAGTCAACTTACCAGCTTTGTCCCTTATATTCTTATCTGCTAGAGTGGCAGCTGTGGCTTTACTAAACAACATGATCCGCCACTTCCGACCATAGGTCAGCCTCAAGCATTCGTTGTGAATCTGATGTGCAAGTTCTCGAGTTGGCACAATCACCAAAGCACGTAGTCCTGGGTCCACCTGATCTGTAATGCTTGCTATAGGTGTTTTGAGAGCTGCCACTAGCGGGAGCAAATAGGAAAGGGTTTTCCCAGTACCTGTGGGTGAGATGGCGGCTAGATCGCGGGACTAATCAAACTGACCTTAGTCTACAAAGCCCAGATGAGGATCAGAAGGGAAACGCACTTTCAATAACACCGGGACTGCATGGGATTGGATACTCGTCGGGTAATTGTATCCACTTTTTGAAAGGTTTTGGTAGACGTGGGACGGTATGTCATACTCTTTGTAGAGGGCTTCAAAAGTATCGACAGCTTCAGGAATATGGCTACCTTTTGAAATGACCTTGTGCCTCTCTTGCAGCCTTTTCGTATCTAGGGATTTCTGTGCA
>Ga0153987_1000635_pt1 | contig 10612 bp, 13 predicted proteins | sample TSNC071MetaG_FD_102279 | JGI IMG/M metagenome (GOLD analysis project Ga0153987, IMG submission 102279) | Attine ant fungus gardens microbial communities from North Carolina, USA - TSNC071 MetaG | ecosystem: Host-associated > Fungi > Mycelium > Unclassified | place: USA: North Carolina, William B...
GGGTTGATATTGGGGAGGTAAAATAAAGGGGAAGACAGGGTGGGTTAGTTGGTTCATCCCTCTTATCTCATATGGGAACGCAATACAACCCATTCTTGGACATCTGTCATTCATCTACAATAGAGCTCGGCATTCAAGCCTCGAACCCTCCCGAAAAACAATGATTCGAACACCTGATCTACACGTGTGCAAGTTCCATTTTTCCATGACTCACTGGGCTCGCCAGAAATTTTCAAGCAGCTTCAAAAGGAAGCCTTTAGGACATGGCAACTTCTGCATCGTCAGACCAGGCACACTCGTGGCATGACGCGCAGGTATTGCTGGGTTCTTGATCAAGCGATGCAATCTTTAAACGACTTTTAAATGTCCCTATACATGTAGACTAGAATAGTAGCTTGCAGACACATTAAACTTCAGAGCATTCGGCCTTTAATCATCGGGAGCCTGTCCTGGTCCTTGCATAATTAGATTGGAACTTTTGAAAACAGCTGCAGAGATTCCTCCTACCTGTGGCGCTGACCTCCTGGACCAATTCGATGGGAATCTGAAATGCCGTTGCGAGGATGTCGAGCAGTTCTTCCTCCTCATGTTCCTGAAGAGGGCTGCTCAGCAAATCTTTATCGGCATCAGCTGTATATGGGGCGCGAAGCATTTCTCGGGCCCTGACAATAGAAACCAATGTATCCGTGTCAAGAACACGGAACGCTTCTGGACCTAGCATTTCTTCTCGTCTCGCTAATTCGAGATAAAACGGTAGGATGAACTTGTGTTCTACTCCATGATCTTGATACAGCTTGATTCTCTGTAAGATATCCATATCTATCTCGTTAATTTTTGACACAGCTAATTTGCAAATCTCGGGACCCTGCCAGCGTGAAGCCATTCGGAGGATTCTTATCCATTTATGCAATGGAGCATTAAAAATATTATATCTCCTGGATTCCATTTCACCGAGAGATAGTTGAAGAAGGAAGATATGTGACGCACGGATTGTAGATCACCCAAAGGAAAGCAACAACGTCTTCAAGGTCCTCATCTATGACGAATGCAGTTGATTCGTGAGCGCCTGGTGGCATGTACTGGTCTCCTGGAGACACAGGACCAGCGAAACGCGCTTTCCAGACCCTAGATGCGCGCGTTATGAAAAATGAGTGAACTCTGAAGCGGGTTCGATGGACCTGTCGAGATCCAAGTCCGTCAGTGTGAATCGACACTTGTTCGTGTTGACGCCTACTATAAAGTGCACATCGCCGCCTTGTATATAAAAGTCATTGTGACGAGTCAAAGCGCCATCCGTTGAAGCAGTCGTCATCTGAGTAAAGTTGAACGATGGTATGTGGGGAGTGGATAAGAATGTTGTGAGATTTACCGATGTCTTGGAAGCTTTTAAGCATTGAGCCACCACCACCTTTAATGGCATTTCTGTCAATAGTGCCTCGTGGTAGGACAATAATTATCCCATGATCCTTGGACAACACGACCTCTGATCCAATGCGCCACATCATAGGGGGACAAACTGCGCGTTACTATCAGACGCTTTGTAATGGAATGATTTTATTCCTAGTAGGAACTCACCTGGGAAGAAACGGAGTTCCAAACAACATCAAGTTGAACGTTCAACAAATGATGTTTTAACTCAAAACGGGCGAAATCTGTTCTTGTTCGGAGATCTGTATGAGCAATCGATTTCTGGACGTCATCCGAGTCTAGAACACTTACTAGGTAGGGAAACTGGGTCAGTTCACTGTTATGACTGCCACGTTGAGCCACGTTATGGCAGCCGAGCCATTGTGTCTCCGCTTGATATGTTATTTCCAATAAAGGAAACCCTCGTCATCATCACAACGGCAGAAGCGATGATCTTTTCTGATTTCGTAGATGCAACGACAGAGGGAAACGACCTTGCTTTCCCATGTACATTTTTCATCCAATTACTACACAGTCTAAACCTGATACTCTCAGGATCGAGGAGCTACTGCACGATTTCTGCAACTCATGATATGACGTTTGGTTACTGATAGGGACAGCCATTTAAGTGTCTTTCTGATTCTGATATGATTGACATCCTGTCACGCCCCCGATTGATCTCCTGCGGGAATGACTAAATGGTCCTCCGCGGAAAGTCACCTTTGTTTTCATTTTGAAAGTTCATGCAGCTCTCCCATCGTCTTCTGTTTGCCATCCCAACAAGCTTTGTTGTTGGGGCAAGGATCGATGTGGGAAGCACAGGTGGTGTTTGTTGTCAAGTCACTCCAGATCAGTTTGTACAGCTTTCATCAATCGAGGTGTTGTGTGTAAGAATCCCGCAAGGCCTAAGGATAGATTATTTGCACATTGAAAATTTAATTCTGTGGTTGCATGTGCACAATTTGTGCCTCTCAGAACAGTCAGCGTGATGAGGTACTCAGCCTGGCATTTTGATTACACAACATTTAATCCTTCGCATCGTCTATCAAATCTGACTTGACAGCAACCATCACCTGTGCTTCCCACATCGATCCTGACAATAATCAGACCCTTGTTCTACTCCGCAACCATACTTTCCTGCTATCCGTCATCCCAACAAGTTGTAGTGCGGTTGCCGACTGGGACAATGGTCTCATAATATTTATAGTTGATGTTCATGATTCTACCTGGGGAACAGCAACGTCAAAATGTACAGTTTAATAGGGCTACCTCTTGCAGAACTGAAGCTCAGTCAGTACTTGGATGGTAAGACATGACGTTAGTTGAGCTGGTAGGAATAAATTGATGTATGATTGCAAGTCTTCAGAGATGGAATAGTGCTGTTGCGTGATAATGGTCACGGTCTAGCAACATAGAATTCTAAAGGAAGGGACATGCTCAGCGCTACGAACATCACTAGACCACCTGTTGAAATTCTAAAGGACAGCGACTTGCGAAGAGGAAGACCTGCGTGACAAGACATGTGGTGAAAGACATCATCCAGACTGGAAAGATAATTGTCTGCCATGTCACAGTCCACGGCTGCGACCTCTGCCTCCGCGTATGGGACCACCTCGACCGCCACCTCGACCACCTAGGAAAGTTCAGAGACCTGAAAAGTCGAAACAGTAAACCTAACACGATACCTCTTGGTGCGCCGCGACCGCCTGATCAATGATGAAGCATATTCAGAGAAAGTTTGGAGGATGACGCACTTCTATTCGATCCAGCATGACCTCCACGAGTTCTATTCGCTTCACGGGCACGACTCTGCTCTTCTTTGACTTGATCCAGAAGGGTATCAGGAACTCGAAGATATTTTATCTGTTCGAAATTGGTCATCAGTGTTAGGAAAAAACCTTTCAATTTCTGCTCTGAGAAGCGGTGCCAAATGACATGATAAGCAGTTATCACCCAACTTCTCCACAGAAAATCCCTGACTTTACAAAACTGACATACCGTACTACCTCGGATGTAGCATTCTTTCAATTTCCAGAACTTGTCTCCATCAGAGTTTGTTTGATACACTTCTCGTAGTGTGATATTCATGTAATTGTCACAGTTGACCAAATGTCCGTTGAACGTTTCGCCGTTCTTGAGTTCGACTAACTGGAAAGTCACAGCTTGAGTTCGAAGAGTGGTGCTGTTGAAGATTTATGTTCTAACCATGGGCTTGTTCTGAGCAGCATTTAGGAGAGATAGCGGCAGCTGATAGTAGAGTGTTGATATATTCAGAAATGATAATGCAAGCAAGAAAACTTACCATGACGAGTCGATGGAAAACCTCGACGAGCCGTCGTTGCGAGTGGATATGTAATCAATATTCCCACGATGTATTTTCGATCCATCTCTTTCAAAAAGATTTCTATGATCATAGCGGATTTTATATATGCTCGTGCTCTGAACTACTGGACTCTGACCTGTTTAAAACATCAGAACCAAGGTATTGTTGAAGGCTATTTTAGGTTCAGCACCAGCTGGGATTCAGATTAAGCATACGATTTTAGATAGTGGCTCAAGCCAAGCATAGCCAAATAGTGATGTTATGTTCAGACGGTCTGAGCCTGAACTTTGAGCCAGTATGATCTCCCGCTTTGCTAAATCGCTATTCATTATCGTTCTTATCATTGTAGGCTTTCGAGTAACTCGCCCCATTAATGTTGCTGACTTGTTGTCTCAGTTTTCATTGGCAATGTTGGCCATGTTACATCCACCGTCCCGAGCGTACATTGATCCGTGGACGGGCCAACTCTTCGGCGAGGGAGGTGTAGAGAAAACCTTCAAGTCTTTGCATCTATCAGAGAATGATGTTGTACCAAACCCAATAGTTGGAGTGGAAGGTAAGGTGATCATGACCAAGCTGGGAAACGAAACGGCCAAGTATTGTCCTTTTTCCTGTTCCAATCAGACTTTTGTATTGACAGGTTCATAGAGCAGCACTAGGGCGGGCTACATGGAAATTCTTGTGCGTCGCTCTTCATATGCTCATACTCAACTCAATATTCTTCATCAGACATACAGTGACGTTACGCTTTCCTGAGGTAATTATCTATATCATGGTTATCGGACATGCAAAAGATCTTCTGCTCCAGCATCCTACCAGAGACGAACGCGAGGCACTGGATAGTTATTTCCGCCTGACATCGCGCTTATACCCATGCGGAGAGTGTGCAGAAGAGTTTCAAGAGCTATTGAAGCAATTCCCTCCCCAAGTCAGCGACCCAATGTTCTATCGCACTCTCGGAGGATGACTGACATGCCTCATAGACTTCTTCTCGCCGAGCTGCTTCATTATGGTATCGACATTCATCATATCCATTTTTTTTTTCACTCACTAAGCCTTGGCAAGGCTTTGTAGAGTGCACAATGAAATCAATAAGCGCCTCAAGAAGGCTGAATTCGATTGTGCAAATCTGTCGACCGAGTACGATTGCGGGTGTGGCGATGACCCGTTAAACTTGGCCTCAGCTCCTACTCAGATTCTTGATGATCTCGAACAAGACACGAGTGAAGACGAGATTACAGGAGCTAGACTTATACAAGGAGGGCGATGATATCAGGTTTGATTGTATTTTAGATGCTTTCTGCTATCGGGTTATTAAATTACTGATAATCAGTATCTCTATTGTAGTATGTTTGTATGACTCTGATCGAAGCCAGATCCTGAGACTATTGACCACCTCAATTCAGGAGAGGGTTGCATCTCCGCTTCGCTACTGAAGACACGCATTTCTTGAGTTTTCTGGAGAGATGGCGACTGAGCTCAATCCAGGCAGTCAAGAAACGTATACAATCAAAGGTGATTGATCTGTACCTCACGAGACTGTTGACGACGCCTCTGAATGGTAGTACATTTGGTTTACTTACAGAGGGATTGAGGGTGATTGAGCGGTTTTTCAGAGTCCCGCTTGACTACTCTGATCCGTCAGGAGAGAAGATCACGGTCTTCGCGAGGCAAACGATTCCAACTAGCAAGGCAAGGACAAGCGAGGAACAAGAGGAGCTTCCAATCAGTGCGTATACATTTGAACTATTGCAGGTCCGAGATTGACGTCAAAAAAATGCCTAGTGTTGTATCTGCAAGGTATACGCATTCCAAATATATATATATATACACATGTTGATAGACGTGATTACACAGGAGGCCCGGGTCAGGAGGTTGCATTACAGAGAAATTCTGGCTACGCTGCGGAGGTTTGCTTTTTTTTTCTTTCCAGCGCGAAAGATGATGAAAAAATTAAATTGATTGACTCATGAGAAGATTTATCAAGAGGGCTATCAAGTAAATTGATGATTTCCAATTTAGAGACGGCAAAGTTTCAAGGTTGATGTTGAAAAAAAAATAGATTTTTTGGCTCGATCAACGAGGTACAGGCCTCAGTACGCCTCTGACACCTGATACGCTTCCGGCCCACGTACAAACAGACGAGGAGATCGCAGCCTATTTGAAGCATTTTCGGCAGGATAATATAGGTAAGCTGGTGTGATGCATATCAAGAAGGTGAATTCAGGTCTTTTTTTTTTTCCCCCCCCCCTCCCTCAGTCAGGGATTGTGAAGCCATACGACAAGTCGTTTTGGGGTACAAGGAGAGATTTGAAGACCAGAAGTGGACGCTTCTCGGTCAAAGTTTTGGTGGTTTTTGTATCATCACTTATCTCTCGTTTTTTAGCCAGGGTATCAAGGAAGTGTTTATGACTGGCGGTTTGGCCCCACTTGTGGATGATCCGGATGCGGTCTATGCTGCTATCATACGTGAGAGGGTTACGTTGATCTGTGTTTGATGAAGCAAGACATATCTCTCCCTCTCCCTCTTTTTTTCAGCACACGTTGTCAAGCGGAATAAGACGTATTATGCAAAGTATCCTCAAGACGTGAAGCGGGTGCGATGATGCTCTATAAGAGGGAGAAGATTGGCTGACCCAGCATGTGTGTGTGTGTGTGTAAAATTCTCAGGTCCGTGATATTGTCGCATACCTCGAGCACCATCAAGTCATCCTTCCAAACGGCGGACAACTCACTCCAAGCAGATGGCAACATCTCGGGATCGATTTCGGTATGAGTGGTCAGTGTATTTAGAAAAGAATTTTTTTTGTGTGTGTCCCCGTGCCCACGCAGGAAGGACTTTTTTTTTCTAGGTGGAATTGATAGAGTGCATCGTGAGTGGAGGATCTGAAAAAGAGATATCATGGTCGGTGGAACGCTGACCGCATGTTTTTATAATTTTCTTTTTGGCAGAACTGGTCTTTCGGGCATCCAAGGAACTCGAAACTATAGGAAAGATCGGATACAAGACATTGCAATTAATTCAACAAGCACAAGGTTTTGACGGGAATCCGTTGTATGCGATTCTCCACGAGGCGATATATTGCCAGGAGTAAACAATATCCCTTTAACCAGCCTTTGCATCTTGACTAAAAAACGAGTTTTTTTTTTTTTCAAGACGCGCATCGCGCTGGTCTGCTGAGAGAATGATATCACGACATGTGCCTTTTTCGTGGTCGCTTGTCAAAGGCTTGGGAGACGAAGAACCCTTGTTTTTCACGGGAGAGATGGTAAAAATGATTTTTATTCACGTTGCTGCGAAGATATAGAAGAAGGGGGCGCTGATATGTGGCAATAGATTTTTTCCGAGATGTTCAATGATTACGCCAATTTACGTCCTTGGAAGAAAGCAGCAGATTTGCTAGCACAAGAAATATGGGAACCTCTTTATGACCTTGAAAAATTGGCGCGGAATCAAGTTAAAGTATCTGCTGTGACGTGAGTTTTCCACCGTCCTCCCTTTTTTTTTTGGCAATTGCGAGTTTTGAATTGTCTTTTTAGGTATTTTGATGACATGTTTGTTTTTGTGTTTTTTTTTCTGGAAAAAGTTGTGTTGAATGGGTGGTTTAGGTATGTTGAATTTGGCTTTGCTCAAGTGACAGCATCCAAGATCAAAGGCACCGAACAATACATCACGAATCAGCTCTATCATGATGGTATTAGAGATGATGCCAAGGATGTGATGAAGCGGCTTTTCCAGATCTCGAAGAGAGAGTATTGTTGATGGTTGTTCTGTAGTGTCAAAGAGAGACATGCTTCTTTGTGCATTGTGAATCGAGACGTCATAAAAAGAAAAAAACATAATCTACTCACGAACATGAAAAAGGAGGCACAGTCAAGGGAGGTGTGTCTGTGTTTATCAATAGAAAAAAAAGGTATATGTATGCAAAAGAAATAAACAATCTAGATAACACAAAAAAAGCGAATCCTTCTTCCCAAAAAATCAAACAAAAATAGGGAATCACCAAGTAGTACGATATATATATATATACACGACACACAAAAAACACGCACACACACACAAAAAAAAAAAAAAGACCCTCCATTTCGCAACCAAAAGATACGAAAATCAACCCGGTATCCCACCCTCCGGTATCGATTTCCAAGGCGTCCGATTCCAATCTGCCGCTGAAAAAAAAAAAAAAGAAATCAGATTAATGCCTCCACAAAACTGTTCGTAAAAACCAAAATCCATACTCTTCGTATGCACCGTGTTCCCCCACCATCTCAAATTGATCCCCCCTCTTGGCGCTTGCAACGTCAGAAATATAAAAATCAACGACAGGACGGTACCTAGCAAAGACGTCCCATACACACACACATACACACACACGTAAAGTCAACAACTCACCACTGTCCAAAGCCGAACTCGCCACATAATTAAACTTGCTCCACCACACAAAGTTCTTTTTCCGAATCCAATACTGGAACACAAACCCGACAGCAAACCAACTACTGTAATTAATCCCAGTAGCAGGCGGGATATTCGACACTCCATTCAGAATCACAGGTGTCGACACCCATTTGATCCACGAATGCGGGTATCTCCTCTGCCAGAGCCAGAACGGCAGTGGCAGAAAAGCACCGACGATGATGGCATAGAGTTGAGGATGATATATGGATCCTGAGCCAAACTGCCTTGAAGGTCCAATGAGACCCCTTTATGAAGAATGAGAAGCAAGAAAGGAAAAAAGATGACAAGACTGACCAGACAGCGGAAGCAGTAAAGAAGACTTGGTTGTGTGGACACGTCAACTGACTTGCTTGATTGGGACTACAGATGTCCTGGATGCTCTTGAAGATCCAGGTCTTGGTGCCGACCTGGACAAAGGCAGCGAGAATGGTGGCAACCATCTGAACGACAAAGGTTGCTCTAGGGGGAACCTTGACATAGTGGCCGAGCTTGAGATCCTGGACAAAGGAAGTGGCTTCTGTCAGCGTTTGCACAGAATAGGCTTTGAAGACCATGTTGGCGAGAGGGTTTCCGGCCAGGAGGGTGCCGGGGATGATTTGAGCGAGAATATTGAGGGCGATGCCCTGTCCGGTCATGGCGTAGATGAAGCCGGAGGGGAGGATGTAGATGATGGGGAGGATGACGGCGAGGACGAGAGCCCAGACGGGGACTTGGGTGTTCCAGACTTCGACGGCGATGATGGCCAAACCAAAAAAGAGGCAAAAGGCGGTGAAATACCACCAGTCGGGGACCTCTGGATAGTTTCTCATGAGTTTGGCATGGATGTCATCTGCCTCGACTCTAATTTTTTTGAGGCCGTTGAGGAGGGTGCGACCGTGGTAGAGGATGGTGTGGACGATGACGCAGGTGCTGAGGGCAAAGGCAAGGAGATAGGTCATGGCGTAAGTGGCAGAGAGGTAGAGGGGAGAGTAATTGTTGTAGGCATCGAGATCAAAAGTGTCGTCTGGACGGAGGACGCGGGTGATGTTGTAGATGTCGCCGAATTTGTCGTAGGGTACGTTGGCAGAGATGGGAAAGTAGGCGAGCTGCCAGACGTTGGCGTAGTAAAGAATGGGAGTGACGATCCAGTAAAAAAGGACAAAGCTAGTGAAGATGTGGAGCTGAGCCCACCAGGGGACCATGAGGGGACTGCCAACCCAGCTGATCTGGGTCCAGTCAAAGGTGAGGAAGCTCATGCCGAGGCCAGAGTGAACGCCAAAGAGCTGATTGAGGGGGATGTTGTCTGGGGCAGCCCAGCAGACGAAGGAAAAGACGGAAAGGGCCTCAAAGAGATAGCCGGGGAGGAAGAAGAAGAAGAAGGAGGCGAGCATGAGGATGATGAAGAAGCGGTACCTTGTGATGCCCTTTGGAGGTGGATGGTCGGTGGAGAGGGGGATATTGAAAGCATCATCTTCGTCCTCTGCATGGAGGGTGTTGAGGAGGGTGCAGGCGACGAGATTTTGTGGCCAGACCATGCTAGCAGGCCATACGAGGAATCGCCTGCAGAGGCCAGCAAGGCCGAAGCCAGTGAGCTGTGTTGCGAGGACGAGGACGGTTGAGAACCAGAAACCGAGATGGAGGTTGTAAAAGACTTCTGATACGACGATGGCGTTGAGAGCATAAGGAGGGGATACGGCGACGTTTGCCATGATAAAGACGAGGACGTGCTCCTTGATGTTCCAAGGGCCTGGGTTGAGAGAGAAAGAGATGGCGTGGGGGAAGGAGAGGGGTCGGAGGAAGCGAAGGAGAATTAGGGGAAGGGAGGAGTGGACGAGGGTGGGAGGGAGATAGGGAAGGGGAACACGGAAGGAGCGGATGGGGAGGGCAAAAGCGAGAAACTTGCCGATGGGGTAGGAGATGAGGAGGAGGGCGAGGGGGACGACGGCGGGGGCAGGAGAGCGAAAGTTGAAGAAGACGTTGAGGGCGCTGGAGAGCATGCAGAGGAAGAGGCCGACGACCCACATACGAAGAGTGAGGGCGGGCATGTCGGGGTCGTCGATGTTGGAGACGGAAGCGCGGACTTCTGGAAAGGGGCTGTCCTCGTCGTCTATGGCGTTGAGGTCGAGTTCCATTCTGTGGGGGGAAGAAGAATGAGAGAGGGAGGGAAGAAAAGAGAGGACGGACTTTATAGAGGAAGCACGGTCCTCGTCGTCCGCAATGGGGTGGTAGGGGGACGAGTTTGGGTGTCGCCGGGGAAAATAGGCAGGCTCCGGGAGATGGGGAGGGGTGTCTGGGGGGACGAATGCAAACACATCGTCGTCGGTGCTTTCAGAGTCGCTGTCCTCGACGACGTAGTGGAAGGCCATGCAGTTTGGCCCTGTTTGCGCAATCGCATCGCCATCACCCATCACCCATCACCGATGGCATCACCCATCACCGATGGCATCACC
>Ga0153987_1000636_pt1 | contig 10594 bp, 11 predicted proteins | sample TSNC071MetaG_FD_102279 | JGI IMG/M metagenome (GOLD analysis project Ga0153987, IMG submission 102279) | Attine ant fungus gardens microbial communities from North Carolina, USA - TSNC071 MetaG | ecosystem: Host-associated > Fungi > Mycelium > Unclassified | place: USA: North Carolina, William B...
AGTACTGAGCTACTCCGGTTCCAGCCTAGATTCCGGTCCACCTGTATCCTAAAGGCCCTCTAGGGTTCTTGAGCTATGAGGTGTTGGCCCTGTATCCTGCCCTCTGACTTCCAGACTGGTTCTACTTTCAATGGCTGTACCACCCTTCCTTGTAGCTACCAACCTACCGACCAGATATTCTAGAAACCTTTGCTAGGTCCTAGATAGCCCTCCTGTCTCAACTGGTACCTTCCAGCACCAAGCCTTAGGTAAGAATCTGGTAATAAGCCCCTCCAAAGCCTTTTCTAATGGAATTTTTAATTCCGGTATATCAGCATCATCACAACTAACTTAGGTTCTTACATCTACCATCACATGACATATTGAGGCAATAACAACCACAACAACCACCTGCTACTCCTACATTTTATGGCACAACAATTGGAGATGATTGCTACCCTCCAACAACTTCTCACTGCACAAGTGGCAACACCAGCAGCAGCAGCAATAGTAGCACCCACTGTCATGAATTGCCCTTTCTGCACCAAGTCCATTTCTATTTTTCTTTTCTTTTAAATATTTTTTCTACTTATAGCATGGGAAAGTCATGTCACACTATGTGACAGGAGTGACAAGGTCACATCAAAGGTCACATCACAAGACATGTCACACATAGTTTGGTTGGAAGTGCAGGATAAAATATCAGAGAGCCAACTCTGAGTTGGAATTAAGCCAACTACTCTTTATCAGCGTTAGACAAAGAGAACTCGTTAAGAGTTCCCATTGGATTGGTCTGTCTACTTATACAAGTGCTACTTGGTCTGTGCACTACTTTCCCGCACTACCATGTGACCTTGTGATGTGACATGGTCACGCCTTGTGTCACATAGTGTGACAGACTTTCCCACGCTATAAATAGAAAATAAAATAAAAGAGAAAAGAATAATAGAAATGGACTTAGCCAGAGAGGCGGTTTATAACATAAAAGGTACATGTTATAACCTAATAACTCAGGTTGCAACCTTAGTCTTAAGGCTTGAGGATAAGTTAGGAGTAAGAGGAAGGGAATACACAATAGATTAAGCATAAGGAGATACAGTGTATCTACTGGAGCTTATATACTAATTGTGGTACAGGAATTGGGGTTGCAATGAGTAAGAAAGGAGATGGTCCCCTATGAGGCGTACAATATAGTGCTACCTCATTGCAAGGCACAATGGCCAGTAGAATAGCAGAGGAAGATAAAAGAAGAAAGGTACCAGGAACAGGTACCAGGAACAGAAGCATAACATGAGGACAACATATGTGTCCCCTACAACCAAGATAACCAGAAATAGAACTAGGGGCGTAACAGTACACAGACCAAGTAGAATATGTATAAGTAGATAGACCAATGAAGTGAGGACTCTAATGAGTTCTCTTTGTCAACTCCAACTTAGAGTATGTCTGTGAGGTAGCTCAATCTTGCAAATACTACACCCACACAGGTAGCTATACCAATAGTATAACAATTGCAGACCTGAGCTGGCTCTCAAATGCACTCTAAGTTGGAGTAGACAAAGAGAACTTGTTAAGAGTTTCCAATGGATTGAGCTACTACTTATACTACTACAGTATTTGCTGTTATTTGTAGCTATTACATCATTATTGAGTCATTGTCTCTAGGTCATGTGCTCCCTTACATATTTAATAGATGAAAAATAAAAAGAAAAGAAAAAGAAATAATAATATTGACTTAGCCATAGTGGCTAGTCAAAGGTTCAAAGAGGCAGTTCATAACAAATAGTAGAGGTGGCTCTACCCCCAAAATTCAATGGATAAAGGAGTTAGATGGTAGGTGTTAGATATCATGAACCACCTCTCTAAGCTCTGACTAGCCACCACAGCTAAGTCAATATTTATATTTCTTTTATTTTCTTTTCATTTATTTTTACATGAAAGTTGCATCCTAACGACAAGATGACTCAATACTGATACAATGGTCATGCATATGCACAAATGTCAGTAAATAGATAATCTTATATATAAGTAGGGCACAATATAGCAAGAACTCCCATCAAGTTCTCTTTGTCTATGCTGACAAGAGAGTAGTTGGCTTAATTCTGGCTCAGGAATCAGCTAACTACTACATTAGGCAACTAGCTGCAAGCAGCAGCAGCACCGTCCTAAATGTCATGACCTAGATTCAAACCCTAAACTATCCATGGCCTTCAAAGGTCTCTTCAATAACTTAGTGGATTACAACTGCCTTATTCTATAAATAGAACAATGGTCAGGCAACTTGATTACATAATAGTGTAGAACATTCTAGTAGGTCATGTGCCCACAGGAATTTGGTACACAGACCAAGTCCAATATGTATATATAATAGAGAGAATACACTGGAGAACTCTATTGAGTTCTTTCTGACCCCAATCCTAGGGCTGGGTTACATTCTTCACAAATTATCTCCAACACTAGAAGGGACTTAGAATAGGATTTAGGAAAGAGAAGAGCCACTTGTAGACTAGGATGTTAAATGAGAACTCAACAGAGTTCTCCTGATATTGCTTGTCTACTTATACTAGGATATACATATGACTAGGTACTCTATTATTACCAGTATTTCCCATGTCTATCTGATGTCATGTGTCTACTGTTGTGTGTCCATGCATGCCCATCACAAGGATGAATATTTATACCTTCTAGGGTGTTACTCCTAACTCCCATAGCATGTCAGTTATAACAGCTACTGACTGTCTATGTCCAGAGGCCTGTCCAAGGCGTGTCATAACAGTAGGCTTTGTGAATGCTTGCTGCCTGTCAAATGAGGATTAGACAAGTGGGAGAAAGGAGTAGGATCAGTTGGGTATTGTCTTATGTGCAGAGAGGAGTAGCCAAGGTTTGGAAAGACAATGTCCTAGATGAAATTTCAAAGGGGACATCCATGGTGCAAACAGCAGAGGAACTCTTCACAAAAATACAACAGGAGTTTGGGAAATGTGATGAGGAAAGTCAAAAGGTGGATGAGCTGAGGCTATTGGAGTAAGGAGAGAAGATGATAGATGAGTATATACAGGAGTTCAAAAGAGTGGCAAGAGGAAGCAGCTATGAAGAAAGGGCATTGGTGGAGGAGTTTAAGAGAGGATTGAATGGAGTCATCAGAAGGAGATTGGTAGAGGCAGAGATGCCTCTGGCCACAATTATGCAGTGGTAGGAGAGAGCAGTATAACTGGATCGCAACATGAGATAGAGTAGGGCAGAGGAGAGAATTCTGGGAGGAAGAAAAGGAAGTATGGCATGCCCTACAATGGGAAATGCACAGTAACCAGGAGGGCAACAGCCGTCTTGGAATAATGGGATATTCAGGAGAGGCTGGGTCCTAAAGGGAGAATGGTAGAGTCAGAGGGGGGCAGCACCAAGGCTAACAGGAGGAGAAAGGGGGCCAGGAGCAATGGCAGTGGATAGGGGGCAAGGAGTAGGAGATCAGAGGTGCTTCAACTGTGGAGGTTTTGGGCATATGGCCCAAAATTGCACAATGGAGAGGCCAGTGGACAAAAATGAAAGAGTAGTATGGGAAAAAGAGGAGGAGTTAAAAGAGAGTGGAGGATAGTAGGTTCCCACCTGCCCTCCCATAATAAATACAGTGTATTGTCCAGTAGAATCATGAATAAAAGACTTGCTGATGACAACACTGAGGGAACAAGAAATCTAAGGTGCACAATATGACCTCTGAAAGAAGTGTGGATGCAAGTAGGGTTAGAAAGGATAGACAACCACAAAGAAGAGTCAGTGAAGGCATTGCTGGATAGCAGTGCAACAGGGATGTTTGCTAATAAAAAGTTTGTGGAGAAGAATGGCTTTAAGCTGGAGAAATTGGAAAGACCAGTGAGAATTAGAAATGTGGACAGAATGGGGAACAGTGGGGGGTTAGTGACACACAAAATAGAAGTGAATGTGTACTACCAAGGACATGTAGAAAGAATGAGGTTAGATGTGTATGACCTAGGGAGAACAGAAGTAATTTTGGGGATGCTGTGGCTAGCTGCCCACAATCTGGAGATTAATTGGGAGACAGGAGAAGTGAGAATGACAAGATGTCTGCTGTTGATGGGGATAAAACTTAGATTTTATCTTTTATTAAAACAAAGGTAACAGGCACAAATTAGAGAACTGTAGTCTCCAAGATGGGTTACAGTTGTGTACAAACAAGTAGGTACAGAGGAAGTAATTAGAAATAGAGAGCATACTGGTGTGGTCAATAATAAAAATGGACTAAAAATAAAGTTAGTTTTCACTTGCAAGTGCTCTCACTAGTTGGATCTCAAAGGTATGCATTTGTCTTGTGCTGTTGAAAAGGGGCAAAAGGGACTATTAGTCTGGAGTGAATTAGAAACATAAGTCTAGGTCCCAATTGTGTGCTAAAGAGTTAGTGGAGGATGAATCAAAAGAAAAAGTATTAAAAAGATCATATAGAAACTTAGCATAGAATAGTAAGATAAAGGTATTGAAAAGAGTGTGAGCTCAATCTAGATCCTCATTACATAGTGCCCTAAGGTGTCAACCTTTACACACCATAACAAGCTCACTAGCAAGAGTAGTCAGTAAACTACTCATGGGCCTTACCAATCTCAACCAAGTCCACATCTACACCCCCAGCCTGAACCTTACAGGTGTGATAGAGTCTGAGTCGATGGCTAGCCAGGCTTTCCCAGCCTGCTACCTTGCCAAAGGTTGTCTAAGTGACCACTACAAGTTGGCCTCTAGAAAGAGTAGAGAGTATAGTGTACAAGCCATCTCAACTACCCAACCACTTTACTTAGAACTCATAAAAGTGCCATAAAACAACTCTAGAGCCCTTGAGATGATGGCAGGAGTCAAGATTCCATTGCCTTCTCTCTCAGCCGCTCTGAGTATTATATATAAGACTCAATTAAAAGGGAACCAAAAAGGAAACTCCTTTTCTTTTTAGCCTCTCTCCTCTACAACTCCATCACATACCCATACAAGCTGTCATTGCCCACTTCTTTGGTACCTCCATTACCTCTAGACATGACCATGTGCTCCTGCTCTACTTCCTTGCTACATCCTTCCATCTCTTTCTCTTACTCTTGGAACCAGCTCATTTCCATTCCAAATCTACTCTAGATCCTAAACTTACCACATGCAAATGTCCCTCTCATTGCTGTTATTGAATTTGGCATCTTCATCTAAAATAAGTCTGTCAGTAGTGTGGGAAGGTGGTGAGTTCTGAGGGGAGAGTGTCTTAGGTTTTGTGGTTGAGGTTGTTAGAAGAATCAATATTTTTTTTCTGTGTCATATCACTTTTTACTTGTACTTAATTACATAAGTAAATAATTAAGAATAAAAGCGAAAATAATAAGAAAATAAAAGATATAGAAAACAAATGAATATAATTGAAATAAAAGAAATAAAATGAAAAGAAGAGAGAAAGCACCATTCCTTGATATTATGTAGGTAGCCCAAAGGCTACCCCCACAGTATTGACCAAGCTTGCCCTTACAGTATCCTTTGATTCCCTCTAGAAGGTTCTGGAAGGCCAGAGAAATATTCCAGCTCAGAGTTGTCTCATAACATAGGAAATAACTCAGGGAAAGCTCCAAAGTCTATTGGGATCTATTGGAGATCATCAGAGATTATCAGAGAAGGTTTGGAGTGACTTCAGGAACACTCTAAAGTCTATCAGAGGTTTTTGGAGTTCATCAGAGACTTTAGAGGAAGCTTTGGAGAAAATCCTCCTCACAACTTTAGCTCTAGAGTCAACACCTTTGGAGATCATTGGAGATTATTGGAGGAGAGTTTGGAAGACTTTCAGAGGGAAAATGACTTTGGAGAAGGCTTTGGAGATGGTTTTCTCTACAACTTTGGCTTTAGAGTCAACACCATTGGAGGCCATTGTAGATTATTGGAGGAGGTCTGAAGATGACTTGGAGTCCACTGGAGGTCTTTGGAGATCATTGGAGATGACCTTGGAGGACTTTGGAGGAGATTCCCCTTACACCCATGCACCAGTGTATCCAACAGTCACTGGTAGAGAACTGGTGTGGTAGAGGAGATCTCAAGAGAAGCAGAAAGGCTTAGTGACATGGTAGTTGACACAAAGAAGAGTGCAACTTGTATATTGAACTACATAATAATACAATTTAATTTAACATTTCCTTCCTTCTTATCTTTCCTTTTTCAAAAGTAGTAACTTCATGTGTACTGCTACAGCCTACCATTGGACTCCATGTAATAAATTGTTGATTGAAAAAAGAGAGAGACACATGTGACATACTGATGTCACATATAGGGATTCACATTTATCTCAGGTTTCCTCAAACTATGGGATAAGATTTGTATTGCAATCCTGGATTCTCCCACATACAAAAGTCATTTAAAATCACACCATGCTGTTTGTTCATGAAACTACCTTCATCTTCATCCAAAACCCTCCTCTCACAGACATGGTCAAAGCATTTTGGAACCGGATCCTGTCCCTCCCCTGTGGACCTTGAATGCCTGACCATTCAGGTTTGGGGATTGTATCGGGTGATCGAGCAGCTTCATCTAGACTGAAGGATGTGAACTGCTGGATAAAGCGGACAAGGAATAATGATGCTTCGTTGTATGCAAACTACACAAATCAGTTGATAATAAACCTTTCTTGAGGAGGATATGTTATTTGGTGCTGACCTGTTGACCCAGGCAGATTCGAGGTCCGGCATTGAAGGGGCAGAAGATGAATGGATTGTTGATCATGTATTTGTGAACACGTTCATCAAGGAAGCGATCGGGATCAAACTCAAGGGCTAGAACGAGAATGGGTCTAATTTCTCCGTTAAGTCTGCAACCTGAAGTCTTACCGTCGGGACCCCATAGGTCTGTCCGCCGTTGCATCAAAAATACGGAATAAACAAATCTGAGGTAGGGTCTCTGTAAGTCTATGAGAATCTAAGGAACAGCGCAAATATACGTTGTATTTGCAGGGATGTATAGTGGAATGTCGCTGCCTGTTGGAGGTGCAACTATAACTGGTTTGTTCGTAGTCCTGTACAGTTTGATTTTGATGTCAATGAGCGGAGACGGGTGGATGTGCATGAACCATACCGAGAATTGAGAGGTCTAAGCGTCGTAGTTTGTGTCAGATATTGCCATCCAATAGCCGGTGTCTGAACCTTACACTATGGCGTAAAGACGCAAAACCTCTGATAACGAGATTGTGAGTCATTTTTTGTCCATAGCCAACGTTTGAACGTACCATTCAAGAAAGCTTTCAAATATTTGAGTTCTCTGATATCTTGAACAGTAGGACTGCATCCGGAACAGATTTTTTCCAAGATTTCCTGTCTCAAGCGTTGTTCCACCTCAGGGTGCTCAATCAACATGTAACAAGAGAAAGTGAGCAATGATGAGGTCTAGTTTAAAGACATCAAAGAAAGATAACCAATACTTATTTCCGTGTTCACTCACAGTATCTCGACCAGCAACAAGCAGATTGATCAACTGATGAAAAATCAGGAGAGTTTTGGTCAAGGGCGTCAAGATCTATACCTCGTCTTTGATGATGGTTTGATCTAAACACCATTTCATGACGCTATAGATCCCATTCACCTTGGTACTCACCTGAAGTCTTGTCCACCAGATAGTCCAACAACGTCTCAGGGATATCCTTTGAATCCGCAGACCTGTTTCTCTTCTTCCTCAAGCATTTATCAAGAGAAGGCTGAATATATTGATCAAGAGTTTTTCGATCAGCTGCTGCCATGTCCTTCCAAAATTCTAATAATGGCCAAGTCGAACCAACCATCGTTCTTTTTGCAGCCACTCCTTGGGCTCTCACAAATGCTCTTATAAATACATTGGATGGATGGCTCGTAAAAGCAGGTCCCTCCTCTGAAGGTGAGTTGGGAGGGTAGGGGAGCGGAGCATCAAGCGAATGAACATCATCGTCGAACAAGAACTCTGTCACAGAATCCAGAGTAAATCGAGCGACCAGATCCTGGTTCACTGCCTCAGTATAAATTATTTGTGGGCGTAAAACTTCACACACTTGGAAGTCAATTGAGTGTCCTTCAGCAAGACGTACTTTAGCCTTCTTCAACGCATGTTGTACATGTTTATCAAAATTGTCAAGGTCGGTGATACGATCTCTGGTGAAGAAGGGTCGAGTAATAGATCGATGGAATCTATGAGTAACTTCAATAAATGTAGACCTGAGATGGAGAACACGAATACCTCCACAAGTCTCCTACGACCGTGTTGAAATGGGAAATTGATCGAGAAGAGCGATTTCGAACGTACCGTCCGAATTAAAAACACCATTTCCTAACAGGGACTTGAACTGGGAATGGGACACAGGACCTGCCATATGTAAGGACAATACTTTCGTAAGTGATGGTGCAAACCTTTCTCAAAAGATTCAAAGTTTGACGCAAGAATACTTTTGATGTGGGCTGGCTCAGTCGTGAAGTACTATGTAGGAAACCGTTGAGACCAGTACATTGAAATACAAGAGCATGTTGATTTACTATTTGATCTATTCCAATGGTGAGTCTGAATACACCAGACTTATACTTCTCAGATAATTTTCTGAAGGACTCGCCTGAACGAATGACGTATTCAATATCAGTATTCTGCCAACTGATTTCATGAGCAGAAGAACTCACAAGGATAACCGTCCTCAAGGTCATGTAACAGTTCTTTGACCAGTTCTAGACTATTTTCCTGGACATGAAAAGGAAGAACTGCTCCACTAGCATAGGCAGCCCTCTGGTCCCTTGATTCCTGTACCCAAGGCTTGGAAAGATAGTACCCTAGCCTCAAACCAAGGCTCAGAGCTAACGATGCCCAACTTTGCAGATTCAGGTTAAACAAGTGAGAGCTTCCAATCAAAAGAGTCGGATACAGTACAACGCAAGGCAGCAGGAAGTTGAGAAGAGACCGAACAATGAAGTTGATGCCAGGTGGAATGGCTGACATGACAGGGAAACTCAGATACCCAGTAATCAGTAAGTTTGTGAAGCCAGTGAACACTAATGCGTAATTGAGAACCAATCTGTTCCTCGAAGGCTTTATACCAACTGCGGAATAGTAATTTCCGACAGCAACGCCTTGTATACTGGATCGGAAGAATGGCATACTTCTTACGCCGCCGCCGCCCATCAATGAAGAAGTATAATCACTTTCTCGTAGACTAAGACCATATGATAGTCATCGTGTTTCGTTACTCTAATATGACTTAGAGGTTAAAGGAATTTGGTAGCGGGGCGATCGTATTGTTCCAAACACTCCAGGTCCTGATCATTAACATTAGAAGGAAGCTTGTTAGATGTCCAGAAGATACCAGTTCAGCGATGTCACTAGCTAGAGATCGGGTGAGAAGCTGATTTAGTTTATCATCATCAGATTTATTTCATCAGCGTTCACAAATACCTCGTGCACTCACTGAAAACCTGTATTAGTAGATGCGATCCACAATACTAGCATCTTAGAAGATGCCTGTAATCATTACAATATAGTATTTTCATTGGTATGAATCAAAGGACTCACCGTACTACTCGCCCCGATCGCTCTAAGTTTCCTGACTCCAATCTAAACTTTGCACAACAACCCGATACAAGCCACTTTGATACTGGTGGGAATTGCTAGAGACAAGACTCAGGAGCTCCATTCCATCTTAAATGTGTCGAGCAGAACTGCCGCACCAGGGTGACATCATTGATTGATGTCAGCCCATCATTCCAATCCATCGTCTCCACTCCATCACTCTCCATTATATTCCTTTCTCCTTTAATTGAGTGTAGTTACAATTCTATTTAATAGTCCGACATAAAGAAAGATATACACTTTTTTACACTTTTTACTCTCATAAAATCTCAAAATGCCTGTTGAATAATGGTCCAACACTGTTTGTAATACTGGTGACATATATTCAGATACTCCACTTGCCAGATTGTTATGAGATGGCCCCTCAGCAAAATATTTCTCCAGCATTCCAGAACCTTCTGGAGGAAAAGGGCCAACACAACAGACTCATTCTATAAATAGAATTATGACATCATATTATGTAATCAAGAATGTTCTAGAAGGTCATGGGAGCATGGGAGTTAGGTGCACAGATCATGTAATATTTGTATAAGTAGTAGGTTGAATCCAACAAAAAACCCTATTGAGTTTTTCCTGACTCTCTACCTAGGACTTGTACTAAGGACTTCATGACCTTCTGCTAACATGGATAACTGAAGGACAGTATATATATATAGTGAAAGCTTTTCATTGTACCTCAGACATCACTTAGTGAAGTAAATGGCTGAGGTAAAACTACTTACTATTGTTATTACTCTATTTGTAGATACTGTAAGGGGAAACCATCTAAAATCCAAAAGACCCTCTCAAAAGCCTCTGAGATTTATCTCTGAGGAACTCTGATGACTTCTAGTGGACTCCAAGTCATCTCTAGAGTTTACTAACAACCCTTGGAGGTGCTAACTCTAGAGCTAAAGTCATAGAGTGTCACAAACTTCATTTGGATGTATCTCCATGAATAATGGGTCTTTTTTGACAATCTAAGTTGCATTGGAAAGCCCTCAAGAAGACCTTTCCAATGATGCTAGGGAGCCCTCGACACCTTAAG
>Ga0153987_1000638_pt1 | contig 10507 bp, 9 predicted proteins | sample TSNC071MetaG_FD_102279 | JGI IMG/M metagenome (GOLD analysis project Ga0153987, IMG submission 102279) | Attine ant fungus gardens microbial communities from North Carolina, USA - TSNC071 MetaG | ecosystem: Host-associated > Fungi > Mycelium > Unclassified | place: USA: North Carolina, William B...
CAGACATACAAACAGATACACATCACAGTCCAGGATTAGACGCTCTGATTCTATTATCTCCCGACTTCATTAGGAGAAAACGCACGACCGTGCCCTCTGATTTTTGCACAATTTCTCTGGGGTTGAGAGCTTGCGGTCATGCCGAAAGTGAGTTGGCAACAAATCATGGGAGCATCTGGACATTGACCGGTGCCCTCACGTAGAACAAAGGAAAGGTCTGTCGAGTGGTTTCCCTGGGCTCTCGCTGGATCTGGATGTCTGACATGACGGCAACAGGGCGGAAAGAACAGGAGACGTGGAAAGAATGAAAATGACGACGATAAGCGGGAGCTTGTGTTCCGCGAAGACGGTCAGGAATATGCCCAAGTGACGAAGATGCTTGGAAACGGGCGTCTTGAGGCTCAGTGCTTCGACGGCGAGAAACGGCTGGCCCACATCCGCGGAAAGATGAGGAAAAAAGTGTGTTCAGCTACATACTCCCGTTTCCGCTCCCATCGCTGAAGCGTTGATCAGGTCTGGATCAATCAGGGCGATATTGTGTTATTGTCTCTGCGAGAGTTCCAGGACGGAAAGGCAGATGTGATTGTGAAATACACGGCCGACGAGGCTCGGAATTGTATGTCGCTCTACTTGATTTTCCAACACCAGATGCCGACGGGTGCCCAACAGTAAAAGCATATGGCGAACTGCCTGAAAATGCGAAAATCAACGAGACAGACGCATTTGGCGAGGAGGACGGTGAGTGCGCCTTTGAGTTTGGAGATGAGGGCGAGATGGACATTGATGATATCTAATATGTTGCTATTGCCATCCCGGGGTTGTGTATTTTGTTGTCCTATTCCTACGATACATTCCAAGCAAACCATCTACTAATTGTGCGCCCATTTTGTTCCGCGCTGGAATCATTTACCTATGCTCGCCAGAGTCTCCATGTCAGGGACAACGCCCTTGTCCCATGCAAGGTATTCAATGATATCTGCTGCATCACACTTGACTGCCAATTTGAGCATCGACTGGTCAACCTCGACCCGGTCTCCCAGCCTCCTTCGTTTCTCCTTTGACTTGTCCTGACGATCCCTCTCAACCAGCAGCCTGACCATCTTGAGATTCCTCTGTCTGATGGCAACTTTGACAGCCATCCCCTCTTTGCATGCCGGCGACGCACCCAGCTGGAGCAGCAGACGTACCAGGGGGATGTGATGGGCATATACAGCTCTAGTGAGAGCATAGCCCTGATGAGAATCAGGGTTGAGAGGTGGGAAAGACGTCCCCTTGTTCAGAATGTGTTGGAGAAACGGCAAAGGGTCGTCACTCGTGCGCCACTCTTGCCTGGGAGCAAGTGGCCGGAAGAGGCGCCGCGGTAGTTCACACAGGCGAACATGAGAATGATTTTGAGGCTCTGGGAAGATAATCAAAGGCCGAGGCGACAGCTCGAGGCGAGAACACAAGTGGTCCAGGACAGCGGTGGTGCAAAGGGGAAATCGGAGAGCTTTGGAAAGAACATGGGCGAAATGCACCGGGGCGACGTTGGCACACGAGGCAATGAGATATTGGACACGGAACGAGACAGGAGTGTGTCTGAAGGTATTGAAGAAAAAGGATGAAAGGCACGGAAGAGAAGGGGACAGGGCGTAGAGCTGGACTTGGTAAAGGAGCTGGTGTGTCAGACAAGTCAGGTAGGTTTTTGAACAAAAGCAAAATGCCAACTTCAGCAGGAAGAGCTTCAAGTCCAAGCTGCTTCACAGCCTTGTCATTTGGACCCGAGGTTAACATTTGTTCCTTGCTTCCTGAGATACTAGCAACTAATCGATTCTGTCTCTTGGTTGGAGTAATCTATGAAGGGCAACGATGCCAATAAAAAATGGATATCTCAAATCTTCACTCGAATTTCAAATCCATACACTTATTCACACTCTTGAACCTCTACACTCCTCCGAGTCATCGTTCTTTTGCGCTATTGGATTTGAGTCTGAGTATCATCACTCAAACTGATTGCCATTTGCTGATGCACTCTCCAGATCGTACATTATAACATTCCCAGATGAAACGAAAATTAGGCAACTTTTTCAACACTTGCCTTTTCCTCAAAGGGCATGATCTTCCCCGGGCTAGACGTGTCTATTTCATCTCCGAATACCTCGTTCATCTCCTCCAAAGTTTTACCTAAGCCATCCGTTAGATATCTTTTTTCTCTCTGTTCCCGATGAAGGTGTCAACAGACCTTTGGTTTCTGGGAAGAAGAAAAAGATGGCCATAAAGTCGACAAGATTGAGGCATATAAATAAAATGTAAAATCTCCAGCCAACGTTTTGGAGTGCTATTGGAGAAACTTGACCAATGAAGGTGTTGAAGGCCTGCTCTGGTCAAGCTTTCGGATATCCGGCCAATTTGGAATGACATACCCAGTTGGAGCAAGTGGCAACACTTGTTCCAATAGACCTTGTGCTTGTGGGGAAAACCTCTGAGGCCAACACCCAGCTAACAGGACCGAAGCTGAAGGAGAAGAATATACTGAGCATAAAGATCATAGCAACGCCAGCACTGGACAAAGAGGGTGAGCTCATGACAACAGATTCACAATGCAAAAAAGCCAGTCACCGTTGTGCAGCAACATTGACGGTCCCTTGGACTCCGTCGGGTAGAGGTGGGTTCGTCGCAACGATAGCAGCAAGAATAGCGTATAATACAACGAAGACGGTGGCACCGAACAAAAGCGGTTTCTTCCGACCAACACGATCAAGGAAGAGCGTGATGAAACTGTAATGTGTTCAGATTTGTTCAAGGATGTCGTGATGCACAGGTACTTACATTAAATTGGCAATTGGTCCGACTGCCCCGTAGATGCTGCGGCCATGATGAGCAAACTGAATGCCTAAAATAACAATTGGCGAACCCTTGAACCAAAAGTGCCTTGCTGCCGGTGATGCCAAGACTTGCATACATTTGAGGGCCAAAATAATTGATGACTAGTCCTCGGGTTCATTAATGGGATTGAAAAAAATGGAACCAGTACATACCATTGATTCCTGTAAACTGGCAGAAAACCTGTACACCAACGGCGACTAGCGTTCTGTGCAGCATAGCCTTGCTTGCCCAGAGATCGCTGATCTTTCTACTCCTCACAGCTGCCTCAGCTTTGATCATAGTATGCATTTTCTGGAATTCCTCTTCTGCCTCAACACGTTTTTCGTCGGATTTACCGTGAAGATAATAGACGACCTCTCTGGCCTCTTCCTCTCTGCCAACTTCGATCAGCCACCGCTAATGACAGAGCGGGACCCCAGGTCAGAAAAATTCGAGTAATCACGGAGGCAACATACTGGACTGTTGGGTAGGAATTGAATCCCAACGAGCAACAGGCCTGCGGGGACAAGCTAGGAATATTTGATTCGTCAGTCGACCAGGCTAGAAAATCTTGCAGGCAAACGAACTTGAATTCCAAGGGGTAACCGCCATGAGACGTCTGAGTTGATGAACTGACTGCCATACCCAACCTATCTACAGCATCAGTGAAACTCAGGAAGCAAAAGAGAGATCTACCTACCCAGTTGGCCACAATAATCCCGATACCCAGCATCTCTTGAGTTAAACCAACAAGGAATCCACGTACATTTGGTGGAGCGATTTCAGTCTAGTTAACAATACCTCAATGAGTCTTACAACGCTATTAAGTATATCACCGACGTTGTATAACGGGACGGTCATCGAAAGGATACTGTCAATTGCAACGTCAGCATTATATGGGGTATGCAAAGAGGAAAATATCTACCCGATGGCGAAGCCACCAATGATCCGGCCCACGAGAAGTGTAGCAACATTTGAGGCTCCTGCTTGCATTGCACACCCCCATAGGGCGAATAAAGCGCCAATCTGAATTATCCAGATCATTAAAAAATCATGGCGAACATCGGATTGTACGGGGAACGATGAACTCACCTGAATTGAGCGTTTTCGCCCCCATTTATCATTAAACCTGTGTGGAAAACGGAGCACAGCTTTAACCTATTCTATTCTTAGGACAAGACCATCCTACCATCCAGCTGCTGCAGCACCAAAGAAACACCCGCCTGGGGGAGATCTAAGACGTTTGGCGAACAGCAAAAGGAACTTAGGAACGTACCATTAAATGTCGAAACCACGGCACCTTCGATGTTTGCATCTTTAGTGAAGCGAGCCTTATACCGATCCATAGTGATGACAGATGCTATTACTCCACTGTGATCTATCTCAGTGCTTTTCTAGGAAGAAATGGCAACTTCGAGAATTACCTGTCATAACTACGGGGAAAACGGCACAGTCAATGCCTCGTCGTACACAAGCCGGTAAGAACCATACCCGAATAGAAAGGAACCTATAAAGTGTCGATGAACATGTCAACGAAAGAAGAGAACACGGCATACCAATGGATGAGAATATTGCGATAAAGATATTGAAAAAGAGTCCCATCTTTGAAGTCGTCGGGCGAAGTAAAAAGATCGGACTTATGGTTTTATACTTCCCGACTACAACCTAGAACGCATGGTTTCTGACCACGGAGAAATTCCGGGAAAAGGGTCATGGGGCACTTCTCCATGCTAATTCAGAGCGGCCCGTATACCGGCTGATGACAATTGATAATAAATTGGTATTTAAATGTAGATGATATGTTGGAATATGCTCTGGATGGTTTCATCAAGGCTTTCACGCATATACACAGCTCCAGTCCCATCTTCAATTATGAATATTGAGCCGTGTATCATCAGGTACCTGTAGGATGCTCGGGGCCTGCTGTCAACGAAGTAACCTTTCCCCTGGTTCAGGCACCCGAAGGCAGGTCCCGGATACCGACACAGTAGTATCATATGACAAAAAAAGGCTGCTCCCATCAATTGCAAACCTTTTTTCTACTAATACACGGGCCTTGCAATACGGTCCCAAAAACGACGTGGAAGACATTCTGATGATTGCATGAATAGACCAAGTACGGGGATGATGTATGAACTGACGAACTCTCATCTCCCCAACAACCACACTCAATGAATCAGAAGCAATCGAAAACCTTCAGGAAGGGGGGAAGATCTGGGGAAGAAGGTCCCTGACGATTGATGAGTGTGGAGACACAGACGTGGCATACTTCCTACTTATAAATAGTTTCGTCTTGCGTCATGAACGTACAAAACACGACGCGCTCGAGCTATGCCAGATAGTAAGATGCGCACTCCCACGAATGAGAATTTCATACCTGGACCCCTTTCTTAGTCTCAAGGAATCTTCTGACCTCAGTCAATGCGATCTGTGCAGCTTCTCTGTTCGGATATCCGTACACACCCGTCGAGATGCAAGGGAATGCCTATCAAGTCAAGAACGTGTCAAGCCAGAGCTAGTATACGTCCCAGAAATATCGGAACATACAATTGATTTCAAATCATGTTCTACTGCAATCTCGAGGCTTTTTCGATAACAAGAAGCAAGTTGACCTGCTCCGGTGCCTTGATTCCGAGAATGATATATGGGTCCGACTGTGTGAATCACATAAGAACTGTAGGAATAAAATGGTTATAAGAGAAATCTTTATGAGACGGCGTACGCTGGTAGTTCGTAGCCCTTTGTCAGTTTTGCGTCACCGGTAGCACACCCTCCGAGTGTTCTACCTGTTTGTAATAAATGAACCGTAGCAACCTGTAAATATTGGGTCAACACACATTCCTCTTGGAGGCCAGATCCAGCGGCGTTGTGGATGGTCCCATCGACTAGTATAGGAGAATCAATGCTAGCTTTGAGCCATAGGACAGGGTCCACTGACCACCTCCACCGCCTGTAGTGTTCAGAGGATATGAGCGGTTGGAATCACAGTATGTTCCTCTAGGAATGAAACGTGCCTAGCAAGGTCCTATTCGCTGCATTCACAATTACATCCACTTTGAGCACAGTGATATCTCCCTGGCTAAACAGTCATGATTCACATTTTAATATTGTCTATCAATAATGAACCACTCGCTGAAATGCAACTCTATCCAACAATTCATCATTCGGCTTGATGTCTTCCCAAGCTTTGTTAGTTCTCTTCAAAACCCCTACTTCTAGTAATTTCCTGACGGTGGATACATCTTCGAGCAACAAAGGTTTCTTCCCCGAGTATGTCATCTGTCAAGCAGAATGTACCTTGCAGCTGTCAACGTTTCCTAATTGTTGATTGTCATCATCTGATGTGACCGCTACCTGTCTTGAGAAGGATTTTTCTGACGCTAAAGTTTTATAGTATTAACACCTGTAAGTCTAAAAATTAATAAATTAAATCTTTGTATTAATGATTTGTCATGTATATACAGAACTCCGTAAGGGTGCGCGATTACAGTCCCTGCGGAACATGACTCAAAATACCTCCTTCGATTGATACATTTCACCTCGTGGTATCCATGAGTCTTCCAGGTGTCAGTTGCCTGAATAGCTGGTACAATACCACCCTGGGGAGGAGATGATGCAGAGGAGCTGTAAAAAATCTAATGAATGTTCCAAGTAATGCTTTCCATCTCCTGATTCACCCTCCTCCAGATTTCATAACTCCATCTACAGTCAATCTTAAACCATGTGACCCATCGTAAACTTGTCTCTCTAGATTATTCACCCGTTGTTCGTCCACCCATGATTTGCTATATGGTTAAGTCAGGGGCGAGTCTGCCCTCGTGTTTCGGTTGTTTTGGGAGGGATTCTGAGTTTCTATTCTGCAACAAGCTAATTGGTGCTGAGATACAGAGCATCTAGTCTACAAGGCCTGGCATCAAAGGTGTAACAGAATGCGAAGAATGCAAATAGCAAAAGATAGGAAGTATGGTTGAATCCTGGTTTGAGATTGCGCTGCCTCCAAATGTTCAAACATAGATTCTATTTTCTTATTGCAGGCATTTCATGTGAGAGGTTACATGGACGCTTCTTAAGTTGGTTCCACCAGTACCATAGATTGTTACAATAAGAGGAACAAAAGCAAAAGCAAAACAAGGACATTCAATTGATAACCTGTTTATCATACAAGGAGTCAAGGAATTAGTGATAATTCAAATTATGTAGTTGATATAGAAAGCCACTGGTCAGAATACAAGACAATCATGAATCACAGTTGAGACTGATGGATCTACATCCATGTAAATCCAGGATCAGTTATGATCTCTACATCGAAGCTGGTCCGGGTGAGGCTGGTATTGATCAACACTACTCTCTAGCATCGTTGTCCCAGCCTGAGAACGCTCGACGATAGTAGCAGTCGGACTTAGAGTGTCCGTCGTGGATGTCATATACGTCCGGTCTGTGAATACTGTACCCATAGCTTGGTTGTCAGGGTAATATGACAATTTTTGGGGGCTACTGAAGTCATAGACCGTGAAGCTGTTGTGTAAATTCCAGTCAAAACATATTTTATTGACTAGAACCATACTCACTGGTCTTCCAACTGCCGAAGCTCGGGATTCATCTTCTCAGGGTCGATATTAGCTTTACGCTTTGAATGTCTCAATGGCTTTTCAGCCATAAAGAACTCGTCTAATTCGTGTGATACATCAAAGTTAGCCTGGTTCAGCTGAGCGGCGCTGGGTCAGATCTACAAATTTGGACGCGAAGAGATCAGAACTCACATCAGGAATATATGGAGACTGAAGCTCTTGAGCTTGTAAGGCATCCCAATTGATCGACGAGAACCATGGGTTTTGACGAACGTCTTCAAACCCTAAACCATTTGGACGGCAGCCCAAGCGTGTACTGGGGTCCCTATCAATGAACTACATAAAACCAGATGTGAATATGAAATCAGAGGAAGAGAACAATGTATTGGCGTACTCCCTTGAGGGCTGAAAGACCAGCTTCACTGCACCGCGAACAGCTCTCTTTAGGAAACGTCAGTGGGTCCTTGAGAATAGAATTGGTCATCTTCTTCTCATCACGTCCACCAAAAGGTCGTTTTTGGAATAAGAGCTCATAGGCGGTGATACCCAAGCTCCACCAATCAACACCCCAACTATAGCCCCTTTGCCCGATAACTTCGGGTGCCATATAGGCCATGCTGCCGGCGACGCTCGTGTGCAGGCGTTTTTCTGAATAATGGATAGCCACATTGAAGTCAGTGATGTGCGCATGGCCATCAGAATTCAGAAGGATGTTGTCAGGCTTCAAGTCTCTATAGATTAGTCAGTGACACAATTGACAGAGAAGAGTGTCGGAACTCACCGATGACAGATGCGCTGATGATGCAGATACTCAAGAGCGGTTGCTACTTCTGCAATCCAGAAAACGACAATTTCTTCTTTAAAGAATCCATGACGTTCCAGATGGACTGAATAATATTGATTAGTTGCAGAACCAAGTGAAGTTCAACGACGTACACCTCAGGTCACCTCCCAGCATAAGGTCAAGGACAAAGAAACAATTATCGTCATCTTGGAAAGCATAACGGAGATTGACGATGAATGGGTGATCAACCTCAATTGTATACAGTTTGAGATCGAGTGGTCAATGACGCGTAAAACAGTGACCTCGTACCTCCTCTAGGAGTCGACGCTCCTGTATGATATTGGCAACAGCCTTTCGTCGGATACATTGCGACTTATTGATGTATTTAAGGGCGTAAAGTTGATTCGAGCGTCTGTGCTCAACGACTCGTACCTAGGACATAAACACATACTCGACGACGGAGAGAGTAAACAAACCTTGCCAAATGCGCCCTTACCGACAGTGCGGTGAAGTTCAAAGTGGAAGAGGCTGACCTCACCGTTGAAATCGATGACTGTAGAGCAGCAACAACCCATCTTGCGTGTTCTAAAGAGAGGCCAACAGTTTGAAGTTAAGAAGCAGATAAGTACAAAGATGTCTTGATTTGGACAAAGCGATACAGGTCTCCTCCCGAATAATAGGTGAGAATAGTTACCATCTCGCCTTCGCCTCAATTTAAGAGCATGCGTTTGCGCGAAGACAATAAGCTCGGAAAACTCCTGGGCATGATTATGACAGAGACAAAAAGCTCAGAACAAAAAGCCTTTTTCAGGTAAGCGCTTATACAATCGGGATTTTCCGTTCCATCATACCATATCATCATCCAGAATGTCAAAAGTCTGCTCGGCGCGGTTGGCATGTTGTAGCATGAAGCGAGCACTTGACAGTCCTGCAGCAGTACTAGGGTCCTCTCGACCCCAGGTTACCTCCAGCAGCCATCGTAAAGGGCTTTAAAGCGATCGTAAACGCATACTGGTTTGCATAACTATATCCCAATGGATCCAGAAGAACCTGCCCTCACTCCTCTACTTGCCCACACACAGGAGGAACTGGCGTCCGTCAAAGTCTTTCCGCTCATCCCAGCACTCAAGAAAGATATCACGGTGAGTTTTTCTGTGATATTGCATCGTGCTCCTAATCACCTTTCTCAGGGAACAATCGGTCAGCACTCATAATATTTTTTGCAAGGACCATACGCTGAAAACAACAACGCTCAACCAATCAGCAAATGTGGCTCTGAGCTGGGAGTAAATGTATTCTAGCTTTCTTCCGTGAGGAAGAACTAACCTAGGATTTATTTCCTAGGCAATTAAACGCCTCTGATATCAATTTCGCTATCGTTCGTCCCCTTGTAATCAAGTATGCCCGCCTTCGGAATATCGCTGTCGTTTATGCTTGCCTGGTTGTGCGATCATATTTTCTTGCCCAGGCGGACTTAAATCTAGCTTTTATGGCCATTATGCAATCTCGTGCAAGCTTATGTGAGTTGCTTGCGATCAAGCTTATCAGCCGATTTGCATCACATTACACACAACTCTTGGCTGTATTGACAACGTCTTGGTGTCCTCTTGCTGGAGCCTCCTCGGCCACTGTCGAAGAAGTCAAATACGCAATCTCAGGGCACGATCTTGAGACTTCGCATACTGCACTTGAGGTTGGTACAGCTCTTGATTATATCCCTAGACTCAATAATCATACAGATGGCAATATACACACACTCGAAGGCCTTCCTTGCCACTCCAGTAGTCCAGAAATTGGTGAACGATATCTATTCTGGAAACGTTGTGTTCTCCCTACCCTCAACACGGTCTATCCTCGCTGATAATTACAAACCATGTCCTATTCAAATGTACGACGTTCATAAAGCTCCATTCTTGAACCATTACAGGTATGCTGACTGTTCCAGCCGTTTTTTGTGATATTCGACTTATCACCCTAACCAGACTTCGTGTTCCACGTTATGGAGCAATATTTGAATACCTGAACTTTGCTATTCTCCTGATCACTTTTATCCTATGTGTAGCAAGTAAGTTCGGTTCAATCCCCACGCATAACTAACGTTCGACATAATCTTCGCATGCAGATCAAGATAGATCCCAGCTTACCTTATTGGAGTTGGTGTTCATGGTCATTGCCATGGCCCATGTCTTGGAGGAATACATCGCCGCCACTGAGCATGGTTGGTACAGTGAGTCCATGACCCCATTTCTCAGTGATGCTGGCGGACTGATTTCTTGTTGCCGTCAACCTTAGTTTATATCGCCAACGTCAG